>Ga0209063_1001369_pt1 | contig 12717 bp, 10 predicted proteins | sample KloWWTmeKNB19Kit_FD_187177 | JGI IMG/M metagenome (GOLD analysis project Ga0209063, IMG submission 187177) | Active sludge microbial communities from Klosterneuburg, Austria, studying microevolution and ecology of nitrifiers - Klosterneuburg... | ecosystem: Engineered > WWTP > Aerobic digester >...
TATATATTTTCAATTTTAATGAAGAAATTTACAGTAACCATATTGTCCTATTTGATAGCAACATTTTTAATAATGTTTGCTCTTGATTTTGGCTATACTAAAGTGTATGAAAATGCTAAACCAAGAACAAAGTTTCAATATTTAAGGTCGCTGAAAAACAAACAATTCGATTACATTTTCCTAGGTTCTTCACGAGTTGAAAATGGAATTATTCCAGCAATTATCAAAGAAAAAACAGGAAAGGAAACACTCAATTTAGGTTTTCAAGCATCAAAACTGAATGACATTTATACAGTTTTACAACTTCTGAAAGAGTATAATATTCAAGGAAAAAGAATTTTTATTCAAATTGACTACATCTATAATTTAAAAGGGAATTCCAAAATACTTCAATACCAAATGATACCTTTTATCAATGAAAATGAAGTGTTAAATAAACATTTTAAAAATAATTCTAAGGATTATTTAGGATACAATTATGTTCCATTTTATAGATATAGTCGTAATGATTTAAAACTAAATTTTAGAGAAATATTACTTAGTGTTGCTAAGAAAAAAACAAACGCGATGCAAGGTGATGGTTATGCACCAAAATATGGAACATCAGAAAACCATAGATTAACACTTCCTAAAGAATTAGATAAAGAAAATATAGTATTTGATTCAATTATTAAATACATTGAAAAAAATAAAATAAATGCCACTTTCTATTGTGCACCTTTCTGTTATCACGGAAAAAATATGGAATTCACTACCAAACTCAAAAATAAAGTTCCAAACTTTTATGATTTTTCTAGAGCTGTTCCTGATGAGAGATTATTTCAAAATTCAAGTCACCTTAATCATGAAGGAGCAATATATTTTACTGATATTTTTATTAATCAAGTACTTTTGAAAAAGAAAAATACAGAGTAATAACATTTTTTTGAAAATCTATCTACTTTTATTTTTCATATTGATTTTTTAGTTCCTTTAAAAATCAAGATATTTGGTGTCAAATTGAAAATTATAAATGGCATCAAAAAAAATATTCATATTGCTACCAGATGGAATTGGGCTAAGAAATTTTGCTTACACCAATTTTCATACAATTGGTTTAGAAAAAGGTTTTGATATTACTTTTTGGAATAATACACCATTCAATATAAGCGAATTAGGATATAAAGAAATAAAAATTAATAATCCTAAAAACCATCCTTTTACAGAAATATATAAAAACGCTCGAAAGCAAATTGAGTTAAATTTATTTATAAAAAGATTTAATGATACGACTTATAATAGTTATCGCTTTCCATTTTCAACAAAAACTACAAGACAAAAAATAAAAACTTTTTTAACTAAAAGAATAATTTCAAAATATAATTCAGAAGCAAGAATTAAAATTATTTTAAAAAAAATTACAGATTTAGAGAAAAAAACGAACTATTTTGACGATTGTTTAAAAACACTCCAAAAAGAGAAACCTGACTTTATTTTTTGTACCAACCAAAGACCAATGTCTGCAATTGCACCGATTGAAGCAGCAAAACAATTAGGAATTCCAACAGCTACTTTTATTTTTTCTTGGGATAATCTTCCAAAAGCAACTTTGGTTATTGACACAGATTATTATTTGGTTTGGAGTGAATTTATGAAGAAGGAGTTGTTAAAATATTATCCAGATATTAATGAAAAACAAATTGTTATAGTTGGAACACCTCAATTTGAAAATCATTTTGATTTAAGTTTAAAAGTTGAAAAAGAAGTTTTTTTCAAAAATAATAATCTAGATTTAGATAAAAAATATATTTGTTTTTCAGGTGATGATGTAACTACTTCTCCAAACGATCCTCAGTATTTAAAAGATACAGCACTTGCTGTTAGAAATCTTAATAAGAATGGATTTAATCTGGGAATAGTTTTCAGAAGATGTCCTGTTGATTTCTCAGATAGATTTGATAATGTTCTTGAGGATTATCAAGATGTTATTGTTCCGATAAATCCTCTTTGGAAAAAAATTGGAGAAGGATGGAATACAATTTTGCCAACACATGAAGATATGATACTGCAAACAAATACCATCGCACATACTGAATTTGTTATAAATCTAGGTTCTTCGATGGTTTTTGATTATGTGTGTTATCAAAAACCATGTGTTTATGTAAATTATGATGTTCCTCAATCAGGTTCTTCAAATTGGAGCGTAGAGAAAATTTATAAATACATTCATTTTCGTTCAATGCCAACTAATAATTCAGTGATTTGGTTTAATAATGCTAATGAAATAGAACAGAAAATTCAATCTGTTCTAGAAGGAAAAGTAACTACAGTAAATGAAGCAACAGCTTGGTTTGAAATTATAAATCAAAAGCCAGCTAACCATGCTTCCGAGAGAATTTGGGATTTTATTAATACATTAACTGAAAAATGAAAATAGGATTTTTAACACCCGAATTTCCACATCCAAAATTTGGACATTCTGGAGGAATTGGCACAAGTATATTGAATTTAGCAAAAGGGCTAACCCAATTAGAAAACCAGGTTTCAATATTTGTTTATGGACAATCAAGAGATGAGGTGTTTGAAGAAAATGGAATGACATTTTACAGTATTAAGAATGTAAAAATTAAAGGACTTTCATTATTATTAACTCAAATAAAAGTTCAAAGACTAGTAAACTCTTTAGTCGAAACAAACCAATTAGATATATTAGAATCGCCAGATTGGACAGGATTTTCATCCAATACTAAAGTAAAATGTCCATTGGTGGTTAAGTTACATGGTTCAGATACTTACTTTTGCTATTTAGATAAAAGACCTGTTAAATTTAAAAATAAATACAACGAAAAGAAAGCGCTGAAAACTGCAGATGCTATTGCTTCAGTTAGCGAATATACTGCTAATGTAACAAAAGATTTATTTAAATTAAATCGAAAAATTGAAGTCATTCCAAACAGTATTGATTTGCAGAAATTTTCTGCGATTGATAGTAATTCAGACCATATTATACTTTACTTTGGAACTCTAATTCGGAAAAAAGGACTTCTTGAATTGCCTTTGATTTTTAATGAAGTTTTTAAGCAAAATCAAAAAGCAAAATTAGTTCTTGTTGGAAAAGACACACCCGATTTGTTATCTGGAAATTATTCTACTTGGACTATCATGCAAAAATTATTTGACACTAAGGCGTTGGAAAATGTTACTTACTTAGGAAGTGTTTCTTATGATGAAATTAAAACACAAATTGGTAGTGCAACATTATGCGTTTTCCCTACATTTGCCGAAGCATTACCAGTATCTTGGATTGAAGCTATGGCTATGGAAAAACCTATAGTTGCTAGCGATATTGGTTGGGCAAAAGAAATTATTGATAATGGTAAAGACGGATATTTGGTTAACCCAAAATCGCACCATGAGTTTGCTGATAAAATAAACGAATTGTTACTAAACAGTGATTTACGTTTAAAGTTTGGCAAAGCATCAAGAGCTAAAGTTTTGCTTAAGTTTAGTTTAGAAGTTGTAGCCAATCAAAATGTTGTTTTTTATAGAAAAGTTATTTCAAATAGAAAAAGATAAATAGGTTTAAAAATATTGACTAAGAAATAACAATAATCGCCTTCAAACCCAATGAAATAATTACTTTTGCTGGATTAGGATTGAATACTCTTTAAAGATGATTATTTTTTTTCACGACAACTCAAGAATTATTGAAATAGTTTCTTCAAATGGAGATAGTTTTTCTGTTACTAAAAATAGTTTAATCGTTCCAACTATCATTGAATTTGCTAAAAAAAACAGTAATGAAATTCTTGTTTGGTGTCATCAAAACGAGAAAGAAAACTTAAATCATTCCTTCATCGAAAGCTTTTTTTTTCACAATAAGTTTTTATTATCTTATAATCCTATTCATTCTAATTATTTTGGAAAAAATGTAGGATATATTGAAGATACTCAGTTTATAAACATTAATAAGAAAGTAAAATATGCTTCTTGGATGATGAGTAGTTATGCTGGAGCAATACATTCTGAAACTATTATTGCGCTTCAAAACAGTATTAATAGTAAAGATAGTTTTGATTATTTTTTAAACTCAATTGCTCGATTGGGATTGCCAAAAGGATTATTTTGTTATTCTGAACCAAAATTATTAATCAAACCATCTCAAAATGTCAATCTAAAATCAGCTTCTCTATTTCAATTATATCGATTTACAAAACAGCACTATAGAATTAGATGGGTTTTTCTGCTTTTTTTAAGTTTGATTATTTTTGAAAAAAAAATTACCCTAATTCCTTTTTTAAATTCTTTTTTCTACAAAAGAAGAACAATAAATACCAAAAATTTAGACCAAATTACTTTAGTTTCTAAAACTAATAATTTAGCGACAAAATCAATTGATGTTTTGATACCAACTATTGGAAGAAAAAAATATTTGCATGATGTATTGAAAAAACTAGCTTCTCAAACTCATCTTCCAAATAATGTTATCATCATTGAGCAAAATCCAGTTGAAAATTCAGTTTCAGAATTAGAATATATCAACGAGAATTGGCCTTTTACTATAAAACATCATTTTATACACCAAACTGGTGCTTGTAATGCTAGAAATATTGGGCTTCAACTAATTGAAAGTGAATTTGTTTTTATGGCGGATGATGATATTGATTTTGACAATACCTTACTTGAAAATGCTATTTCGATTTTTGAAAAAATGAATTTTGATGCTTTTTTAGTCGCTTGCCATCTTCAATCACAAGTAATTAAAGTAGAATCTCCAAAACAGTTTGCCGTTTTTGGTGCTGGACATGCTTTTGTAAAATCAAGTTGTTTGAAAGATATAAAATTTAATACTTCCTACGAATTTGGATTTGGCGAAGACAACGATTTTGGAATGCAACTCAGAAATAAAGGTTATGACATTCACTACATTTCCGATTTTAAGATTTTACATCTAAAAGCACCGATTGGTGGTTTTAGAGTAAAACCAAAACGACTTTGGAGTGATGATGTTATTCAGTCAAAACCATCGCCAACAGTTATGTTGTTTAGAATTCTTCATTGTTCAAAAGAACAAAACTCTAGTTATAAATTAACTTTGTTTATTAAAAATTTTGATAAAAGTTTTTTTTTAAATCCTTTTAAATACATATCATTGTTTACCAAAAGATGGAATAGAAGTTTATATTGGGCAAATATTTTAAAAAATAAATAATGAATTTTACATTAATAATATGCACTTATATGCGACCTGAAGCGTTGTGTAAATTATTATTATCTGTTAATAAACAAACTGTATTACCTTTTGAAATTTTGATTATTGATGGTTCATTAAATAGTGAAACCTTTGCAATGCTAAAAGAGAATAGCTTTAACAACATACATTATTATTTAGTCAGTAAGTTTGATAGAGGTTTAACAAAACAGAGAAATTTCGGTATCAAAAAGACTTCTAAAGACAGTGAAATAGTTTGTTTTCTTGATGATGACACTATTTTAGAACCAAATTATTTTGAAGAGATTTTAAAAACATATTCCATTTATCCTGATGCATTAGGTGTTGGTGGATATATCAATAATGAAGTAATTTGGAAAAAAAATTCTACTGATTATAAACCAAAAAGCAACGAATATTTATATGATGGTTGGATAAGAAATGAAAGCAGCCGATTTATAATTAGGAAAAAGCTAAAACTTGATGCTGATAGAAATCCTGGTTGTCATCCTTCATTTTCTCATGGAAGAAGTATTAGTTTTTTACCGCCATCGGGAAGAATTTATGATGTTGAACAGTTAATGGGTGGTGTTTCTTCTTTTAAAAAATCGGTGTTTCAAACCTTTCAATTTTCAACTTATTTCGAAGGATATGGATTGTATGAAGATGCTGATTTTACATTAAGAGTTTCAAAAACAGGGAAACTTTATGTAAACACAAATGCTCAACTAGGTCATTTTCACGATTCAGCAGGAAGACCAAATAAATATAATTATGGAAAGATGGTTGTTAGAAATGGTTGGTATGTTTGGCGTGTTAAATATCCAAAACCAAGTTTAAATGATAAATTTAAATGGCATTCGATAACTTTATTATTGACATTCATCAGATTTAGCAATATATTTACAACCAATAAAAAACAAGAAGCTTTTACTGAATTTATAGGGAGAACAGTAGGATGGTTTTCTTTATTTAGCAACAAACCAAAATAGAAATGAGAACGCAAGAGGAAATAATTGAGATTAACAAAAAACAAAAAGAGTTTTATAACCACAAAAAGAAAAATCTTCCAACAAGAATTTGGTCTTTCGTTCGTGAAAAAACATTAAAAAAAATCAGAAAGGACATTGGTGTTCTCAACCAATCGTATGATTTACATAAAGTTTGGTTTGGAGATGTTTCAAATAAAAAAGTACTCGATTTAGGTTGTTTTGCTGGAAATTATTGGAGTTTATATTTAGCAGAAAATAGCAAGCAATATATTGGTTTAGATTTAAGTGATTTAGCTATCGAAAAATTAAATAAAAGAATTGATAAATTTCCAAATGCAAAAGCTGTAGCTGCTGACTTTTTATCTGCTGACTTTGCCGAAAAAGACTTTGACATTATTTATGCTTATGGAGTTTTGCATCACTTTCAAAATCCAGATGTATTAATTGCTAAGCTAAACGAAAAATTAGCTCCAAACGGAACTATTATTAGTTATGATCCATTGGAGACAAGTTTGCCAATAAAATTTATAAGAGTTTTGTATAGACCATTTCAATCAGACAAAGATTGGGAATGGCCATTTTCTAGAAAAACATATTATAAGTTTCACAATACTTTTAAAGTTATCGAAAGACATGGTGTTTTAGGTCAAGCTAAATGGTATTTTTTGATAAACTTATTGCCAATTTCAGATGAAAAAAAGCAAGCAATTGGGAAAAAATGGCATAAAAAAGATTGGGATTTATCAGCAACTTCGGATAGTCATTTATTTAAATGTATGCAATTGACTATGTTAATGCAGAAAAAGTAATTTAAAAAAACTTAATGACTGTTGTTCAATTAATAGTATCCGATTATAAAAAACACAAAAAATATGGTGCTAATTTTTTAGTAATACTATTTTTTACACAAGGATTTTGGGCAACTTTTCAATACCGAATTGCTAATTATTTTCACAGAAAAATAAGACTGCAACCATTTAGAGTAATTTTTTTGTACCCAATGTTTTTTTGGCAAAAATTAATTGAAATTTTCGCTGGAATTTCTATTCCATCATCAGCCCAAATAGGACATTCTTTTTATGTAGCACATTTTGGTGGAATAATTTTAAATTCGAATGTCATAATTGGCAATAATTGCAATATTTCTCAAGGAGTTTCAATTGGCGTTTCAGGATTAGGAGAATTTAGAGGTGTTCCAATAATTGGCGACAATGTTTTTATTGGTTCTAATAGCATAGTTGCAGGTAAAATTACAGTTGGAAATAATGCTTTAATTGGTTCATGTTCTTTGGTAACTTCAAATGTTGAAGAAAACGCTGTTATGCTCGGTGTTCCAGCTATAAAAATTTCTGAAAAGAGTTCAAAAGGATATATTTAATGAGATTAGTTATACTATCAAATGCACCATTAATTAAAAAGCAAGAGGATTATTTTGCTTATAGTCCTTATGTAAAAGAGATTGAGTATTGGATGAAACATTCAGACGAAACTGTTTTTGTTTGTGCTGTTTTACCTGAATATAAAAATCTTTTAATTGAAAAAATAAATTCCAAAATTGCAGATGTTGTTCCTCTTAAGGATTTTAATTTAACAACATTAAAAAAATCTTTTTTCGCTTTTTTCTATTCGTTTTATAATTGTTTTATAATTTACAAAGCATTCAAAAAAGCTGATCACATCCATTTGCGTTGCCCTGGAAATATTGGATTGTTGGGTTGTTTAGTTCAAATTTTATTTCCAAAAAAAATAAAAACTGCTAAATACGCAGGAAATTGGGCTCCAAATTCCAATCAGCCATTAACATATCGAATTCAAAAATGGATTTTAAATAATACTTTTTTGACCAAAAACATGAAAGTGTTAGTCTATGGTGAATGGGATGGAAGTTCAAAAAATATAAAACCTTTTTTTACAGCAACTTATAAAGAAATTGATAAATCCAATGTCGTTCCAAGAGATTTTTCAAATGCAATAAAGTTTTTATTTATAGGAACATTATCGCCAGGAAAAAGGCCATTATATGCTATACAACTCATCGAAAATATAAGAAAATCAGGGTATAAAGTTGCATTAGATTTATATGGAGAAGGAAGTGAACGACTTGATTTAGAAAACTATATTAAAAATAATTCACTTGAGAATTATATAAATTTAAAAGGAAATCATCCTCAAGAAACAATAAAAAAGGAATTGCAAGAAAATCATTTTGTAGTTTTACCCTCAAAGAGTGAAGGTTGGCCAAAAGTTATAGCTGAAGGAATGTTTTGGGGTTGTTTACCCATTTCGACAGCCATTTCTTGTGTTCCTAATATGTTAAATGGTGAGGAAAGAGGTTTATTACTTTCGCTAGATATTGAAAAAGATACAGAAAAAATTATTCAATTACTTTCAAATAAAAAGCAATATCAATCAATGTCAGAGAAAGCAATGGAATGGTCTAGAAAATATACGTTAGATTATTTTGAAAACGAAATAAAAAAATTACTTCAAGATGAGAATAATTCAAATCATTGATTCCTTAGAAGTTGGTGGAGCAGAAAAAATGTCTGTCAATTATGCTAATGCATTAGTTGATAAAGTTAGCTTTTCAGGTTTAATTGCCACAAGAAGAGAAGGATATTTAAAGGAACTTATTGATAAAAAAGTCAATTATCTTTTTCTTGATAGAAAGAAAAGATTTGATATTGAAGCAGTTTTACGATTGAAAGAATACTGTGTTACTAACAAGGTTGAATTTGTTCAATCACATAGTAGTTCTTATTTTATTGCTTTTATGTTAAAACTTATTTATCCGAAAATTAAAATCATTTGGCATGACCATAATGGGTTAAGTGAATTTTTAGGAAAAAGAAATACCTATGCCGTTAAAATGGCTTCCATTTTATTTAAAGGAGTAATAGCAGTAAATTATCAATTGAAAAATTGGGCTGAAAGAGATTTGTTTTGCAAGAACGTAACTTATTTGCCAAATTTCACCAAGTTTGATCAAGATATAGTTCATGAAACAAATTTAAGTGGAATTCCTGGAAAGCGAATATTGTGTTTAGCAAATTTACGTCATCAAAAAAATCATTTTTTATTATTAGAAATCGCAGAAAAATTTAAATCCACTTATCCTGATTGGACGTTTCATTTAGTAGGTAAATGTTTTGAAGATCAATATTCTAAAGATGTCAGGGAAATGCATATTCAAAAAAATCTTCAAGAAACTGTTTTTATTTATGGAACTAGAAAAGATACAGAAAACATAATAAATCAATCTGACATTGCTATTTTGACTTCAAATTCAGAAGGATTGCCAGTTGCTTTATTAGAATATGGATTGTGTAAAAAACCAGTTGTTTCAACCAGTGTTGGTGAAATACCATTAATTATAGAGAATGGTGTAAATGGGTTTACTGTTCCTGTAAATGATAAAGATAGTTTTTTCAATATTCTTGAAAAATTGGTTAATGATAAAATTTTTAGAGATAAGCTCGGTGAAAACTTAAATAAAACTATTAACGAAAATAATTCTGAAGAAGCAATTGTTAATAGATATATAAGTTGGTTAAAAACAATATAAATTACAATGAAAGATAGAGATTATATACTTTTAATTATAATGCATGCTTTATTAGGCATTCTAATTTATTTATTTCCATTTCTATCAAAAATTTATGCAGTAGCAATTATAGTTTTTGGATTTTTATATGTTTTGAAAACACAGAATAAAAGTAACAATGTTCTTTTAGTTGCAGGTTATGTTGTTGGTAGTGAGGTTTTTTTAAGAATGACACAAGGAAGTTTTTTTTATGAGTTCTCAAAGTATGGGGTTATGTTTTTCTTGCTTTTAGGAATGTATTATAGAGGGTTTTCTAAAAATGCACTACCAATGTGGATATACTTATTACTCCTTGTTCCAGGAGTTATAATTGCCACTGAAACACTTAATCTTACTACTGATATCAGAAAAGCTATTCTCTTTAATATTTCTGGACCTCTTTGTCTTGGTGTTGCAGGTATATATTGTTATAACAGAAAAATTTTATTCACCGATATTAATAAAATATTACTTTTTATTGGTTTACCAATTATATCAAATACTGTATATCTAATTTTAGTAACACCAGATTTAAAAGAAGTTCTAGTAGGAACAGGATCAAATCCATTAACCTCTGGAGGTTTTGGACCTAATCAAGTTGCTACTGTCTTTGGATTAGGAATGTTTGTTTTCTTTTCAAGATTGTTGTTTGAATCGAAATCTAAACTTATTATGATTGTTAATATGATAATTGTATTCAATATTTCATATCGCGGATTATTGACATTTTCAAGAGGAGGAATGATTACAGGATTTTTTATGATAATCATATTACTATTAATCATTTACATTAAAACTAATTCTGCTGTGAAAAGTAAATTAAACTTAATGTTTATTTTTTTATCCATAATAATGTTAGTAACATGGTTATATGCTTCTAATGAAACGGAAGGTCTTATTGAGAAACGATATGCCAATCAAGATGCGAGTGGAAGAACTAAAGAAAGTCAATTGTCTGGTCGAGAAGATATTTATAAATCTGAAGTTAATGCATTTCTCGCAAGTCCTGTTTTTGGTGTTGGAGTAGCAAAAGGAGTAGAAATTAGAGAGGCAGAAACAGGTGGTCTTATTATTGCTTCTCATAATGAAATTACAAGGATGCTTGCAGAACATGGTATTTTGGGGATTTTTGCTTTAATGATTTTATTTATAACTCCAATGTTTTTGTATATATCTAACAGAGAACATTTATTTTTATTTTGTTTTATTTTATTTTGGATTTTAACAATAAATCATGCCGCAATGAGAATAGCAGCTCCAGCTTTTATTTACTCACTTTCGCTATTAAAAGTCAAAATGTATGAAGACGATACTATACATAGGGAACAAACTGTCTAGCCATGGTAATACTTCTACTTTAATAGAATCACTAGGAAAATATCTCGAAAGTGAAAATTATAAAGTTTATTACACGTCATCACAGAAAAATAAGGTTTTAAGACTTCTTGATATGACTTTATGTACTCTAAAATATGCAAAAAAAACAGACTATGTTTTAATTGATACTTACAGTACAACTAATTTTTGGTATGCTTTTGTGACAAGTCAAATATGTAGAATGTTTTCAGCTAAATACATACCAATTCTTCATGGAGGAATGCTGCCATCAAGAATTAAACGAAGTAAAACAATTTCTAAGATGATTTTTAAAAATTCTTATGTAAATATTGCACCTTCAGGATATTTATTAAATGCATTTTTATCGAGTGGATTTGAAAATACTAAATTAATTTCTAATTCAATTCAGTCAGAAAAATTTCCGTATCAATCTAGAAATTTTGATTTTCCGAGATTATTTTGGCTGAGGTCATTTTCTAAAATTTATAATCCAATATTAGCTGCTAAAGTGTTTCTAAAGATTAAAGAAAAATTTCCTCAAGCGGCACTTTGTATGGTTGGACCCAAAAAAGATGATAGTTATGAGGAAACTAAGAATTTTTCCGAAAAGAATAACTTAAATATTGAGTTTAAAGGAAAACTTTCAAAAAAACAATGGATTTCGGTATCCAATTACTATAATGTTTTTTTAAATACTACTCATTATGACAATACACCATTAAGCGTTATTGAAATTATGGCTTTGGGCTTGCCAATAGTTTCTACAAATGTTGGTGGAATACCATATTTGTTAGACCATAATTTTAATGCATTGTTAGTTAATGATAATGATTTAGAAACAATGGTTTCAGAAATTGAGAGGATATTTACTGAAAAGGATTTGACTGAAAAATTGATTTCCAATGCCCAAAATACTGTTAAAAAATTCGATTGGAAAATTGTAAAAAACCAATGGATTGAATTACTACAATAATTAACAATATTTAGTAACTTGCAACTTCAAAAAAAATTCATGAATAAATATAAAGATATACACTTTGAAGTTTCAGAAAGGAAAATTCTGCTTAGAATTTTTGATGTGATTTCTGTGCTTCTTTCTTTGTATTTGGTAGGCGTAATTTTTCATTTTGATTATTTTAATATTTCTGCAACCAATTATTATTGGACAATTGTTTTAACTATTTATTTGTTAGCCATTGGTTCTGTTTTTGAAATGTATAATTTGCAAGTGGCTAGTAGTCAGTTTCAGATAATAAAAAGTATAATTTTGACATCATCAACAACTGTGCTTTTATATCTTTTAACACCTTTTTATACTCCAGTTTTACCGTCAAATCGTGTTCAGATTTTAATTTTCTTTTTTGCCATTTTTGGTGCCTTGTTTTTATGGAGAATTACTTATGTTCGTTTTTTTGCTTCCAATAGATTTGTTAAAAAAGTAATTTTAATTTGTGATCAAGACCAAGCGGAAGAACTAATTAATGGATTGGTTTCCGTTGATCCACATTATAGAGTTTTGGGTTTTGTAAATTCGGATAGTAATGCAAAACAGAACGATAGTTTTACTATTAATAACATACCAATTGACCAATTAGAGAAATTTGTAAATAAAA
>Ga0209063_1001375_pt1 | contig 12665 bp, 7 predicted proteins | sample KloWWTmeKNB19Kit_FD_187177 | JGI IMG/M metagenome (GOLD analysis project Ga0209063, IMG submission 187177) | Active sludge microbial communities from Klosterneuburg, Austria, studying microevolution and ecology of nitrifiers - Klosterneuburg... | ecosystem: Engineered > WWTP > Aerobic digester >...
TGCATTCGGCCAGCGTATCGACGCCGCCACATGGATGACGCCGGCAACCAAGGCCCGCGCCCGGTCCAAGTTGAACGGACTCAAGGTTGGCATGGGTTATCCGGATCGCTGGCGCGACTATTCCGCACTGGAGGTGCGTCGCGATGATGCCCTCGGCAACGCGCAGCGCGCCAGCTTGTTCGAGTACCGGCGCAATCTGGCCAAGCTCGGCCAGCCGATCGATCGCGGTGAATGGTTCATGCTGCCGCAGACGGTCAATGCCTTGAACATTCCACTCGAGAACCGTCTTATCTTCCCGGCGGCGATCCTGCAGGCGCCGTTCTTCGATGGTGCTGCCGATGATGCGATCAACTATGGCGGCATCGGCGGCGTGATTGGCCACGAGATCAGCCACAGCTTCGACAACAACGGCGCCTTGTTCGATGAAACCGGCAAGCTGGAGAACTGGTGGACAAAGGAAGATTTCGCCCGCTTCGAGGAAGCCGGTGCGGCGCTGGCCGCGCAATACGATGAATACAAAGCGTTCCCGGACCTTGCCATCAACGGCAAGCTCACCCTTGGCGAGAACATTGCCGATGTCGCCGGGCTGGCGACGGCTTACGATGCCTACAAGCTCGCCCGCGCCGATCGGCCGGCGATGGCGCTGGATGGCTTCTCGCCCGACCAGCGCGTGTTCCTTGGCTGGGCACAGATCTGGCGCAGCAAGTTCCGCGAGCAGGCCTTGCGCAATACGGTGCTGACCAATGGCCATGCGCCTGGGCATTATCGGGCGCTGACCGTGCGCAATATCGACGCCTGGTATCCGGCCTTCGATGTGCGGCAAGGGCAGGCGCTCTATCTCGCCCCCGGGCAGCGCGTGCAGGTCTGGTGATTCATGGGCAAGGGCCGCGTTGCGGCCCTTGCCGCCGACTGTTCAGTCGCGATCGGGCGTGCCGAGTGGAAAATAATGACGGTAGGGTCGCGCCTCATCCACCGCGCGGGCAAACGAAGGCCGTGCCAGCAGGCGTTGTCGATAGGCGCGCAGGATCGGCATCCCCTGGCTGATCGGATGCGCCCAATCGGCGTAGAAAAGTGCCGGTGCCGCTGCGCAATCGGCAAGGCTGAAGTCCGTACCGGCCGCCCAATCTCCCTGTCGCAGGTTTGCTTCGAGCCAGGCATAGGCACGATCCAGCGTCCGGCGCGCGGCGTCGACGCCGTAGGCATCGCGGTGTCCGGCGGGACGCAGCCGTTCGCCGACGATGGCCTGCAGCGGCGTGTGCACGTAGTTGTCGAAGAAGCGATCGAGTTTGCGCACTTCGAGGGCGTGCTCGGCGTCCTCGGGCAACAGGCGCGCGGGACCAGCATGGTGGATCTGCAGGTACTCGATGATGATGCTTGCCTCCATCACCACGCGATCATTCTCGACCAGCAGCGGGAACTTCTTCATCGGCCACAGCGCTTCAAGCTCGCGCATGGCCGGGTTGTCGGCACCGTCGAGGTTGCGATAGTCGAACTGCGTGCCATTTTCGTAGAGAGCAATCAGCACTTTCTGGCAGTACGACGAGAACGGGTGGGAGTACAGGATCGGCGCCATGCGCGGACCTCGGTTTGCCTGGTCCGCAGGCTGGAGGGGACGACAGGGGTTGGCGGCCCGACCGGCAGGCGAGCCGGACCTGGGCATTGTGCTGCGATTGTCACTTGCTGCCGTTCGCTGACACAAGCCTGGCTGCCGGGTCGCGCATGGCAACGGCCACGGATGGCCCGGGATTTGCATCGAAGGGAACATTCGACCTGAATCGAGTGCGCCAGAATGGGAATGGAAGCAGTCTCGCAGCAATTTGCGCAGGATGCGCGGCATGCAGGGCAAGCGCAGCCCACGGGCGGCGATGTGCTGCCGAAAAGCGCAATCATGCTGTATCCCGCCGGGACGACGCTGCCGCCAGGTTGGCAGACGCCCTGGATCAAGGCCGGCTGGGTGGTTTCAGCGTGTCCGAATCCGGGTTGCCTGCCGGCCGTCGTGCGTGGTGCCGTGCCGGCATTGGCGGAACGGCGGGAAACCGATGCCGGCAAAAGTGCGGTTCTTGCGCATGCTGGCCTGGGCGGGAGTTCCGCTGCCGCGTCGGATGTCGATGCGCAATCGGGCGGGCTCGCTGGAAGCATGCTGCGACGCTCCGATTTCCTCGCGCAACTGGCTTCGCTGCGCGAATCCGAATCCCGCGTCAGCGTGCTCATGGCCATTCAACTCGACCAGGCGGCGACACTGGATGCGCGCCTCGATCGAACGGCCGTTTTCGCGCTTGAGGAAAGCATGTCCACGCGCATTGCCGCGGTGCTTGAAGCGGGAGATACGGTCACCCTCTGGCTTGAGTATGGTTTCGGCGTGCTGGTGCAACGCAAGACGGCCGAGGAAGTTTTGGATGTGGCGGCGCGCATTTGCGCTGGTATTGCCGCCGAGCCGTTCCTGGTTGGCGACGAGGCAGTGAACTTGTCGGTGTCAATCGGCCTCGCCCTGGCGCCATCCGCGCCCTGTGCGGATCGCGCCCAGGAATGGTTTTCGACGGCATATGCGGCGCAAGGCATCGCCAGCCGGCATGGCGGCAATCGTCCCGAAGGAGTGCTGACGCGCGAGTTCGAGCCGATGCCCGCAGAACGCGTGCTGATCATCCGCGAGTGGATCGCGGATGCCAGGGCCGGCAGGAATGTCATTGTCGAGTTCCAGCCCTTGCTGCCAGCCAGCACCCAGGCGGGCGAACTGTATTCCGTGCACGCCAAGTTGCGTGATGCGCGCGCGCCGCTCGGCGGCGTCTACCGGCGTGAATACCTGCGCCTGGCGCGTGCCGCCGGGGCGATGATCATGATCAACCGCATCAGCCTGTTCCAGGCCTTCGAGACACTCGAACAGGAATGCCGCGCCGGCCGCAGCACGCGCCTGGTCGTGCCGGTCGAACTCGATACCTTGCACGGCATGGCCTGGCGCTGGCTGGTCGAGGAGTTGCGTCGACGTCCGCAGCTGCGCGATCGCCTGATTGTCGAGCTGGAGGCAAGCCGCGAGCTGACGGAAAAGGAAAACCTCATGCGCATCGTGCGCCTGCGCCGCTTTGGCGTGCGCGTCAGCCTGAGTGACCAGTGCGGAGACCTTGCGCAACTGGCATTGTGGACAAGGTATCCGGTCGATTTCCTGCGCGTTCCCTACGCCACCGTGGCCGAGAACACGGATGCGGAGTTCACTGCGGCCACGCGGGGCTTCAAGGAAAGCGGACGCCAGCTGATCGTCGATTCGGTGTCCGATACCGGAGCGGTCAGTCGCCTGGCCGCTCTGGGCATCGATTACCTGCGCGGACGCAAGCTTGCCGCAACCGGCGCGCGCCTGGATTACGATTTCTCCGCGGCATTCTGAGCGCGGGTTGCGCGACGATCAGGATGCCTTCGTCGCTCGTCCCGAACGTGCCGAAGCTTGTACGGAAGACGGTTGTCTTTTCCCGTTCGCACTTTGACGGACTCAAGACGAACGGAGGGAGAGACGCCCGCGGATGTCTCACCTGTTAGCGGGTGAGCGGACGATTGTCATTCGGCCGAGTGTCCCCAGATTGAGTGGAGACCGATATGCCATGACCCGCCTCGATTTCAGCAGCACCGGGCGGCATGGGCGTCGTTGCTCGGCAGACACGAGGTGAGGAGGCAATCATGGCAACCGGATGGGCCGGCGATGGTGCCGTGCAGGATCAGATCGATGCCACGATCAAGGAGGGCATCGCGCGTGCGCGCACGCGCCTCGGCAAGGGGCCCGGGTTGAAGCATTGCGAAGAGTGCGCGGCGAGGATTCCCGAGGCGCGGCGCAAGGCCGTGCCCGGCGTGCGCTTGTGCGTGGGCTGCCAGGAGGCGCGAGATCGCGAGGTACGTGCCTCCGGCATCAACCGGCGCGGCAGCAAGGACAGCCAGCTGCGCTGAGCCTGATTGCCCGGGCTTTTGCGTCGTGCACATGAAAACGGCGACCGGATTGCTCCGGTCGCCGCTGTTTTCATGCTCGCCCGACTCAATGCCGGGCCAGCATTCAGGGGGTGAAACTGTTGCTCAGGGTGACACCCGAGAAGGCCGCATAAGCGCGGATCTTCACGTAGTAGGTGCCTGCCGTGGGTGCTGCAAACGTACAGGTTTCGTTGTTGCCTGCGGTGTACGGGCGGCAGGTATAACTGGTCGTGGTCGGTGCCGATCCGAGTCGCACATAGAGATCGGCGTCGCCGCTGCCGCCCGCGATGGAGATGTTCAGGTTGCTCGCGCCCGCTGGAACCACCAGGGTGTAGGTTGCGGTCCAGTTGTTCTTGGTTGCCGACAGGCCGCTGATGACGGTGCCGTTGCAGAGCACCGTGCCCGATGGCGTGCAGCCGCCCGGAGCGGTGACCGTGACCGACTTCGTCGTCGAGTTTGTCGCCCCGCCGTTGTCGGTCACCGTCAGCGTCACGCTGTAGGTGCCCGCCGCGGCATAGGCATGGCTCGGGTTGGCCGAGGTCGATGAACCACCATCGCCGAAGTTCCAGGAACGCGAGGCGATCGTGCCATCGCTGTCGGTCGATGTGTCGGTGAAGTTCGCCGTCAGCGCACTGCTGGTGAAGCTGAAATTCGCCGTCGGCGGGCTGTTGCTGGTGGTCGAGTAACTGCCGGTCAGGGACACGCCGGAGAAGGTCGAATAGGCTTTCACGCGCACGTAGTAGGTGCCGACCTGGGCCGGGTTGATCGGGCAGGATTCCGAGTTGCCACTGGCATACGGACGGCAGTCGTAGGTGGTGTCCGTGGGTGCGCTGCCAAAGCGGACGTACAAGTCGGCATCGCCCGTGCCGCCCGACATGACGAAGCCGAGTGCGCTGGCGCCCGCGGGCACGGTCATCGTGTAGAGGATGTCGGTGCCGGTTGTGGCGGCCAGGCCGCTGACGGTAACGCCGTTCTGCAGCACGTTGCTCGGCGGTGCGGTGACCGTCACCGACTTGCTGGTGCTGTTGCTGGCACCACCGTTGTCGGTCACGGTCAGGCTGACCGTGTAGGTACCGGCCGCGGCATAGGTGTGGCCTGGATTGGTTGCGGTCGACGTCGTGCTGTCACCGAAATTCCATGAACGCGAGGCGATGGTGCCGTCGGCATCCGTGGAACTGTCGGTGAAGCTGGCGACCAGGTTGCTGGTGGTGAAGGTGAAGTTGGCAACCGGTGCATTGTTCGCGGTCGGCGTGCCGGTGAAATTCTGCCCGGACACGTTGGCGCCGCTCACCGTCACGCTGCGGCTGCTCGGCGAGAAGGCGTAGCCACCGAGGCTCGGCGTCAGGCTGTAACCGCCATTGGCCAGGTTGCCGAGGGTGTAGGCACCGCTTGAATTGGTCGTCGTGCTGACCGAACCGGTGCTGACGGTGACGCCGGCAATGCCGACGCCGGTTGCAGTGCTGACCGTGCCGGAGACCGAATAGGTGGTCGGCGCCGCGCCGCAATCACTGAACTTGAAGTCCTGAATGCGCGTGTTCCAGCTGCTTGCCGGGCGATACATGCCGACCATCCAGAACGTGCAATCGTCGGTGGGATCTACCGCCATCTGGTAGTAGTCGCCCCAGCGCCCGGAGGTTTCCGCAGCGCTGCCTGCGGCGACGGTGTTTTCGCCGAGGGTCATCACCCCGGCCGGATCGCCGGCCATGCGCCCGGTGTAGCCAAGCGTGGCGTAAACCGTGGGCGTGGAAGTCCTGGTCGTGTTGTAGCCGAGGCCGATGTTGCCCTTGTTGTCGGTGGCGATGGTGCCGACCAGATGGTGCGTGTTGCTGTCGCCGGGCGCGTAGGTGCCTTCCTGCTGCAGGGTCCAGTTGCCGCCACCCGTGCGGCGAAGCTCGAACCAGCGGATGCCGGCGTTGACCGTGGTGCCGCTGCGCGCCGCGTTCACGTTGGTTGCGAACTGGCCGACGATCGATTCGTGGCTGCCGAGATTGCGGTAAACCAGCGAGTTGAGGATCACTTCGCGGATCGGATCAAGCCGTGATGTGGAGCCCGGCTGCGGCACTGTGGCAAAGGTCGAATAGTCACGGAACCAGCTGTTGAATTCGGTGATGGCAATGCGCGGCAGAGTCGAGATGCCGCTGTTGGCCGGCGTGTTCCAGTCGATGTTGATCGAGTAGAGATCGATGAAATCGCGCGTTGTGTCCGCCGAACCACCAGCATGCGCCTCGTCATCGTTATGTCTGGCGAGAACCTGCTTCGTCGATGTTGGCGGCGCATGTGCGGAATCGCCCATGAAGGTGACCGGGGTCAGCGCCTGGAAGCCGTAGCCGGCCAGCGCCGGGACACTGGCGAAGCGCTGCTGCGCGCGGGCAGTCGCGCCAATGAGCATGTTGGCGCGGTCATAGGCATAGGCGGTGACATTGCTGCCGCCTTCGTTGTCGGTGCAGACATAGGCATTGTTCCAGACGCCGCAATGCGGATAGTCGTTCTGCGTCGGTGTCGAGAAGCCGTAGAACCACCAGCCGCCGGAGACCGGGTTTTCCGTCTTGGAAACATAGATGCACATCTTCGCCGTGGACGAAGTGCCGCCCATTTCGAGCAGGAACCAGCGATTGGCGAGCCGATCGAAGAGGACAATCGGATCGCTGACCGAGGTGGCGCAGCCATCGCCGCTCGGCGCGAGCGACTTGAACGTGGTCGGGCCGGCCAGCTTGGTGCCGGACTTGTCGTAGATGGTGAAGGATGTTCCGCTGCTGCCATTGACGCCGTAGACGATGTAGTTGGCGCTGACGTCGACCACCGGATCGCCGGGAGAGACGCCGGTCGAAGCATTGTTGATGCTGACACGGGTTTGCGAGGGGCTCCGCAGAGTCAACGGCGAGGCGTTGTCGTCCCACATCTTCTGCAACTCGGGCAGGCCGTCGGGCGCGGTCTGCAACCAGCTTGGTGCGGCGCTGTTTACGTGCTGGGGCGGAAAGAACTGGCGCTTGTGTGCTTCCTTGATGGCCATGCCCGGGCGCCAGCTGGCGGCCGTGGGCAAGTCGCGCAGGTCAACATCGATGCTGACGGCGCTGACCGGTTCGCCGATCTGCACGCCGTTCGCGGCGGTGGCTTCAAACGTGTCTGCTGCGGGCGCTGGCAATGCCAGCAGCAGACTCAACAGGACTATCGGAATTCTGCAATTCTGGAACTTCATCGTGAAATCCTCATGCGTCTTCTGGATCGTTGGATTCTCAGGCGCCATCGACGATGTCTTGACGATGACGGTCAGGGCTGATCAATCGCTGTCGGTATCCGCTTGCTCGTCTTCGTCGACGGGCTTTCCATTCACTGTTGTAAATCCTGTCCAGCGCAGCAGGCGGATCTCGCCGCGCCGGCTTTCAACGAATATGTCGGCTTTTCCTTCGCCGATTTGCGCGGTTGCGCGCTTGTTTGGTTCCTGTCCCGGCAGGTTTTCCACGCGCAGCGAAAACTCCGTGGCAAAGACCGCCGATGTCGACAATTCAAGGTTTGCATCGAGCTGGTCGCTGACCGCAAGGACGATGAATCCGGTGCTCGTGGCCAGATGCTGGCGCGAACCCGGTGGCGCACGCAGGAGCGAGGCTTCAATCGTTCCTGGCCCGGTTTCGGCGTTGATGCTACCGCTGGTGCCGCGGATGGCGATGTTGCCGCGGGCGCTGTGCAAGTCGATATCGGCGCGGATTCCGCGGCTCTCGATGACGCCGCTTTCAGTGCGTACCCGGACGTTGTGGCCAAGTGGTACAAAGACGACGAGGTCGAGGCGTTGGCCTTCGGCAATCAGGGTATCGGCAGGAAGGCGCGGGGCGATGCGGTAAATGCCATCGACCACGCCCGGCTCCAGCAGGATGGCCGCCGCCTGCGGCGGCTGCTGTGCGACGGTGTTGATTTCCAGCTCATCCTGGTAGCCGCCAAAGCGCAGGCGCACATCGCCATACGGGTTGTTGACGCTGACTGCCTGGCCGCTGCCCAAGCGTGCCGAGAAATCCTGACGGATGAGTTGACCGGCCGCCGCAGCTGCCACGGGTTCAGCGGGCGGATCGGCACCTTGCTTCGAAACCGCGGGCGGCAGCGAGGCACAGCCACAGATGCCGAGAAGAAAACTGGCAAGCAGGAAAACTCGCAAAGTGCGCGCCCCATCGATTCCACAGCCGTTCGCGCAATGTCCGCAGGCGAGTTGCCTGTGGTCCCCTCATCGCGCTTTGGCGTTGTCGATATCGGCCGCAAGGCTGATACCGATCCCGACCCCCGGCGGATGATGCATAGTCGGAGGGGACCTTGCAAGCGGATTCGCAATTGCTGCCGTGAATGCCACCTGCGGTGCGGGCAAGGTGTGCTTGGCTGAAAAGAAAGTGGGGTCGAATCTTTCGATTCGACCCCACCGGGACGCGCAGGGGAGAGATCTGCGCGTTTGCCGGCCTGCCGTTTGGGCGACCGGCTTCTCGGGAACGCTGCTATTTCGAGATGTCGACGTCCTTGGTTTCCGGCAGGAAGAGGGTGCCGATCACCAGGGTCATCACGGCGATGACTATGGGGTACCACAAACCCTGGTAGATGTTGCCGGTGGCGGCAACCAGGGCAAACGAGATGGTTGGCAGGAACCCGCCAAACCAGCCGTTGCCGATGTGATACGGCAGGCTCATCGAGGTGTAGCGGATGCGCGTCGGGAACAGTTCGACGAGCCAGGCCGCGATCGGCCCGTAGACCATGGTCACGTAGATCACCAGGATGGTCAGCAGCACCAGCAGCATCGGCTGGTTGATGCGCGCGGGATCGGCTTTCTCCGGATAACCGGCCGAGGTCATGGCCGCCTTCAGTTCGCCGTTGAAGCGGTCCGCTTCGGCTTTGGCTGCATCGCCGACCAGGCCGGAGGCCTCGTAGGAGGCAACTGTCGTCGAGCCGATCTTGACGCTCGCCACCGTGCCGGCCGGAACCGCTTCATTCGAGTACGGTGTGCCGCCGCGGGCCAGCGCGCTCTTGGCAATATCGCAGGAGGTCGTGAACTTGCTCGTGCCGACCGGGTTGAACTGGAAACTGCAGGCGGACGGATCGGCGACCACGACGATCGGACTGGTTTGCGCAGCCGCCTCGATGGCGGGGTTGCCGTAGTGGGTCAGTCCCTTGAAGATCGGGAAATAGGTAACCGCTGCCAGCAGGCAGCCCAGCATGATGATCGGTTTGCGCCCGATCTTGTCCGACAGCCAGCCAAAGACGATGAAGAAGGGCGTGCCGAGCACGAGGGCACCGGCAATCATCAGGTTGGCCGTGGTCGGTTCGATCTTCAGGGTCTGCGTGATGAAGAACAGCGCATAGAACTGGCCGGCGTACCAGACCACCGCCTGGCCTGCGGTTGCGCCAAACAAGGCGAGCAGGACGACGCGGCTGTTGCGGGTCAGGAAACTCTCGGTCAGCGGTGCCTTGGAAGTCTTGCCTTCGTTCTTCATCTGCTGGAACAGCGGCGACTCGGCCAGTTGCAGGCGGATCCACACCGAGATCATCAGCAGCACGAAGGAAAGCAGGAACGGGATGCGCCAGGCCCAGGCTTCAAATGCATCCTTGCCGAAGTAGTAGCGACAGCCGAGGATGATCAGCAGCGAGAGGAACAGGCCGAGCGTGGCCGTGGTCTGGATGAAACTCGTGTACAGGCCGCGTTTGCCCTGCGGCGCGTGTTCGGCGACATAGGTTGCCGCGCCCCCGTACTCGCCGCCCAGTGCCAGGCCCTGCAGCAATCGCAGGGTGATCAGCATGATCGGCGCGGCGACGCCGATCGACGCGTAGGTCGGCAACACGCCCACCAGGAAGGTCGACAGACCCATGATGACGATGGTGACGAGGAAGGTGTACTTGCGCCCGATCATGTCGCCGAGGCGACCGAACAGCAGCGCGCCAAACGGACGCACGGCAAAGCCGGCGGCGAAGGCGAGCAGGGCGAAGATGAAGCCGCTGGTCGGATTCAACGCCGTGAAGAACTGCTTGGCGATGATCGCGGCGAGCGAGCCGTAGAGGTAGAAGTCATACCACTCGAATACCGTGCCGAGGCTGGATGCGAAGATGACTCTCTTGTGACCCCGGGTCAGGGACGCGGACTGTGCAGTTGTTGCGTTGGCCATGATCGGTTTCCCCTCAGAATGAGTACTTGGTCGTGAACTGCAGGCGGGTCAGCGAACCATCGACTCCGCTTTCCAGTTCGCGATTGGCGCGCATCAGTTCGACACCGACATCAAGCTTGGGCATCGGCGAATAGAACAGGTTGACGCGGAAGCTCTGCACCGACTTGTTGACCGCGGTTCCGGTCAGGTCGATCGGGTTGTCATACTGGCTGCGGGCAAAGACCAGATTGCTGCGCAGCTTTGGCGACCAGGCATGACGCCAGGCGAGGTAGCCGGCGAATCCGCCGATGGCATCAAGATTGCCATCCGCGCTCACCGCGGTATCACCGGTCACGGCGAGGCCTACGTAGCGGCTCAGGCCATCACCTGCAGTGACCTGGTAACGCAGGTCGTCATGCGCGCCGAGCACCCACTTGCCGCCGACGGTAAAGGCAAATGCGCCTTCGCTGTCGTTGGCTGCCGGGACGGTTCCCGTCGCGGCGCGGTCGATTTCCAGGCTGCGCAACAGGGCGCCGACGCCAAAGCTGCCCCAGTCGCCCTTCCAGCCGTAACGCAAGGTGAGATCCGGCAGCGCGCCGCGATCGGAGGCAACGCCACCGCCACCGCCGTTTGGAATGATCAGCGTTTCCGGATTCTCCAGGGCCGCGGAGAAGCCGCCATTGGTGTAGCGCACCTGCGCCTGGCGCACGAAGATCACGCCATCGGTGGGGCCGATGAAATCGACCGTGTCGGGCAGGGCCGAGGTATCCATGAAGTTCGACCAGGTCTGGCCGGCCAGCCAGTGGTTCCAGTAGGCGTAGGCATGCCGCACGGTGACGCCGTAGGTGTTGGTCGAGGTCTGGGTGCCGAGCGCATTGCCGAAGAAATCCATCTCGAGGAAGGCGCCGGCCTTGTCACCGCCTTCGGTGACGGTGTCGATGCCGACATTGAAACGCGAGAACTTGGCGTGCGCGTCATAGACGGCATCGGAACTGTTGCCGCCGACCGGCGTTTGCCCCGGGATATACAGGGCGCGACCGGTGGCACCATCGGCAAGCATGCCGTCGTGGGCCTTGGTGACCATGAAATCGGCCTTTACGAAGCCGCCGACCTTGAGCGTTGTTCCACTTGGTGATCCCGGCGTCAGCGTGGTCAGCTGGATCGGCAGTTTGCCGGCAGGCAGGGCTGCGGGTGCCGCTGCAGGCGCCGTGCGTTGTGCACGGATTTCCGAAGCCAGTTGCTGCAGTTGCGCTTCGAGATCGTTGATGCGCTGTTCAAGGGCCTGTTCTCTTGCCTCGTCGGCCATGGCAATGCCAGGCAGGGCCATCAGGCATCCGAGTGACAAGGCCGAAAGACGCAATCCGAGATACTTCTTCATGATCATGGTGGCACTCCTCCCTATTGGTGGCGATGGGAGAATGCTGAGAACTTCGTTCAGCGGCCATTAGCCATTCGTCTATACGCGACCAAAGTCGAGTGGGCAATCACGCGGCCGCGCTACGTGGCATGATCGCAAGCGCGTTCCGTTGATTGCCCATGAGGAGGCGACCATGTCAAAACTCTATCCCGTGCCTGCCGCTTTCGCCGCGAATGCCCGCATCAACAAGGCCGGATATGCGCAGATGTACGCCGATTCGATTGCCGATCCGGACAAGTTCTGGGGGCGTGTCGGCCAGCGCCTCGACTGGATCAAGCCCTACACCAGGGTCAGCGATGTCTCCTTCGATGCGGGCGACCTGCACGTGCGCTGGTACGAGGACGGCATGCTCAACGTTTCGGCAAACTGCCTCGATCGCCATCTGGCGACGCGTGGCGACAAGATCGCGCTGATCTGGGAAGGCGACAATCCCGCTGAATCGCGCCGCATCAGCTATCGCGAGCTGCATGCCGAGGTATGCAAGGCCGCCAACATGCTCAGCAATCTTGGCGTGCGCAAGGGCGATCATGTCGCCATCTACCTGCCGATGATTCCCGAGGTGGCCGTGGCCATGCTCGCCTGCACGCGCATCGGCGCGGTGCATACCATCGTCTTTGGCGGCTTCTCGCCGGATTCCCTGGCCAGCCGCATCGCGGATTGCCAATGCAAGCTGGTGATCACCGCCGACGAGGGCCTGCGCGGCGGCAAGTCGGTCGCCCTCAAGGCCAACGTCGATGCGGCGTTGCAGCGCCCGAACACCAATTGCGTCGAAACCGTGGTCGTGGTCCGTCGCACCGGCGGTTCGATCGACATGCAGGTGCCGCGTGACCGCTGGTGGCACGCCTTGATGGAAGGACAGTCCGAACAGTTCGAGCCGGTAGCGTGCGAAGCCGAGCATCCGCTATTCATCCTGTACACCTCGGGTTCGACCGGCGCGCCGAAAGGCGTGCTGCACACGACCGGGGGCTACCTCGTCTACATCAGCTATACGCATGAATGCGTGTTCGACCTGCGCGAGGACGATGTGTTCTGGTGCACGGCCGATGTCGGCTGGGTAACCGGGCACAGCTACACGGTATATGGGCCGCTGGCAAATGGTGCGACCTCGGTGATGTTCGAGGGCGTGCCGAATTACCCGGACAGCTCGCGCTTCTGGAATGTGGTCGACAAGCACAAGGTGACCATCTTTTACACCG
>Ga0209063_1001376_pt1 | contig 12662 bp, 12 predicted proteins | sample KloWWTmeKNB19Kit_FD_187177 | JGI IMG/M metagenome (GOLD analysis project Ga0209063, IMG submission 187177) | Active sludge microbial communities from Klosterneuburg, Austria, studying microevolution and ecology of nitrifiers - Klosterneuburg... | ecosystem: Engineered > WWTP > Aerobic digester >...
TAAAGCGAATATTTTGATGGAAAGGCTTGAAATTAAGAGTCGTACTGATTCGTTCTTTAATTATTCCAAAACAAAACCCTTCAGCCGCAGGCATGTGGTAAATGCTGTTAATCACTATGTGGAGCAGCCGGGTGTGAAGCTTTCAAAAGTTGATAAATACAATATTGAAAGATTGCAGATGAACAATCTTGAATATGTACCCGTTGCGGAGCATTCAAAATATTTATCCAAAAAGAAATTCATCCGGAAGTTTTATTCCACTCCGGCCAATTTGTTTGAAGTGCATGTAAAGGATTTTGATCTGGTGGTGAATCCTGTTATACAATACACTGTTGCCAAAGAGAGTAATAACAACGACAACTTATTTTTAAACACCAGAGGTGTAACTGTTCGTGGGCAAATAGCTAACAAGATTGGCTTCTTTACTTACCTTACGGATAACCAGGAGAGAGCACCGAAGTATGTGCAGGATTTCATCAGTATGCGAAAAGCAGTGCCTGGCGCCGGTTATTATAAACCTTTTAAGGCAGCAGGCGGCACAGATTATTTTGATGCAAGAGGTTATTTTACATTTAACGTTACCAAGTATATTGATGTAGCATTTGGTTACGATAAAAACTTTATTGGCAATGGCCATCGCAGTTTATTGTTAAGTGATTTTGGCAACAACTCTTTGTTCCTTAAACTAAATACAAGGATATGGAAGTTTAATTACCAGAACCTGTTTATGGAATTGCAGAATGCAGATGATAGAATTGGCGATCGTTTAATTGGCAAGAAGTATGCAGCTATGCATCATCTGGATATAAACGTTACCAAGTGGCTGAACATTGGTTTGTTTGAAGGTGTAGTGTTTGGACGGACAAATCGATTTGATTTTGGTTACCTAAACCCAATCATTTTCTATCGTTCTATTGAGCAGCAGAATGGTAGTTTTGATAACTCCATTATTGGTATAGATGCAAAAGCAAATCTAGCAGGCAAACTGCAACTATACGGACAGTTTTCGCTAGATGAATTTTTATTGTCTGAAATAAAGCAAAATAGAGGATGGTGGGCTAACAAGTGGGGCATACAAATAGGAGCTAAGTATATTGATGCATTTGGTATCAGTAATCTTGATTTGCAGGTAGAGCATAATAGAGTTCGTCCGTTTACGTATTCGCATCGTGACTCAGTGGCTAACTATACACATTACAACCAGCCATTGGCGCATCCGCTTATGGCGAACTTCCAAGAGTTTATTGGCATTGCCCGTTATCAACCATCACCTAAGTGGACGGCTATTGCAAAACTTATTTATTATCAGCAGGGGAGAGACAGTAGTAGCCGCAGCTTTGGTGGAAATATATTTCTGCCAAATGTTCCACCACCAAGAGTGGGAGATTTTGGTTACAATATTGGCAGTGGTTGGAAGACCAATGTGCTGTATGGTTCTTTTCTATTGTCTTATGAGTTAAGAGAAAACCTTTTTCTTGACCTGAATGCAATTGTGCGAAATCAGAAAACAGTAACGGCTCCATTAACTACGGCAAATACCTCTGTTATTTCATTTAGTGTAAGATGGAATATGCACCGGAGAGAGTTTGATTTCTAAATCACACAGTAAATAATAGCTACTCCAAATAGAAATGCAAACGGCGATAGTAGCTGAAAGTAAAATGGCTTTAGCATATCGGCACACCAGTTTGAAAATTGATGATGCAGCTTTGGCGGAACCAAGTAAAGTATAATGGAAGTTGCCAGCATAAACCATCCAAATAGTTTAAAGACCATTGGGTATTTTGAATAATCTGCATACAAGATAAGTGCTGCTGCGGGTATCATCCGCAATGTTATTTCGGCATAGTTAATAAAGTTGGTGCTGCCTGCTTTTCGTAAAGTTTGTCTTGCTCTTTTGGGATACAGTAGCATAACAAAACCAGCGAGTATAAAAAATACTCCGAAAGCAATGACGATGAACTTTGCTACTGTTATCATTCCACACATCCTTTAAATTGTTATTGAAGGTAATAACAAAGGTTGATAGACTGTACTGAAGTAAAATATGTAAATTGTTTCTTTTACAAACTAACACATGCTGCAGCGGTTCGTCTTTTATTGAACGGCGAAAGATGTAAGCCACAAAATGTGGGATGACATTTTTATTAAAAGAATGATGAAGGGTTTAATTTCTTTCGAGAAGGACTTTGTTATGGCGGGGGAATTAGTATTCCATCATACCCTGCTTGTACAAATCTCGATGTTATGTGCCTTACTTCTCCTATTGCTCATCACTCAATAAAAATTAATCTTTAATAGCTTGTTCAATTGTTTCAGGTTCAAATAATCCTTTTCTCATTTTGTATTTCACCCAAATAAAAGCAAACGCTCCAATTAAAACAATAAATATAGCTACGTTGATATACACTTTTAGTCGTAATTCGGGACTTGGTGAATTATTGATAAAGGCATAAACCATTCCTGCTATTCCTATAATTTGTAGTAGCGGAAACCAAGGAGATTTAAATGGACGAGGAAACTTTGGATATTTTTTTCTTAAAACGATTAGATCTATATGTGCAATAATATAAGCCAATAAATAACAACTTGCTCCTGAGATAACAAGCATTAATAACGCATCAGTATTGTTTTCAAAAATTAAAATGGCAATTGTTATTAATGTTGCAATACATAATACACCAAACCATGGTGTTCTCCATTTTGGGTGAAGTTTCTTAAAAATGGTTGGTAATTGTTTGTGGTGTGCCATGCCGTATAACAATCTAGGGGTGGTAGCAAAAGCGGTACTTATAAACCCACAGGTTGTAGTTATCGATAAAATCAGAATAATTATTTTACCTGCATTGCCAAAGATTACTTCTCCTAAAACAAGGTGTGGGATGTCTGTATTGGAAAGCACTTCTGCCGGAACTAGTTTCATTGCCACAAAAGCTATCAAACAGTATGCAAATAATAAAACAATAGAGGCGCCAAACATAGCTTTTGGAATATGTTTTACAGGTTTTTTTGCTTCTTCGATAAAGTCACATACCAACTCAAATGCGATGAAAGGCCAAAGTGCTATTAGTACCAGCGTAAAGACAGAACTATTGGGATGAATAAAATTCTGCATTATTTGTTCAGGTGGAATCCCCTGTGAATTGTTTGTCCCTAATCCTACAAGTCCGATAACTATCAATGTAACCAACATGGTAAAGGAAATAGTACTTTGTATAGACGCAAATAAATCTATACCCAAAATATTAAGTAATGCAAATACCCATACTACGATAAGTGAAATGTTTGTAAAAGAACCTGGCATTATCGTATCAATAACATTTTGCAATAGAAATAATTCCGCTATTGAACCAAATAGTGTTGGGGCAACATAAGCTGAAAGAGCTGCAATAATCGCTGGAAAATGTCCTATTGAAACAGCAGTATAGGTACTGATGGTTCCTGCTTTTGGCATAATCAGAGCTAACTCTGAGTAGGTGGATATATAACTTAGTGCGATGATGAATGCCACGAGAATGGCAATGAAAAAAGTACCTCCTCCTAATCCTGCTCCCTGCAATATTGAAACAACTGATGATTGCGATACAACAATTCCAATGGTAATTATGAATAATGGAATAAAGCCTAATACTTTTTTTAGCCCTATGCTTGATTCTACTTTCTCACCCATAAAGTCAAATTAGTCTTTTTTTTATTGCTATGTATCTTGAACTAGGATTATTAATAATATAAGTTCATTGCTTGCCGAAGTGGTGTCAATAGTATTTTCTGCGCCCGGCGTAACTTACGCTGAATTTAGAAATAAAAGTTGAAGAGTTGCATCCCGATAGCTATCGTGACAAAATAGTAATTCCTCCACCGTACTTGAATTTATCTTAGTAATTGCCTAACCAGATTATTTATTAACCGGCAACGACATGTAAAAGATATAAAAATTCAAAAGCATAAAAAATGTGGCAGGCAATGATATCCAAAGGCTATCCTTATTTTTTACCCTGACTGCAACACCTAAAAACATTAATAAGGCGAGGCCCCCTGCAGAAATTAATAAAATAAGATGAATCTTTAAACCTACCAGCAGACCCACCGCCCCCAATAATTCTAAAACAGCAGTAAGTGTTCCTACTTTCTCAAGGCCAAACCGTTTGAATTCACTTTTCATTTGTGGTGATATAAAATATGCAATTCCATATCCCAAAAAAGAAAGACTTGAAATTAAAATCAGGATAGTAATTAAATTCATTACTATATTAATTTTAGTGCTACAGCTGCAATGAAAAGGCATAGTATTAATAGGAATAAAGATGGCATATGCTTCTGCCAGGGATTACTCACTTTAAAATGAAAATATTGTGCTGATAACATAAGGAATGCAATAAGTAAGGATGGAATAAGTATAAGATCTGGATACCAAATACCAGCAACCAGCAATGTTGACAAAGCTATTTTAGAAGAACCTACTATGGTGCGGATTAAATCACTTAAGCCATATTGTTTAAATTCTTTGACGACATTGTCAAAACGAAATATCCAAACATATGCTATTGACAAAGCAACTATAACTTGTGCGATGATAGAGTAATTAGTCATTTGTTTTTATTTTAATTATTCGGGATACTTACTGTTGAAGTGTTCGCCTTTTTTACGTCGTTTTTGTGCAATCTTAGTTTACTTTTTTCGTAAACCTATTTCAGGACAAGACAAACAAATGCCGAAGCTAACAACGTCCTGCCATGCTTGCACAAAACCCCATGTTAGCGGGTCGTTGTTCTTTCTTGTTAATGTATTCTGTCATTGTTTGTTGTCGTCAAACCATTTTACAATTGATGGCATATTTCTCTCAAAGCCACCCGGAATAAAAAAATTTAGAAGCCCCGTTTTTTCATTTGTCCTATTTGCAAAATCGTGAATTGTCTTTGCAGGTATTCTTAGAAAATCTCCTTTGCTAATTTCAAGCCAATTATCACCAACAAGTATTGATGTAGTTCCTAGTATGCCGTAAAATACTTCGTCATTGTTTTCGTGTTGGTGAGCACCAGGTCCGCCAGAGTTGGGTTCAAGCCACCATTCTGAAATGCTGTATTTGTCGGCTGTTTCATTTTCGTCTGCCTTGAAAACTGCGGTCATTGTCCCACAGTTGTATATTCTACCTTCTCCTGCTTTCAAAAGTAATTTGTCCGTTGCGTTATGCTGATGTTTCATATTTTTCACTGTTTTCTTGGTTAAACTTTAAAAGGCTTGCCAATACCAGTGTTTATGAACTCGGTCAGGCTGTCGGTAAAATTATGCCAACCTGCTTGACAAATATTGTAACATTCAATTTGTGGTGTTAAGCCATAATGAGTTAGACGTAATTCTGTTTTGTCGTCCTGCGTTGCAATTTCCCAAATAATTTTAGTGTTAATCCATTCAGTTCTGTTTTTCAGTTCTGGAATGTCTATTAGAGAGTCTGTAACATGCCAAGCCACTTTATTATTTGGTATTAACTCTTCAACTTGCAATGTTTTGAAAACATTTGCACCAAAACGAATGGTAAAAGTTTCTCCTTGTTCGTTAGAAGAACCTTCAAACATTTCTGTCCACCATTTTGTAATAGAGTTGGTCAAAGCGTCATAAACACTTTTGTCTGTAGTCTGAAGTATGATTGTTTTTTTGAGGTCGTTCATATTATATTTTGTGAATGTTACTGTTTCTGGGGTGTCGTTCTACGTTGACGACTTGCTGCTGTGCTGGTATTCATTGCTCGTCCAACCTGGAACAGTAGCCGATTGGAAAAACTAAAGATGAAGTTAACAACTAAAAGCTGAAAATTGAACGGCGAGCTGAAACCGAAGACGATAGTGATTTGCAGCCGATTGTTACAACGTCATGCCCCGCTTGCATAAAACCCGATGTTAGCGGTAGTTGTTTTTATTTAGTCGTCAGTTTGTATCTTAAATGTGTTGTCAAATCTGACGGTATTATTTCTACGATTTGAATATCATATTTGTCCTTATCAATGCCGTCGAAGAGCCGGATACCACTTCCTAAAAAAACAGGGGCAATATGAATGAAGAATTCGTCCACTAGGCCAGCATTTAAAAATTGTTGAATAGTGTTTGCGCCACCTTGTATTCTTATGTCTTTTCCTTTTGCTGATTGCGTTGCTTTCTCCAATGCACTTTCTATTCCGTCATTTATGAAGTAAAAAGTTGTCGTTCCTTTTTGAATCCAGGGTTCTCGAATTTCGTGTGTTAATACATAAACATTAGCTTTGTATAGGTCATTAGGCCAACTGGCTTCCCCTTCTTCAAACATACGTTTTCCCATAATGAATGCACCTGTTCGGTCAATTGTCTCTCTAATAAATTTACCATCAGGGCCGTCTTCTTTGCCTCCTTCAAATCCTAAGTATTCCCAAAATGCTTTTTGATTAAGCATCCATGTATGAATTTTTCCTGAAACTCCACCCATTGGATTGCTTGGACTTCTGTTGTCGCCTGCGAAAAAACCGTCAAGGGATATTCCACTGTCAAAAATTATTTTGCTCATAATTTTATATTGTTGTCAATGTCTGTTTGATTTTTAGAACTGTCGCACTACAATTACCGCTAACGGCCAGAGCTTGGCGAAGTACGGGTAATAGAATTACGTCGCCCCTGGCTGACCGCTGCTGAGTAAAGATAAAAAGTTGATGAGATATTCTACAGCTAAATTTTTAATGTCAAGCTGGATATGCAGATGCACAATGAACCGAACGATGAAACACGGCTTACGTCTGCCCGTATTTTGCCAAACTCCCTGTTACCTGCATGGCCTTCGTCGCTTCCAACTTATAGCATGTGCGAATTTGTAAAGTGATTTAAGTTTGATAAATGTGTCTAAAAGCGTAGTGACAAACTGTGCATCCATAACAAATTTGCAATGTAAAATGATATTCCAAAATGGCATACCAGAAGAATGAGTATAATATTGCATTTTGGAATACGAAATTAATGGCAAAAACATCTTACAAAAATGACAGACGATTGCTTTGTGGTTTGCTAGTTCAGGCAAGAGAAGAAGCAAATCTTACGCAAAAGCAGGTTGCAGACACTGGCATTGTTAGCCAGAGTGAAATTTCTAAAATTGAAAATGGGCAAAGAAAGGTTGAGTTCGTTGTTCTATTAAAACTTGCTGAGTTATATGGAAAAGGTATTAACTATTTCATTCTAAAAAAATAAGTGTAAACAAGAATAAGTGATATAAATATTTTAAATGGCAGCGACTAAGACTGAAAAAATAATTAATGACCTCAAGCCTGAAATTCTCAAGGTTGTAACAGAACATTTGACAGCTATTGCAAATGAGACACACGATGTTGCAATTGCTTGGAAAAAGATGCAAGATGATACTGCAAATGTAGTAATGACCCTATTAGGTAAACACTTGCCAACTTCAAAAATAACATCGCCCAAATCAAAAAGTGTATATCCAGACATAAAAATAATTAATGAGGAAGGAACGTTTGCAATTGACATTAAGGTCAATGAAGATTCGAAAAATCCATGGTTCGACATGGCAAGGCTTGATACAATGCTTGAAAGTAGAATCGCAAAGTATGTTGAAGAATGGGAGTTAGTAATACAATTTCGTAACACTGACGGGAAATTCATAAAAGCATATTTTAACCTCTTTAGAGAAGTAGTGGGGAACCATAAATTTTCTGGTGGTATAAAATATAGACCGTATGATGGAAAGGTTAGGCCAAAGACGTGGTCTGAGTTTGATAAAGATGTTATTTACTGGGATACAAAAGAAAAGTTTTTAGACGGCGTTGAAAAGTCTATAAAATATAGATGGAAATCAAATATTTCAAAGCATTTAGTTGCAAAGCTGTCAGCTGAGGAAAAAGAAGAGTTTAAAAAATTATTTGATACTCCGTTGGATATACCAGAGGAATCGGATGAAGATGAAAATGGGGATGTAAACCCTGATTTATTCAACCAAAAATAGGGAGGCTTCCATTTTTCTTTTTGTAGCTGCTTGCAATTTATTAAAGTCCCCTGAATAATTTTCAATAAGTGAATAAGTTAAAGGTGAAATTAACTTCAATTCCTCCTTTGAATAAGTTTTATTATCAGTGAAGCAAAGTTGCATGTAAGCCTTTTCAATGTGTTTTCGTGGTGTCCCATTTATTTGAGGTTTGAAGACAGAATCCCTTTCGTAAATAAGAGTGCCGTACATATCAGACTGAATTTTTGATAAATTTCTTTGTGCGATGTCAACATATTTTTTATCTAATTCAGTTATAACAAAGTTTCTATTCAAAAGTTTTGCAGCAATAGCTGTCGTACCAGCTCCTCCAAATGGGTCAAAAATTATGTCGCCTTCATTGGAAAAGATTTTTATAATTCGTTCCATCAACTTTGTTGGAAGTTGGCATGGGTGATGGTCCCTATCTTTTTTGTGTTTTATTCTGTGAATGTCTTTCCAAACGTCACTAAGTAATTCTTTTCTGTCGTCACCAGATATTTTTCTTTTTTTAACACATGAATTTCTCAAACAATATTCTCTTGAATCAATCAGTTTGTCAACTCCCAAATTCACCTTAGGGTTTCCTCCTTTTTTAGTAAAATAAAGCAATGAATAATGTGCAGGAAGCAATTTTCCTGCAGGAGTTGAAAGTGCATCCCATACAATCCAGTTTTGAAATATCATTTTATCAGCTAAAAAATTAAAATGGTAAACTGACCATTTTGGAATATTTAAAACTAGTAATGCGCCGCCAGGTTTAAGGTTGTTATACATTCCTAACAGCCACTCATTACACCAGTTAATGTATTTACGTTCTTCTAAATCGTCTTGGTAAGTTGAATAATTTTTAGCAAGGTTGTAAGGTGGGTCAGCAAAAGCAACATCAAAAACTCCATGTGGATTTTTCTGGTGTAATTCGTTCAAATAATCAATGCAACTTTGGTGAAGAACTTCATTTATTTCTAAAGGAAGTGATTTTCCGTTTGTTGAAATTTTTATTGGACTTTCAGGAACTGAAAGAATTGTTTTCGCTTTTGTTTGGTTTACTTGTAAAACATTTTTCCCTTCTGATAATAAAGCTAAAATTCGTTCACTTAATTCTGCAGGAATTTTGCTTGCTTTTTTTATAGGGATATTGTTAAAGCTCCAAACATCTGATATAGCACTACCTAATGGGTTAAGCATATGTTTTTTACCTCCCCAATCTTTGGTCATATTCCCACAAGCAGTGCAATCACTATAAGGTAACCGTACAAATTTTGTATTAATGTCAAAAGGAGTAGTATTTTTTTTGGACTTGGTTTTTAAATACATCAATAAGCCAATGTGAGCATTTGGTAATTCACCTTTAATTTCTTCTGCTTTGAACTCACATGAAATCCAGTATTTAAAAAGATAGGAATATTCATCCGGCTTGTTGTCACTTAAATATTCTCCAAAAAAGGAAAGGTAGTTTGGTAAACCATAAATAAAAACCAAACCGCCGTCTTTAAGCTTAGAACAACACTTGTCAATTAATGGCAGTGTTGTTTGAATGAAACTATCTGATTCGCTAATTATTGAATGTTTACCAATTTGGTCTTTGCCAAAATTTGTTTTTAAAATAATAGCATCAAACAAAGCATCTGATTTCAAACTAGAGAGTTTCGTTTCAGAAACTTCGGTAAGGTTGGCTAATATATGGGAACTCTTTTTAGTCATTTTTTTAATCTTACTGCGAAGATAAGAATATTCCAAAAAAGAATATTCAAACTTACTCACAAAATAATTAGGTTTTCTCGAAAAATAGGATGTGCTCGTCTTTCATAGTATTTCTAATTCCCTTGATAGGTTTAATAATAGTTTTTACCAGATTTAACTGAAATTTTTGCGCAGATTCAATAACCTTATTTTCAAGACGAATTCCTCCTGTTTGATTAGTATTTGAACCAATTATTAGTACAAATATTTTTCCTTTCTTTAATACTTTTGAAATTTCGGAACAATAAATTTCCATATCATCGAAATAGTTTTTTAATTTTTCATCTTTGCTTTTTCCTTTTAGGCCAATCATTTTTTCTTTTAAGTTATTAATGTCATGGCCCAAATATTCCAATTGGTCTTTATCATTAGCTACATAGTCAATGGCAAAAGAATAAGGGGGAGAGGTTATGATTGCATCAATACTTCTAGGGTGAATTTTTAAGTCAAGGGCTTCGGCTTGGTGGTGTATTGAAACTTTTCCTAAAGCTTTCGCATCAAAATTTGGATTTGAAATTAAACTTCTGACTGTTTCGAAATATCGATATAGTACTTTCTTATAAAGCTGCAGGTGTGTTGAATTCACTACACGATTCGCATATCCCATTGCATCCAGAAACGCCAACCTCGCTAGGTTTATCAATCTGAATTCGTCTGGACTATAATTGTTTCTTAATTCCGTTTTTTTTGAGTTATTGAATAGCTTAAAAAGTTCGGCAGGGTCTAATTTGAAATTTTCTAAATCTCTTTTTTTGATTTTAAGGCTTTCATATTTAACCTCCGTCATTAACCTACAAAAAGGGCTTATGTCGCAAGCAACAGAGTCCAGTCCCAATAATGCAGCTTCAATATTTGTCGTACCGCTACCGCACATTGGGTCTAATACTGTATCACCTTTTTTTACTCCAATAATATTTAAAATTCCCTTTATTAACTGCGGATGAAACTTTCCCCTGTAAGGAAATAAACTATGGGTCGCATACCCTGTAGAAAATTGTCCATTCTCGAAATAATTTTGTGTTGCGGATGAACGGTCTGCTGCTATTACTTCTGGTTGTTCTGAATATAATAAATAGTGTTTAGAGGGCTCGCCATTAAGTGATTTAAAAAATCCAGTTCTTTCTAAAAAGTCTTTCTTGGGAATAACTTTCCTTTCAAGGTAAGCTAACTCCAATTCAAATAATTCTGTTACCGAAGGCAATAGTTCCACTTCAGTCTCAAAAAGAATGTTGGCAATAGATGATTCTTTATAAAATTTTCGCTTCAACTTGCTTCCGATTTTTGTTCACAAATTAACTAAAAGTGTGTGTAGAAACTTGATACTTTCATAAACTTTCCTAAAGGCCAGTGTAGGTTTGTCACAGTGGAGTTTGGGTCGTCTTCTATGTCTGCCCAATGTTAGTACTGTCGCTAATAGGCTTGCAGGTAACGAGCGGGGCTTTATGCTGGTTGGGAATTAGTATTCCGTCCGCCTACAACCGCTGCTGCTTGAAAATATAAAGTTGAAATTAAGAACTAAAGTTGATAGTTGCTTGTCCTGCCCGAACTGAAGCTGGGATTTGCAAATAGCTGATGTTACAATGTCCTGCCCAACTTGCATAAAACCCAATGTTATGGGCAGGTTTTATTAAGTTCGTAATAGCTATTTACTTATATTGTCAGCCTGTTTGTTATAAATATTTTTAATTACTGGAAGAAAATAAAGAAACCATTTTTTTCTTTCAGTGGCTGAAATTATGTGTAGTTTATTTGTGCTTACATAGAAATAATATTGAATTGACAAATTAAGCGACCCCATAACCGTAAAACGGGTAACTCCGAAATACGTCAGTGTGGTTTCTTTCCTTTGCTCATCGGTCTCAAATAGACCGAAGATTCTAAATCTTGAACCGTCATTTGAAACAGCAGAGTCAACAATTACATAAGCACTATCGGTCAACATTTTAGTTTTTTGCTGATTTTCCTTTAAAGATTCGGGTGTTGTTTGATTTGCTGGAAGAAGTCCTATGTTGAATTTCTTATATGTATTGGAAAATATGTCCTGAACGAATTTCATATTGTAAGTTTGTGCTTTTGATTTATCATCATTGTGATATTGTCGATAATATCCTACAAGGATATTGACTGTGTCTTTATTAACCAAAGCAGGATTAAATACACCTTTGGGTGCAGCTTTAAAAAATTCGGTAAAATCTTTCTTTTGTGTTACCTGTAATAATAAGGTAGGGCTTTCATAAGTTGCCACAAGGTCGTGATTTTGTTTGTTTCTTACACTATAAACCATTCCATTATTGGTTCTTGCAAAAATTAGCTTTTGGTTCATATCCGATGCTCCAGCACTATCCAGCTCATATTTTTTTGATAGCTGAGTTCTCCAGTCCTTATAAACAGTATAACTGACCCCGGATAGTTTTAGAGTGTCAAATTTGTTTTTATTTGAGGTCTGGGCAATACTCCAAAAAGAACAAACTACGGCTATAGCGGATAAAAATAATTGTCTCATGATTGATTTATTATTTCTTACTCATTTGGCTTTTCAGTTATCGCCCCGTTTTTAAAGTGATGGCTGGTCTCCACTTTTTCTTGTTAGTTATAAAAAATGTCAAGTGATGTTAAAATTCATTTGTGTTTGTTTGCAGGTGCGTTTAAACTTGCCCATAACGACCGAGTATTGCCGAAGGCGGGATATTCATTGCTTGTCCAGCCCGGAACTGAAGTACAGTAAAGAAATAAAAGTACAAGTTAAAACTAAATGTTGAGCAGAATTCCGTCAAGCCTGGATGCAGTACAAGACACACTGTGTCTCGTCCTGAAATAGGTTGACTGGTTAAAGTTAATAATCCTGTTATTGGTTGTCTAAGATAAATCATCCTGAATAAGGTTGATTAAAATGTTATTTACCGTGAATGGCTAAAAATAGTTGCGTA
>Ga0209063_1001377_pt1 | contig 12660 bp, 10 predicted proteins | sample KloWWTmeKNB19Kit_FD_187177 | JGI IMG/M metagenome (GOLD analysis project Ga0209063, IMG submission 187177) | Active sludge microbial communities from Klosterneuburg, Austria, studying microevolution and ecology of nitrifiers - Klosterneuburg... | ecosystem: Engineered > WWTP > Aerobic digester >...
CCTGTATGACCTGCAACTTAAGGAGCAGGGCAACACCGAAAATGATGTGATTCGGGACGAGGAGATGAAGGTGAGCGAAGACGGAAGACAGAAGACGGAAGACGGGTTTTTAAGTGATGAAGTAAATAAAGATTTGGCGATGGCGGTCGTTGGTTAAAACAAAACGGTCGCCATCTCTAAAAGAGGGTGACTTGTTGACGAAATTGATTTTGCTGCTGCTAAAACTATCAAAAACGCGCGCGTTGCGTTTTGAAATTGGCGTTCTGGCAGATTTCACACTTTACGATCTCGGTGATGGAATGAGCATCGTGATTCCAACTGCAATGTTGAACAAAACAAAGTTTTGGGGCAAACGCTCTGCTAAATCAGAGTTGAGTGAAGCCGAAATTTCGACCTTGTTTGGCAAACCAACAACTTTGGCCAAGGAATAAAGGGACGGTAGATGGGAGACGGAGGACGGTCTTGGACTGTATTGGCGATGGAGTAAAAGAACGGAAGACAGGAGACGGAGGACGGAAAGGCCGTCTTCCGTCCTCCGTCTTCCATCTCCCATCCTCCCATCAAGAAAAACATCATGACAAACACATTCACTTTCCGCCCATTTATGGGCAAACAAGATTTTGCGGCGGCGGCAGAGATTCAGTCGGCCAGTTTTGCGGCGGATGGCATTCCATTTGCCGAGACTGCCCAGAGCATTGAAAATTATTGGACTGGCCGCAGCGACTTTGCGCCAGAGCGCGATGTGATTTTTGCCGAGATGAACGGCCAGCCAGCGGGCTATGGCCGGGTGCGTTTTTACACGAATGACGTTGGCGAGCAAGTGGCGTGGCACGAAGTCTGCGCTGCAAAAGAGGCGCGGGCAGCGGGCGCATATCCGGCTTTGTTCAAGTGGTGCATAGCGCATAGCACGGAACTGGCGCGGGCCAACCCGCACACCGGGCCGCGCTTTTTCCAAACCAGCGTGGTGGGTGCGATGACCGAGGAGATTGCGCTTTTACAAAACGCGGAATTCACGCCGTTCCGGTATGGCTTTTTGATGAAGCGCGACCTGAGCGCGCCTATCCCAGACCTGCCTTTGCCTGCGGGCGTTGAGACCCGCGCGGTTGCGCCCGCCCAGTTCAAGGCCATTTTTGCCGCGCGCAACGAGGCCTTCCGCGATCACTTTGGTCACAGAGAGGCCACCGAGAGCGAGATGGAAGGCTGGGGCAAAGACCCGTTCAGCCGCCAGGACTTGTGGCAGGTGGCGTGGGATGCGCGAACAAACGAGGTGGCGGGTGAGGTGCATGTCTCGATCATCACCTCGGACAACGAGGCCTATGGCTTGAAGCGCGGCTGGACGGATCCCATTGCCGTGCGGCGGCCCTACCGCCGGCAGGGTTTGGCCAAGGCGCTCATTGCGCGGGGCATGATGGCGCTGCGGGCGGTTGGCATGACCGAAGCCTGCCTGGGCGTGGATGCGCAAAACCCAAACGGTGCGCTAAAGCTGTATGAAGACATGGGTTTTGTGGTGGATATGAAGACGTTTCAGTATCGCAAAATTCTGACGCTAGACCATGAGTAATTCACGCGCTTTTGACGATGGACGATGGACGATGGACGATGAAGAATCGTCTATGGTCCATCGTCCATCGTCCCAATTTCATTCTCGCAACTACGCCGGCCTGGCCGACCTTGAAAGGCTGAAAAGTTTTTTGATGGCGCAGCGGGCCACGGGTCACACGGGCTACACGCATGTGGGCGATTTGCTCTGGGGCATGTTTATGCACACCCACATGAACCCAGAGCGGGATTACCGCATTTGGTTTGCGGCAGATGGGAGCGTGGCGGGCTTTTTGCGCCTGGGCCAGCCGGGCTACTTTGAGATGCAGGTCGCGGCGCATTTGCGCGGGCAGGTTGAGCCAGACATGCTGGCCTGGGTGCAGGCGCATTATGCGCTTGCGAGCGTAAGCGCAGTCGCACAGCCAAAGACCGCCGCGCAACCCATCAAGCTGACCACCGAGGTGATGGAGAGCGAGACAAAAACGCAGGCCTGGCTGATGGCGCACGGGTTTGCGCGGAACGATTTTGAGATGTTTATTTTGACGTGTGATTTAAGCAAAACCGAGCCGCCGCCCGCGCTGGCAAACGCCGTCATCCGGCCTGTGATGGGTGAGGGCGACTTTGCCGAGCGGGTTTCCATCCACCGCGAGGTTTGGGAGCCGAGCAAGGTGACGCTGGAGGGCTACCGGCTCACCCGCGCTGCGCCGGGCTATGACCCGGAGCTGGACTTGGCGGTTGTGCTGGACACGGGCGAGTTTGCGGCGTATTGCATTGTGTGGCCAGACGCGCTGAACAAAATTGCCGAGTTTGAGCCGGTGGGCGCGCGAAAGGCGCATCGCGGCAAGGGCTTTGGCAAGGCGCTTTTGTTGGATGGATTTCGCCGCTTGCGCGAGAAGGGCATGACCACCGCGCTGGTGTATTGCTACGCGAACAACCTGCCCTTTTACAAATCGGCGGGGTTCAATGTGGTGGATAAGTATGTTGGGTATGAATTGACAATGGACGATGGACGATAGACGATAGATGATTCTTCATCGTCCATCGTCTATGGTCTATCGTCTCCAAAAAGAAATGGCTGTATTAACCGGAACAAACCTCAGCCAGGGGCTGGGCAGTGTGGATGTATTTGAGGGCATCAGCGTGAGCGTGCCCAACGAATCCAGAATCGGCTTGATTGGCGCGAATGGCGTGGGCAAGACCACGCTTTTGCGCATTTTGGCCGGGGTGGATACGCCCAAATACGGCGGTGTTCATCTGGCGGATGGGGCGCGCGTGGCGTATTTGCGCCAGGAAGCCGTTGAGGCGTTTGTGGATCAAGACCACACCGTGCTGGATGAAATGCGCGCCGCGTTTGAGCATGTGCATGTGATTGAGCGCCGGATGCGGGAGATCGAAAGAGAGATGGAGAAGGATCAGCGGTCAGAGCGCTCCGAGCGCTCTGACCGCTCTGACGACCACTTGGACGAATACGGCCATCTCCAAGAGGAGTTTATGCGGCTGGGTGGTTACGAGACAGACACGCGAATTGAGCGCACGCTGGATGGCCTTGGGTTTGGGCGCGAGATGTGGCCGATGAAGATTGGTCACTTGAGCGGTGGGCAAAAAACGCGGGCGTTGCTGGCCAAACTTTTGCTGGAGCAGCCCGATGTGCTGATTTTGGATGAGCCGACCAACCATCTGGATATTGAAGCCATCGAATGGCTGGAAGGCACGCTCAAAACATGGCGCGGGGCGTTCATCATCTCCAGCCACGACCGCTACTTTTTGGACCGCGTGGTGGACACAATTTGGGAGATGCACCGGCCAACAAACGGCAACGTGCGGCTGGATGTGTATCGCGGGAATTACACCGCCTACCTGCGCCAGCGGCAAGAGCGGTTTGAGCGCGAGGTGTTTTTGTTTGACCAGAAAAAAGACGCGCTGGTGCATGAGCTTGAGGTCATCAAGCGCGATCTGGATTTTTTGAAGGGCGCGAATGGCGACAAATCGGTGACATGGGTGAAGGGCAAGCTCAAACGGCTGACCCGCGATGTGATTGCGATTGAGCAGCTTGGCATGATGGCCTACGAGAGCCAGCAATGGATGGCGCTGGCCGATCAAATTGAAGGCAGCACGCGGCCCTGGGGTTACGAGGAAGCGGAGCGCCGCGTGCGCGGTTTGCGCCGCCCATCGCCCCCGCCGCGCATCAACATGATGCTGAAGCCGCAGAACCGCGGGAGCGAGCAGGTGGTGAAGGCAGAGCGGGTGAAGATTGGTTACATGAGCAAGACGGAAGACGGAGGACGGAAGACGGCCGAGTCCCGTCCCCCGTCTTCCGTCTCTGGTCTGCTGTTTGAGTGCCGCGACCTCGTGCTTTCTCGCACCAACCGTGTGGCGCTAATTGGGCCAAACGGGGCGGGCAAAACCACGTTTGTCAAAACGATGTTGGGCGCGATCCCGCCGCTGGCCGGCGAGATTGAGTTGGGGCCGAGCGTGAAGCCGGCCTACTTTGCTCAGGCGCATGACGAGCTGGATGTGACCTTGCGCGTGCGCGAGGAGTTGCAGCGCCACTGGCCGAGCATGAACGAGGAGCAGACGCGCAAACATCTGGCGCAGTTTTTGTTTAGGAACGACGAGCTGGACAAATATGTGAGCGGGTTGAGCGGCGGCGAAAAGGCGCGGCTGGCCCTGGCGATTTTGGCCCTGCGCGGGGCAAACTTCCTCGTGCTGGACGAGCCAACGAATCATTTGGATATTCAGGCGCAGGAGGTTTTGCAAGATGCGCTGGAAAGTTTTGACGGCTCAATTTTGCTGGTCTCGCACGACCGGTATTTGATTGACAAGTTGGCAACCGAGATTTGGGAGATACGAAATGGAAAGCTAGAGGTGTTTAGGGGGAAGTATGGCGATTTTGCGCAAAAGGACGACATGAAGGACGATAGACGATGGACGATGGACGATAAGAAGGGCAAGTTGAATGATGGGCAGAAAGAGATGGAATATGGCAAGCCAAAAATCGTCCATCGTCCATCGTCCATCGTCTCCAAGAACGCCCAGCAACAACGCGAGAAAGCGCGGGCAGAGATGGAGCTGCGGATTGCGATGTTGGAGCAAAAGTTGGAAAAGTTGGCCGAGCAAATGCAAGCCGCCGCGCAGAAGAATACTCAGGACAAGGTGCGAACCCTGAGCGCCGAATACGCCATCACCCAGAAAGAGCTGGATGTGGTGATGGAGAAGTGGATGGGAACTGGAGACTAGCTACTAGCTACCAAACGGAGTGCAAAAATGGCAGATGCAGTAATTGAAAACATGGAAGAAGAGTTGGATGAGGCGGCGGAGCGCCCGTTCAACTATGGCTACTTTAAGCGGCTGATGGGATACGTGAACCCGTATCGCAAACAGCTCGTCGTTGTGCTGGCTTTGATCCTCGTCAGCACCATCACCACTTTGCTGGAGCCGGTGCTGATTGCAGTTGCGGTGGATCGCGCCGTGCCAGAGAAGAACGTGGGCTTGTTGGCCGCGCTCATCGCCACGTTTTTTGTGTTCCGCCTGATTGTGTGGGCGGCAGCGCATGTGCGCATGTATCGCATCAACGTGATTGGGCAGACGGTGTTGTATGACCTGCGCAAAGAGTTGTTTGGGCACATTCAGCTTCTTTCGCTGCGGTTTTATGACAGCCGACCGGTGGGTAAGATCATGTCGCGCATCACCAGCGATGTGGGCGCCATCAACGAACTGCTGACCGGCGGCGTGGCGACGATTCTGGTGGAGGGGCTGAGCCTGATCGGCATCGTCATCATCATGTTGCTGATTGACTGGCGGCTGGCGCTGGCTTCGTTTGCCATCACGCCATCGTTTTACTTTTTGTTTGGCAAGCTGCGGGTGAAGATTGAGAACACCTGGAAGAACGTGCGCAAGAGCGCCAGCAACATGAACGGCAACCTGAATGAGAGCGTGAACGGCATCCGCGTGACGCAGGCGTTTGGGCGCGAGGAGCGCAACATTGAGAAGTTTGCGCGGATCAACGCCAACAACCGCGACATCAATGTTCAGGCGGTGAAGTATGACAACATCATTTGGCCGAGCGTGGAGATGGTGGGCACGGCGGGCAGCGCTTTGCTGATGTGGTTTGGGGCGTTGCAGGTGCTAAACGGCACACTGAGTTTGGGCGTGATTCTGGCGTTCATCAATTACGTGTGGCGGTTTTGGGGGCCGGTGAGCGCCCTCAGCCGGGTGTATTCGCAGGTGTTGGCCGCCATGGCCAGCGCAGAGAGAATTTTTGAATTTCTGGACACCAAGCCAGAGGTGGCAAACGCGCCCGCCGCGAGCGCCATCCCCAAAATGAATGGCGAGGTGACGCTGGAAAACGTGACGTTTAAATACGCCGAGACGGCCAAGCCCGCCCTGCGCGATGTGACGTTGCGGGTGAAGCCCGGCCAAACGGTGGCGATTGTTGGCCCGACCGGCGCGGGCAAAACGACCATCGTCAATCTCATCATGCGGTTTTACGACCCCACCGAAGGCGCGGTGAAGATTGACGGCCACGACCTGCGCGATGTGACGCTGGAGTCGGTGCGCTCGCAAATTTCGCTGGTGCTGCAAGACCCGTTTTTGTTCAGCGGCTCCATTGGCGACAACATTCGGTATGGCAACTTGAACGCCACGCAAGAGCAGGTTGAGGCGGCGGCCAAAGCCGTGCGGCTGGATGAGTTCATCAACAAACTGCCAGAGAAATATGAGTACGACGTGCAAGAGCGCGGCGGGCGGTTGAGCCTGGGGCAGCGTCAGCTTGTCTCGTTTGCCCGCGCGTTGCTGGCCGACCCGCGCATTCTCATTTTGGATGAGGCCACGTCTAGCGTGGACACGCAAACCGAGCGGATGATTCAGCACGCGCTCTCGGTGCTGCTGGCCGGGCGCACGGCGTTTATCATCGCGCACCGCCTCAGCACCATTCGCAATGCAGATGTGATCGTGGTCATGCAGGAGGGTCAGATCGCCGAGCAAGGCTCGCACGAGGAGCTGGTGGCCAAACGCGGGTTGTATTACCGCCTCGTCCACGCGCACGAGCAATCGCGCAAGCAGTTGGAGGAGTTGCAGGTTGCGCCAATGGCAAAACCGGAGCGGGTGGCGGTGGGGGTGAATTAAAGAGTGAAGGGTGAAGAGTGAAATAAAAAGCAACGCTCATTTTTGTGAGCGTTGCTTTTTTTGTTGGCAGCTGGTTTATTTGGCGGCTTTGGCCAGCCATTCATCAATCGAGAAAGACAACTCGTGTTGCTGGTCATGCACAGCATCCGCGGCTTTGACCGCGCCAGCTACATCTTTCTTGGAGAGCGCGGTTGAAAAGTCGGTCAGCGACTTTAGAAATTCCTGCGCGGGCGCATCCAGCTCGGCGGGCCAGGTGGTTTGAGCCACAAGTTTCTTCACGCGGTCAACCGGGGTTTGATACGCCGCGTCAATCGTCTTGGTCTCGTCCAGCTTGGTCGCCATCTCGTGAAAACCAGCGTAGTCCATAAAGTATTGGGTCATGGCAAGACCAAACGGGCTGGCCTTTTGCGCTTTGGCGGGTTTTGTGGCCAGCCAGTCGTTGATGGAATGCGAGAGCGCGTGTTGCGCATCGTGCGCATCGGCGCTCAGCTTCACCGCATCGGCCACGTTGTTTGTGCTCAGCGCATCGGCAAACTTGCCAATCAAGGCGATAAATTTTTGCGCATCGCCATCCAGCGTTGCAGGCCAGGTGGTCTGGCTCAACACCTTCTTGGCGCGGTTCACCTTTGAAAGATATGATGTGTCAATCTTTTGGGTGTTGGATAGCGTGGTTGCCATGCCATGAAAACCAGTGGTGTCCAAAATATTTTGGGCCAGACTCACATTTAGCGGGTCGGCAGATGGCGCTTTGCCGGGCTGGCTGGCCGCCCAATCATCAATGGCGTGCGAAAGCGCGTGTTGCTGGTCATGAACCACACCAGACACGCTGGTCGCGTCGGCAACGTTCTTGGCGGTTAGTGCGGCGGCCAGTTTGCCCAGCGAGCCAATAAACTCTTGCGCCTGCGCGCCAAGCTTGGTGCCCCAAGTTACTTGCACCAAAATCTTTTTGGTTTGGTTCACCGTGTTTACATAGTTGCCATCCAGCTTTTTTGTGTTGCTGATGGCTGTTGCCATGTCATGAAAACCGGCGGTGTCCATGTAGTATTGCGCCAGACTTACCGAAAACGGGTCGCCCACGGCGGCATCGTATGGGGTGGCTGGCTTGACGGTTGGGGCAGAAGCAGACGCGGGTGTTGGAGCGGCGGTCGCCATCATGTGCGCAGAGTGATCCATTGTGGGCGATGGCGCGGCAGCCGGGACAGTTGTTGGCGCGCTGGTCGCCATCAACTGCATGGAGTGATCCATGGTTGGCGATGGAACTGGGGCAGCGGTTGGCGCAGGCACAGCCGCACCACATCCAGCCAAAACAAAAGCAGCCGCAATGGCGGCAAAAACAAACTTATTCATGTTGATCTTTTAAGAATGAAAAAAGCTAAACAGCAACCCGCGTGCGTTTTGGCGCAAGCAGGTGTGTTGTAAAAATGTAAAGTTGGGTGAGTGGAAAAAATCAAGCCAGAGCCAGGCGCGGGGGGCGGCGCGGCGTTTCTGGGGTGTTTGGCCGAAGGCTGTGCTGGCGGGCGAAAACCCATCCAACCAAAACATACGCGACAAACAGGGTCGCCGCGACGGGCAAAAACTCGGTCAAGTGGCTCAACATTTGGTTGAGCTTATCTATGAACGAATTGCCAGAATGTCCCGCGTTCTGAGCAGGCAAAGCATGGTTTGGCAAATCGCCGCATATCGAGTTTGGCATGGCTTGCAAAAAGGCCAACTCGCCAGTTGCGCCGGCCATTGCCTCCATCTCGTGATGAAGCTGACAAAAGCGAATGCAAAAAAATGGCGCGATGAAAATCATCGCCGCCAAAAATGCCAGTGCAAAACGCCGTGCTTGAGGCATGGCGGCGGAGAATACCACACGCGCCAAAACAGACTTTTTTAAATTTCTACTTTGCGGATGCGGTTTGTGAACAGATTGATGATGATGACGATGAGCAAGGCCGCCCCACCGCCAATAACAGCCGCGGACGAAGCGCCAACCCCCTGCGCCAAAGTGCCAATCAGCAGGCTGCCAAAAGGCGCGGTTCCCTGTGTGGCCCACAAGTAGGTGCTGATCACCCGCCCGCGCAACTCGTTTGGCACGAGCAGTTGAATGATGGTGTTTGTGTTGGCATACAGCGTCACACCGGCCCAGCCAGCCAGCGCCATACACGCCATGCTAAGCGGCACCATGTGCGAAAGCCCCATGCCCAAATAGGCCGCGCCCAGCGCAAAATGCCCCGCCGTTGCCAGCCAGCCTTTGTGCTTCACGTGGCTAAAACTGGCCATAAACGCCGCGGCGATGAGCGCCCCCACGCCCTGCGCGCTCGCCAGCAGCGCGTTCAGGCTTGCCACCGCCGATTCGCCATCGCCCGGCCTGGAAAGAACATCGCGGGCAAACGCGGGCAGCAATTGCTGGATGGGAAACGCGAGCAGGCTTTGCGCCGCCACCGCCACAATCAGCAAAATAATGATGGAATTCGCGCGGATGTAGGCCTGTCCTTCGCGAAACTCGGCCATGGCGCTGCGGCGCGGCGCCTTTTCCACCGGGTCGCTGGGCGGTTTGCCCCGCCCAATCGCCATCAGCCCGGCAATGACAAACAAATAGCTGATGGCGTTGATGATGAACGCCCAGCCTTCGCCGCTGGTGGAAAAGATCACCAAAATGGGCGCGGCCAATGATGGCCCCACCACCCGCGCCACGTTAAACGCGGTAGATTGCAGGGCGATGGCGTTGGGCAGGGCCTTGCGCCCCGCGAGGTCAATCAGCATAGATTGCCGCGCCGGAATCTCGATGGCCTGGGCAATGCCGTTGATTGTTGCCAACACAAGGATGTGCCAAATGGTGATGACGCCTGTGAGCGCGAGGATGCCCATCACCAATGCCTGAACAGTGAACACACCCTGCAAAAAGATCACCAGCTTGCGCTTGTCCATGCGCTCTACCAAAACCCCGCCGGGCAACGTAAACAACGCCGCGGGCAGGGTGCTGGCAAACCCCACCAACCCCAGGTAAAACGGCTGCCCGGTGATGCGATATGCGAGATAGGGTTGCACCGTGTTTTGCATCATGGTGCCAATGACCGAGATGGCCTGCCCGGAGAGGAACAGCCGGAAATCGCGCGAGGCCAGCGCGGGGAATCGCTCGGTGAATTTTTGACTGATAAAAACAGGTTCTGTGTTCAAGATGATGACCTAAGTGCTCGGAGCGCTCCGGGCGCTATTATTTATCCACCTGCATTTGCCTTACCAGCGGCGCGGATCGCAGGCCGCGCTCCATCACAAAGGCAAGCTGGCGCTGCAAGGCGCGTTCCACCTGAGTTTGCGTTGTATCGGGCACATCCAGCCTGTCAATTTCATCAAATGTTTGCAACTGCAAAATGCGCATCAAGGTAAGCGCATCTCGCGTGAGGATCATGCCTTCGCGGGCGTGGCTGGCAGCGGCGGCGCACAGCGCGCCCCCGTGCGCGGGAGAAAACAGCGTGGTGATTTTTGCCTCATCGGGTTTGGCATCAACCTCCAGCGCCGCGCCGGTGACCGCGCACTTGAACAATTGCGGGCGATACCCTGCCAAAGTGAGCAGCCGCATTTCAAACGCCCGCGCCGCCAGCGAAATATGTTTGCACTCGCTCAGCCACATCAGCCCTTCGGCCAGCGTCTCGTAAAGCGGCGCATCTTCGTTGTCTTCCTGGGCAAATTGCTCCACCAGCTCGGCGAAGTAATGCGCCATCATCCCGCGCTGCAACTCCTCGCGCAGCGGGCGATGCGGCTCAACCGTCTCGGCCTGGCTCACAATATCAAATGTGCGGCCCTGCGCAAGGAGCAGCTTGACCCGCGTGAACAACTCCACGTGCCCGGCCTTGCGGCTGGTGATCTTTCTTGCCCCCTTGGCCAGCACGCGCAGCTTGCCCATGCCCGGCGTGAGGATGGTGAGCAGCCGGTCGGCCTCGCCAAAATCGGCTCGGCGCAACACAATGGCCTCGGTGGAGTAAACGCGGGAGCGCGACATGACAAATAACGTGTAATGTGTAAGATGTAACGTGCAAGAACAAGTTACGCCTTACATCTTACACGTTACACCATACACCTCAATTCCCCAATGACTTAAGCAAATCAACCGTGGCCTTAACAGTTTGCGCCTGCTGGTCTGCCCGCGAAATTTGAGCGGGGTTATCGCCCGCCTGATCGCCATACCAGCCAAATTGGGCATGGTCGCCGCCCTCAATGACGACCCAGGTTGTGCCGGGGGGCAGGTTGGCGCGCGAGGCCTGAATCTTGTCTGGGGTCGCAAGGCCATCGCGCGAGGCCGAAACCGAGACGACCTTGACCGCGCTGTTTGCCAAAGCGCCATCTGCCGGGTAGCTGGCCCAAAACACCAGCCCTTGCATCTGGGCTTGATGTTGCGCGACAAACGTGGCCGCCATTGAGCCGCCCAGCGAATGCCCGCCAATGGCCCATCGCTTTATTTCTGGGAAGGCGGCCTGAATTTGCGCCGCTTTGTCCACGCCAAAGATGGCGAGATTGAGCGGCATGGGCGGGATGACCACCAAATATCCTTGCGCGGCGATGGCCTGCGCGTAAGGCGCATACGCTCGCGCGTCCACCCGCCCGCCGGGGTAAAAAATCAACCCGGTGGATGGGGTTTGCGCCGGGCGAAAGACCAGCCAGTTCTGCGTTTCAACCTTCACCTGCGCGGTGGAATTCAGCGCCTGCATCGCTTCGGGCATGGGCGCGGGGATCAGGCTGGCCCATCCCACAAAGCCAAGCGCAGCAAGAAGAATGAGCGCCAGCGGCGCAAGCAAAAAAATGCGTTTTAGTTTTTTATTTTTCATGAGCGAATGTAATTTACACCTGGATTTACACAAATTTTAGAGCCGGGCTGCGCAAAAGTTTAACAACCAGTTGGAACACGGCAAGCGCAGCGTGTAAAACCGCAAAATTTTGCGGCGCTACACCTGGCATTCCTCGCAAAAATGGGTGCTGCGCTGACCCACCAAAATGCGCCGGATGGGCGTGCCGCAGTTGGGGCAGGGTTTGTCTGTTTGGCCGTATACCCGAAAGTTTTCCTGAAAATTTCCACCGGGGTACACCCAGTCAAAACTTGCGCCGTTGGCGGCCAGCCCCTCTTGCAAAACGCTGGTGATGGATTCGTGCAGGCGGGTTATATCCTCATCGCCCAGCGTGTGTGCGGCGCGGCGCGGGTGCAGCCGCGCCCGCCACAAACTTTCATCGGCGTAAATGTTGCCCACGCCGGCAATAAAACTTTGATCCAGCAAGATGGGTTTGAGCGCGCCTTTTTTGCGGCGCAGGCGGCTGGCAAATTCGTCGCGGCTCACCGCAATCGCATCTGGCCCCAGCTTGCCGATAATTTTTGCGGGGTCATCTGCCAGCCACACCCGCCCAAACTTGCGGGCATCCTCAAACCGCAAGGCCATCCCGTCCTCCATCAGCCACACCACCCGCGCGTGCGGGGTGATGGCTTGCGCGGCGGGCACCACATCCAACCGCCCGCTCATTTTGAGATGCAAAAGCATGACAAGCGCGCCGCCTTCATTTTGAGATGGGGTTGGGGTGGGCAGGGCAAATCTAAAAATAAGATATTTGCCGTGCCGGCCAACGGCTTCAAAGCGCAAGCCGCGCAACGCCGCGCTGAACTCCTCCTCGGGGCGGTTCACCTCGCGCGGCCACAGGATGCGCGCCTCGCGCACAACGCGGCCCAGCAAATCGCGGCGCATGGCCCGCGCCACGGTTTCAACTTCGGGTAACTCTGGCATGAACGAAACATTTTAAGCCAGACACGCGTATAAAACAACACAATTAGAATCACCTTTCATGCAAACACAAGCTCTGCAAAGCCTCGCCTTGCTTATCATTTTTATTGGCTTCATTGGCGCGATTCTGCCCATGTTGCCGGGGCCGCCGCTTATTTGGGTGGGGGCGTTCGTGTGGGCGCTGGCCGATGGGTTTCAGCGGGTGGGCGCGCCCGCGCTCATCATTTTGTTTGTGCTGATGGCGCTTGCC
>Ga0209063_1001378_pt1 | contig 12659 bp, 9 predicted proteins | sample KloWWTmeKNB19Kit_FD_187177 | JGI IMG/M metagenome (GOLD analysis project Ga0209063, IMG submission 187177) | Active sludge microbial communities from Klosterneuburg, Austria, studying microevolution and ecology of nitrifiers - Klosterneuburg... | ecosystem: Engineered > WWTP > Aerobic digester >...
CTGGTCGGCGGCGGCACCACGGGAGTCGTCAATGTCGCCGCCGATACCTCGGTGGTCCAGGCACGTATTTCGGGAACCTGCGCCAGCGGTTCAAGCATTCGTGAAGTAAACGCAGACGGCTCGGTAGCCTGCCAGAGTGATGCCAACTCGGGCGGCACCATCACCGGAGTTGTCGCGGGAACTGGCCTTGTGGGTGGTGGCAGCAGTGGAAGCGTTGCCATCGACATAGCCAATCCACTCTCGCTTACCACGGATGCGGGTGGCACCCGCCTGCTGGTCGAAAACTCCGGGAGCAATGGGGTTGGCCTTGAGGGGCGGGCGTCGGGTGATTTCGCAGTCGGTGTATTTGGCAATGCCACAACAACTTCAACCGAGGGCAGTGGAACCGGCGTGCTGGGAAGGTCGTTCAGCGCAAATGGTGTTGGAGTTCTGGGGCAAAACGACGCAACAACTGGACCAGCAACAGGTGTTTACGGGCAATCGAAATCCGAAAATGGATTCGGTGTTGCCGGATATGCGACGTACGATGTACAAACAACCAATTTTGGTACGGGGGTCTACGGCAGTAGCGCGTCTTATCTCGGAAGGGGAGTTTGGGGACAGGCAACTGGCGAATACGGCGATGGCGTATACGGCCAATCAATTGGAGGCGTCGGTGTAAGGGGTACGAGCGCGTCGGGGGTTGGCGTTTTTGGCGAGACCAACGGCTCGGGTGCAGGTGTTCTGGGAAGCGCAAACCTTGGGCCAGGCGTAAAAGGTGGATCCCTTGTCGGTGACGGCGTCAGCGGGTCAGCAAACGGAGGTGCGGCCGGCGTTCGGGGCACAACAGTATCGACGAATGGGTTTGGCATCGTCGGCTACGCGTCAGCCACTACCGGATCGAGCCGAGGCGTCTACGGCCAAGCCGATGCAGCGCCCGGTGTCGGCGTGCATGGCTACAGCGGATCGGGTGCCGGCGTTCTTGGGACGACCGGCGGCACTGGCTGGGCGGGGGCATTTGTCGGTCGAGTCTCCATCAACGGTCCCCTGTCGAAGCCGCTCGGTAGTTTCGAAATCGACCATCCGCTCGATCCCGCAAACAAGCTGCTGTATCACTCGTTTGTCGAATCGCCGGACATGAAGAACATCTATGACGGCCTTGTCACCCTGGATGCCAATGGCGAAGCCTGGGTCGAGATGCCGGACTACTTCGAAGCGCTCAATCGCGATTTCCGCTACCAGTTGACCGCTTTGGATGCGCCTGCACCATCGCTGCACGTGGCAAAGCGCATCCAGGACCGGCGCTTCAAGCTGGCCGGTGGCGTGCCCGGACAGGAGGTTTCCTGGCAGGTCACCGGCACGCGCAAGGATGCCTATGCGGAAGCCCATCGCATCCAGGTTGTGGTCGAAAAGACTGGCAGCGACCGCGGCAAGTACCTCTATCCAACGGAAGCCGGCAAGTCCAGCGCCGAAGCCTTGCGGCCGTGGATGCGGCTGGAAGCGGTGAAGATGGAGCAAGCGAAGGAAGGCTCGCCATGAACCACGCATCAATGGGTCGGGCTTGGGGGGTGATGGCGCTGTTGATTGCTGCGCCTGTTTTGTCGGTTACTGGAGCAGAACCTGCGGCACCCGCCGGCAATGGTTACAGCATCGATGCACAGGTCATCGGTGCCGGAAACGCACGCTTGCAGGGCGGCAACTGGAGTCTGGAAGGCACGGCCGGTCAAGCGGATGCCGCCACGTTGGCTGGCGGCAACATGGGTCTGGAAGGTGGCTTCTGGGCCGCCGTCAATGCCGACACGTCGGGCGATGGAATCTTCCAATCGGGCTTCGAATGAGCGCTTCTGTAATCGCCATGCGCGATTGCTGAATAAGGACTCGGCAACGACGGACGCTCCTGTGGCATCTGGCAGGCAGTTCCGCGACCTCAATCATCAACCTTGGAGCACGACAATGCCAAACCGACTCGATTTCGTACCCGAGCGTTCGGTTGCCCGTCTGGATCTGTCGGCGGCGCAATCGGGAATCTTCACCCCGGGCATCGAGACCATCGACATCCAGGATGTGCAGGTGCAGCGCTTCAACGACCTGGCGCAGTCACTGAATGCCGAAATGCCCTCCCTGTCGGCAGACCAGCTGGCCGGCGTCGCACGCCGCGTGTTGCGCACCGCGGCCATGGGTGGCGACTCTCCGTTCATTCGCTCGCGTTTGCGGCGCGCAGCCGAGATGCGCGCGATGCGGGCGGACACCGCGTGGCGACTGTCGGAGGATTTCCAACACCGCATCGGCAATCTGCTGGGCTATGTCGATGACCCCTTGGGCCTCATCCCCGACAAGACGCCGGTGATCGGCCTGCTGGATGACGCGCTGCTGGTCGATATCGCCATGGACGTTCTGCGCGATGAACTGGACGGCTATGCGGAGTTTCGTCGTTTCCTCGAAGCAGAGGCCATCGCGCGCCACCTGCCGGTTGTCGACCTCGGCATCTCGCGGGACGAGTGGCAGATTGCGCGGGAAGATGAGCTGCGCCTGGAAAAGCAATTGCGCCAGGTGCGCGGCTCGGTCTATGCAAGCAGCGCGGCGGAGCGCATTTTTCGGGTGTGTTGATGCCGAGCACTGGCCCCGCTGGCAAGGATCGCCGCATAATCCGCGCCGGCGGCACTGGCGGAGAGTTTCGTCAATGAGCGGCTTCGACACGACCCATTGGAGCGTGATTCTGCGTGCTCGTGGAGGCGCGGGCGAAGCACGCGAAGCGCTCGAAGACTTGTGCCGAACCTACCGCACGCCGGTACTGGCGTACATTCGGCGCTGCGTCCGCGGCGGCGATGCGGCCGAAGACCTGACCCAGGCGTTCTTCGTGCACTTTCTGGAGAAGGAAACCTTCTCCGTTGCCGATCCGCAGCGCGGCCGTTTCCGCGCGTTCCTGCTGACTGCTGTCAAGCGATTCCTGATCAATGCCCACGCAGAAACGCAGGCGGCAAAGCGCGGCGGCGGCGTGCAGTTCGACTCGATCGATGAAAGTGTCGTCGGTGGCCTGCTTGGTCGAGGGGAAACACCCGACCAGGCCTTCGAGCGGAGTTGGGCGATGATCGTCCTCGAAGGCGCGTTGCGTCGTCTGCGCAGCGAAGCCCAGCAGGCCGGCAAGCAGGCATTGTTCGAGCATCTGCGCGAGTTTCTTACCGAGGCCCCCGATGACGCCGACTACACCCGCGTGGCCGCGGCGCTGAACCTGAGGCGCAATACGCTGGCGGTCGCGGTCCATCGCATGCGACATCGATTGCGCGAACTCGTGCGCATCGAGCTGGCGCAATCCACCAGCAGCCGGGGTGATCTTGAATGCGAGTTGCGTGAGCTGCGCGGTGCGTTGGGCGCGGCCATGCAGGCAGACACCGAAATCGCGCAGGTCGGTTCATGAATCGCCGTCATGGTCCCGAATGGAAGCCGAGCCCATGACAGGCAATCCGCAGCCGAGCCATCGAAACATCTCCAGATCGCGTTGGTCGATGGTGACCCAGCACACGATTGCCGCGCCGCAAGACCCACGCAGCGCGCTGGTCGAGTTGTGCATGCACTACTGGTATCCGGTGTACGCCTACGTGCGGCGTTGCGGCCACGCACCGGATATTGCACAGGACATCGCCCGAGGCTTCCTGCAAAACCTGTTTGTGCATTTCCGTGATGACGCGGCGGCGCTTGCCCAGGCTCGCTTTCGTGCCTACCTGTTGGCCTGCCTGAATGCTTTTCTCGCCGATGACTGGCGGCGCACGCCGGATGGCGAAATGGCATCGGAATTGCGCCATGCCCCGAACAATCTCGAGCTGCGCTACCAGCGCGACAACATCCAGGCACAATCGCCGGAAGCCGCTTACCAGCGCAGCTTTGCGCTGGAGATGCTTTCACGTGCCACGCATCGCCTTCGCGCCGAGGCGCGACAGACCGGTCATCTGCCCATGTACGAGGCATTGCACAAGTTCCTCGCCGTGGAACCGCTCGCAGGTCAATACGAAGAACTAGCGCGTGAACTCGGACGCAGGCCGCTGGCGCTGGTGGTTGCGCTCAAGCGCCTGCGCCAGCGCCTGCGCGAGCTGATTGGCGAGGAGCTGGCCGATACCGTCAGCTCGCATGACGAGCTCGATGCCGAGATGAAGGTGCTGCATTCGATCCTGCGCGAACAGGCGCGATGAGCAGCAAGCAGACCATGCGGCCGCTGGAGTCCAGCCTCGCGGACTCGCTGTTGCCCTCCGCTGACCAGGCAGCCCTGGCAGATCTGGCGTTTGGAAGCCTGAGCGGATCCGCCCGGCAGCGCCAGGGCAGCGAGCAATTGAGCGTTGGTCGTCACTTGGCGTTCCTGCCGCTGGACGCGTTGGAGCTGGATCTGAATGACCCTCAGCAGCGCCAGCTTGGTGACTACGAGCTGCTTGAACTTATTGGTCAGGGCGGCATGGGTGTTGTCTATCGAGCACGCCAGATCAGCCTGGATCGCGAGGTTGCGGTCAAGTTGCTGGCCGCCGGACCTTGGGCGTCGCGTGAGTTCATCTCACGCTTCCAACGCGAGGCGCAAAACGCAGCGCGCATGCAGCATCCGAACATCGTCACCGTGTATGAAGTCGGCACGGCGGAGGATCTGCACTTCTTCAGCATGCGTCTGGTGCACGGGCGCAGTCTGGCGGGTGCATTGCATGTGGATGGCCCCTGGGGCGCGCGAGCCGCGGCTGCCTTGATGCGCACGATCGCCGAGGCGGTGGAGTACGCACATCGCCTCAATGTCCTGCATCTGGACCTCAAGCCCGCCAATGTGTTGCTTGACGAAGCTGGTGTTGCGCATGTGGCGGACTTTGGCCTGGCCCGACGCCTCGATGATGTGCTGGCAATGGAAGCCACCGAGGTCTCCGGCACGCCCAGTTACATGGCGCCTGAGCAAGGCGAGCCCGGCGCGCAACCCTTGACTCCGGCGACCGACATCTGGGGACTGGGTGCAATCCTGTACGAGCTGGTCACCGGACAGCCGCCTTTTAGCGGTGGCTCTGCGCAAGCCACGCTTGTGCTCCTGCGCGAGGCGCGGCTGCCCGAACCGCGGCGACTACGCGCAGACCTGCCACTGGATCTGGATGCGATCATCCAGAAGTGCCTCGCCCGCAATCCGACAGAGCGTTATGCGAGTGCCGGCGCATTGGCCGACGATCTAGCCCGTTTCATCGACCAACGCGAGGTGAAGGCGAGGCCATTGAGTTCATGGCAGCGCATTGGTCGCTGGATGCGACGCGAACCGAAAGTTGCCGCCGCTGCGTTGTTCGCCGTGGGTGCCCTGGTCATTGGTCTATTGGCAAGCACCCAGCAGTGGCAGCGCGCGGAAAAAAATGCCGCAATCTCCAATCAACGATTGTGGGAAAGCCGCCGCCAGGCGGCGTTGCGCCAGCAGCAGGACGGCAATGGATTCCAGGCCTTGCCCGGTCTCATCGCCAACGTCGAGGAACAAGAGCATGCCGAGGGCGTCGGCGCGGCGGCAATCGAGCGACGGGAAATTGGCTCTATCCTGAGCCAGGGCGTCATCCTGATTGATCGAATGATCGTGCCGGACGCCATGCCATTGGCCAGCGAGTTGAGTCCGGATGGGCGCGTGATGGCGCTTGCGCTCAATGACATGAGCGTGCGCTGGTTCGACACGGAAACCCTGACCGAACGTGGTCGAGTGGACCTCGCGGCGCTGCCAACCTCCGATGGCAACATGCTTGCACCGCGCTTGTTGCGCTTCGTGGACAATCAGCGCCTGAGGGTCACGCTGGATTGGCCAGACTACCTGGCCAATCCCGGAAACGGGGATACCTACCTGATTGACCTGGAGCGTGCGGAAGTCATCGAGCCTCCGATCGCCTATTCCGATGCCATCTTCAGCGCGGACGGCAAGCATGCGCTGGTGCGGACTCAGGAACGTACGATACAGACATGGCAGGTTGAGCCCTGGAAAGCCTTGTCCGCGACGGTTTCCCAGCCGGCGAACTGGGATTTGCCGTGGCTACTTGGACGCGATGCGCGCTTCGCGGTTGCCGTGCTTGGAACACAATTCGGGATTGAATTGCGCAATCCGCTTGATCTGGACAAGGCGTCGGCTATCGCCATGCCCGATGGAACCACGGTACACGCGCTGATGGAGAGCAACAACGGGGCCGTGATTGCGGTGGGCGATGGTCGCGGCAGGGTCAGCCTTGTCGACGCAGGGACACGTGCCGTGCATTCGCTTCGATTGCCTGCTGGTTCCGCAGTGAAATGGATCTCCTTCAGTGAAGACGATGCATGGATAGCAATCGTGCGCGCGGATGGCGGGGCGTTTGCATTCGATGTTGCCACTCGCCAACCATTGAACGCAGGTCTGATGCTCAATGACTTCGAACCACGTCAGGTTGCAATCAGTCATGCGGAGCGCTTGCTTGTCGCGGCCGGGTCAGGCGCGACATCGCTCTGGCGAATTGCCGAGTCGGGACCGATACCTCAGGAAGCCACGCGCCTGCCAACCAGCCCAACCCGGGTCATGCGCGCGGGCACCAACTCCATGGGAGTTTCCATGAGCAAGGGCTTGCTGGCGACCGCGAGCATGGATGGGGAAGTTCGCCTTTGGCGCTTGCCATCGGCGGTGAATCTGCCAGCCCGTGCTGCAATGCAGATTCCGGGAAACCTGTACTACGATGGTTCGCAGGTGCTCGATGTTGCCTACGACCAGTTGCGCGTGGTGAGTACGCGCGGCCAATCTTCCGGGGACTGGGTCCGTTTGCCGCAACCGATCGCCTTTGCCGAACTGGTTGATGGCGGCAAGGTCATCATTGCAAGTGCGGGCGCGGCCCTGCATGTGCTGGACGCGAAGTCGATGCGTGCGCGCTACCCGGCAATCGAGTTACCGGCCAATCCATTGCGATTGGTTGCCAATCCGCGTAATGCAAATCTGGTGCTGGCCTTCGCAGGCAACGGACCCCAGGGCTTTGAGGAGCACCTCATCGAGTATGACCTGCACAGTGGCCAGCGCTTGCCGACGGGAATCGTCCTGCGTGGACCGCTGCGCCAGTTGGAGCTTTCCCCGGATGGGACGCGCCTGCTCGCCAGCGGCCCGCCGAACGGCAGCACGGATGTGATCAGCAGCCACGGTTTGAATCTGCTGGGGCGTTTTTCGCATGACCCGGAACGGCCCGTCAGTTGGGCCTGCTTTTCTGCCGATGGCGAACTGTGGTTCACGGCGAGAAGTGTCGACGAAGCGCTGGCCGAAGAAGCCGACCTGATTCGCTGGGAGCCGGAACGCAGCGTGATGGCGGAGCGACGCCGACTGCCAGGTGTATTTCCGATCGGAGTGTTCGACCTGCAGGGCAAGCCCCTGTTGGTCGCAAATGATCGGATCGTGCTTGATCCGGGCGCATCCGATGAACATGCCCTCATGCACCTGACACGATCACAGGCAACGTCCGTGTTCGCGCGAAGCCACGACGGACGTCTGGTTGCCCTCGCCAGTGGACGGGATGTCCAACTCTACGATGCCGAAAGCCTGGCTCCGGTAGGCCCACCGCTGCGCTCCAACCTGGGTGTGGGTGATTTCCCGGCGCAGTTGGCGTTCTCTCCGGACGATACTCAATTGCTCGGTCGAGCCCTGCATGGTCATTGGCTGCTGTGGCCAATTGCTGCCGATCTGCGCGACACGAATGAGATACATCGGGACGCATCTTTGCTGAGTCCCACGCAACAGAGCCAGCACGTTCTTGCCTTGCCGGAAAAAGCGGAGCGGGATCATCTGCGCAGGCAGGCGCCGTTTGCCTGGCGCGGCGCGGAGTCTCGTCCAGAGCTGCCCTCCGACCGCACGGTGGAGGGGGAGCCCATCCCCAGGCGTGATCCGCATGCCAGTTCGCTGATGCTCGACCTCACCCAGGCCTATGGCGGCGCTCCAACCACGCAGCGGGAAATGATGGATTCGGTGTTCACAAGCGCCAGTCAAATGCCTTGGGGTCTGGTTCGCCTTGCCGGAACCGACTATGACCTGCGCGGTTCGCTGGAATTACGCTGGGGTGACGGTAGCGGTGGCGATCAAGGCATGTTTCCCCTTCGATCCGTTGGCATCAAGGTGCCCTTGATGCCGATAGCGGCATTCCATGTGCTGATGTTTGCACCCACGGGTGCGCCCACAGCCGAACCGTACGCCTACGCAAATGTGCGCGTGCACTACCGCGACGGCAGCAGCACATTGTTGCCGATCCGAACCGGGCGTGATGTGTCCGCCACGGATCTTGGCTTGGGTAACGTAGCCTGGGTACGCGGTGACCACTTGAGGTTGACCGGTGGATTGCGGCAGATGCTCATCAACAATCCGCGCCTGCTCAACCCGCACCCTGATCGGCTGATAGATTCCATCGACCTTGAAGCATCCAAGACCCAATGGGCCACACCGGTGTTTTTTGCCGTTACTGCCGAGCCTGTAACTTCCCCCGGGAATTCCGGTATGGAATCCCCGAATACCGGAAATGAGCCCCCCCAACCAACCTCCAAGGAGCCATGACATGAACGAATTTCGCATTCTGCCTGTTGCGCTGGCGGTATTGACGATGGCTGCCGTACCCGAGCCTGTCAAAGCTTGTGGCGAGGTGATGTACCGGATGGGGGGCGCGCTGCGCTACCAGGCGTTTGTGACCCGGAATCCGGCCGAGGTTCTGGTCTACTCCAGCCATGATTCGGCGCGACCGGAAGCGGAGCGCCAGCGCTTTCACGACAACCTGGAGAAGGCCGGACACCGGGTAACAATGATCAACAACGAGACCGAACTCACCAAGGCCCTGGGCGAGCGCTCTTTCGACGTGATCATCACGTTGGCCGCGGACGTGGATGCCGTGAGCCGGGAGCTGGCAACGGCTTCGCGACAATCGATCCTGATTCCGGTGATTGACCGTAATGCCAGCAATGAACGCGCCATGCGCGAGCGCTTCCCGCAACTGGTGAGGACGGACAGCAGTCTTAACCAGTTCCTGAAGTCCATCGAACAAAGCATGAAGGCGAGCGGTACATGAAGGCCGCGTCCCGCAGCCATGGACGGACCTCGGGAGGCAGCAGGCCTGGCCGCTTGCTGCCGCTGGTCGGAATTCTGGGTTTGGCTGCTTCGGGTTCCGCGTGGGCTCATCCTCCTGCGGAACACGCGAAAGAAACCGCGGCGAAAGAATCCCACGCCGGGCAAGGATCAGAGGCGTTGGGCAGTGACGCGCATGCAGAGTCCATGCATGGCCACGGCGCGATCTCCATTGCCTACCAGAACACCCTGGTCAACGGCTTCCTGAAGCATGATGGCAACCCCAGGGACATTGGCACCGTTCGCATTCATGGCATCAATCTGGGCGGGGAATACCATTTTTCCGACCACTGGTCGGTGCATGCCGCGATTCCCTTCGTACAGAGTCGCTATCTCGGCCCGGCTCCGCATTGTCCGACAAGGGTTCCGGAGGCGTGCCAGGCGCCGGGCGTCCGGGTGCCGTCACCGGAGCATCCCGAATCCCGTTTTCTGGATGACGGCAGCGCGCATGGCGCGTGGCAGGACTGGCATCTGGGTGTCGCCTACCACACGGTGATCGGCAACTATCAACTGACGCCTTCGATGACCTTGCAGGTGCCCAGCCACAATTACCCGTTCTTTGCGCAGTCGGCGGTTGGCCAGAATCTGGTCAAGCTCGAGGTCGGCGCCGAGCTTGCCCACCAGTTCGAGTTCACCAACCTGTACTACCGGACCGCCCTGTATCGCGTGTTCGTCGAGAAGACCCTCGGCATCAGCGTCGATCACTACAAGCTCGACGTCGAGCTGGGCTGGTTCATCAACGAGGATGTTTCAGTCAAGACCTTCGCGACCTGGAAACGCGGCAAGGGAATCACCACCGATGATCCGCGCCTGGCGCAAAGCGAGATCTTCTATCACCACGACCAGATTTCCCGCCATGAGTACTTCAACGTGGGCTTGGGCATGGATTACCAGATCAACGATCGCTATACCCTTTCGACGACCGCACAAACCCTGATCTGGGGCAACACCGTATACAACCTGCAGTATGCGTTCGGCGTCCAGTTGTCGCGGGCGTTCTGACGCGCGAGTGCGGCGGGCGGCCCGATCCTGGACCGACAGATCGCCGATGGCTCAGACCGCCGCTTCCGCCAGCAAGGTGGCGATTTCCGCGCCAAGGCGCAGGTCATCGAGCAGTCCGAAATGCTTGCGTCGCAGGCGACCCTGGCGGTCGATGAGGATCAACGTGGGCGTGCCCTGCATGGCGTAGGCCTGCATGGTCAACGGCAAGGGATGGCGGGCGGAGTCGTTGTCCTCGTACGCATCCACTGCCACCGGGTAGGCGATGCGGTTCTCCTTGAGGTACACGGAAAGCGCGTCAGGGCCCATCACCTGATGATGCTCGAACACCGTGTGGATGCCGATCACGGCGAGGTCGGTTGCGGAAAACGCGCTGGCCACTTTCAGGCTTTGCGGAACCGCGTGCTGCACGCAGCCGGGACACAACATCTGGAAGGCATGCAGGAACACCACGCGCCCGCGCAAGTCGGCCAGGCTCAATCCGGCGGACGAATTGAACCAGCGCGATACCAGCAATTCCGGAGCGGGTTGCAGCGGCATGGAGGATTCCCGGTAGCTGATGAAAGATTCAATCGAAGCCGTCGTGGAATATCCCTTCGACGGAGTAGAGCGCCTCGACTTCAGCCTGGCTCAGTACGCCGTCGAAAACCTTGACCTCATCAAGCAGCCCGGTCAGGTACGAAACCGGCTGCGCGTTGATATTGACGCCGCCAAGCAGGAAATTTGCACTGTTGCTCGTGTAGGCCGGACTTGCGACCGTGCTTTCTGCCGGCCCGTAATCCACGAATATCTGCGAAACACCCGGCGGCGGCGCGTACGTGCCCACCACCAGATGCCATTGGCCGTCGTTGACCGGCGTCGTCGAGATGACCCCTGAAGGAGTTGCGCTGATGACGAAGAACACGGCCGATCCGTCGAATCCGCCACCACCGGTCGGGTTGAAGCCGAAAGCGAATCCGGACTGGATCGTGAAATCGGTCTTCGAGGCAATCATCTGAGTCTCGGTACTCGGGGTGCTGCTGCGGACCCAGGCGGCAATGGAAAAACTTCCACTTGGAAATTCGCCGAGGCTGAGCACATTGCCCATGTTGACCAGCGAGCCCGTGGTGGAAACCAGGGACAGGGCGCCACCGAGAATCCCCTGGCCCGGCACGAAGCTTGCCCCGCCCGCGAGCGTGCCATCGTGACCCGCGGGGCCGCTGTCGACAACCTGGGTGCCGAATGTTTCGTCAAGGTTCCAGTGCGAGGCCAGCTGAGCGCCCTGCGCCGGTAGCGCAAGCGTGGTGCCAAGAGCAAGGCTGATGGCAAGGGCACGCGCATTGCAGACAGGCTTGAACATGTAAGCTCCCCCTGGGTTGTTGAAGCGGAATCCAGTATATGCCGGAGGCGACAGGAATCACTCCGCCTCGGGGCGTTGTCTCCCATTGCACTTGTGCAGAACGAGCCGTTGCGGTTCGCTCGGCAGTTTCGGTTTCATGTTTTCGTGGAGGTTGCGCGATCCCGCAACATTACCACGGCACGATAAACCGGCCAGGTGGCGAGCAGCAGACCCAGTGCGATCCATGAATGCAGCGGATCGGCAATCATCACGCCAACCAGAAAGGCCACGGCAATCGCGAGGCCGCTGTACGTTGTCCACGGATAGCCCCAGCTGCGGTACGGGCGGTTGAGGTCCGGCTCGCGTTTGCGCAGCACGATCACGCACACGAACATGGAAGCTGAAAGCACCGCCATCAACGAGGCGGTGACCTTGAGCACGCTGTCGAATGCGCCGGACACGAGAAAGGCAAGGGTGACCAGGGCGGTTGCGAGCAGGGCGACGTCGGGCGTGCCACCGCGATTGACCCGCGTCACCTGCGGCGGACACAAGCGATCGCGTCCCATGTCCAGCAGGATGCGCGGCCCGCACAGGATGCCGGAGTTGATGACACCGATCATCGAGATCACCACGATCAAGGTCAGCAACTGATCGCCACGGAAGCCGAACAGCAGATGTGCAACGGTGCCGCCGGCAAACGGATCGTGCGCCAGTTGGTCCAGGGGAATGGCCCACAGGAAGGCCGCATTGAGCAACAGGTACATGCCGATGATCAGGTACAGGCTGCGGAACATGCCGCGTGGAATCTCGCGACCCGGATCCTTGAGCTCCTCGCCAAAGTAAACCGTGTAGTAATAGCCATCGAAGGTGAAGATCACGGCCTGCATGGCCAGCGCCAGGGCGGCCAGCAACGCCACGCCTTGCGGCATGGGTGCCGGTGCCACCGCGGATGCTTGCGGCTCGATCATCACGAACGCAGCCACGACAAGCACGCCAAGCCCCAGCAGCTTCGCCAGGGTGGTGAGCTTCTGCACCCAGCCGCCGGCGCGCACCTGAACCCAATTGAGCGCGACCAGAACGAGGAATACGCTCAATGCGACGGCGGTTGTCTGCCCAGCGAGTTGCGGGAACAAGGTGGCGGAGTATTCGCCGACCACCAGGGCAATGGCAGCGGTCGATGCGTTGTTGCTGAACCAGTTCACATAGCCGACGAAGAACCCGGCGAAATCCCCGAGCGCCCGGCGCGCAAACACATACGGCCCGCCAGCGCACGGA
>Ga0209063_1001381_pt1 | contig 12620 bp, 10 predicted proteins | sample KloWWTmeKNB19Kit_FD_187177 | JGI IMG/M metagenome (GOLD analysis project Ga0209063, IMG submission 187177) | Active sludge microbial communities from Klosterneuburg, Austria, studying microevolution and ecology of nitrifiers - Klosterneuburg... | ecosystem: Engineered > WWTP > Aerobic digester >...
AATATTCATATTGCTTGCAGCCATGCCGTCAATATCATTCAACCTTCTTTTAATTTCAATAGATCCCTGATAAAAAAGCAATGCACTGTCGGGGACGCCAAGATAGTCATAGGCAAGTCCTATCAGGTTTTTTGCCCATGCTTCAAGGCCGGGTTTATTTAATCGTTGCGAAATACTCTGTGCCCTGTAGGCATATTCTTTTGCTAGCTTATCGTCTGTGCCTAACAATTCTGTAGCCAGTTGGCAATAAGCATACACAGCTGCTGTATCCTGTTGATGGGTTTCTAGAACTTGCATCATGCTGTCCATTTTTTGTTTGTCCTGTGCCGAAGCAGCAATAAAACAAAATAAAAAGAAGAAGATAATATAGCAGCGGAATAAGGATTGCATGGTAGCATTGAAAATAAGTATTATTTGCAAAAGGAAGAATTGCTACCTGTGATTTATTATGTGGCTCATTAAATTCATACTAAAGAGGGATACGGCAATTTAATGGCTTAAATAGCTTTGGGCTGTATTTATGCCATCTTTCATTTTCTGACTTTTAAATAAAATCTATATGAGGACATTTATATTATTTCTCTTTTTTGTAATCACAATTGTACCGTCAGTAAATAGCCAGAATTTATCGTCTGATTCTCGTACGGCTATTAATACTATAAGTACTTTATTGCCACGGCTATTTGTAAAAAGCCAATATACTCAGCCAATCGGCATAGAAGAGTTTGCCAAAGTCAGACAAGAATGGGAGGTTTATCTTGTTGATTATAATGCAGCAGTAGGTGCATGGAATAAAATACCCACAGCTGAACAAAAGCATCCGGATGTGTTACCAGTTCGAAAACAGTTGGCAGAACGAATTACTTTTTTTCAGCAGTGGACTGCACAAGTAAAAACAACACAAAAAATGATTGCTGATGACCCATCAATTGTTAGCAATCCAGCCAGTGCCGTTATTTCTGAAACAGGAAAGCAAAAGATGGCCGAAGCATTAATACTTATAAATGGGGTAGAAGTGAAAAATGAATATAGTGGGGTGCTAGTTCCCAATCAGTATGTTGCAGCTGCGGAATATTATTTGAAAACGAGAATTGATTTTCGTAAAGCGGCGGGATTACTAAACTCCCTTTCCAAATTAGAGCGACAACATCCAAGTGCATTAACAGTTGAGGAAAAAGTATTAAAAGCACAACCGGTTATTCTTAATCTGGAAAAGCAATTGAAAGCCGTTGGTTCTTCACAGCTTAAAAGCGGCTTGCATGGTATGTGGGCTGGCGACACAGAGAAATATAAAGAGTCTGTTCTTCGTTTTGCGGACGTATTAGGTTTTGATTTGCCGCAAAACACCAGTAATGGAGCTACTCTTTTTGAATTATCACCAGATAATTATGATAAGGTGCTGAAAGATTTGGAGCTGCTTAGTACTTTAATGACAGGTACATATAAAGATCTGGTTGATAATTTTAATGATGCTTTTCCAACATTAGAAAAATCACCCACGGTGTACAGAATGGTATCGGTAAATAGGAAAGCCTTATTGCCAGAAGTGGTGAAATTGTCAGCAAAAAGATTTATGGATAATGCCATGCATGGTGCGCCGAGAATAGAAGATTTAGAAAGTCAAGAGGGCTGGATGGATGGAAGTTTTACGCCTACGGAAAGTAAGAAAAGGTTAGCAGAAGTAAAATCAAGATTTACTCCGGTATTAAAAAAATCAGGTATTTCAGAAACTGAAGCTGGGCTGAATCAATTGGATACTGTTTATAATGCTTATTGGAGAAAAGCAGAAGAGTTGGCACCCAAATGGACTTTCCCATCTGAATCGGATGCTTCGGGAGATGCTAGAGCAAAGGGATTATTCACTAATAGTATAAAGTCAGCATATCCCGGTGTTCAGATTATAAAACTGGGATTTGCGTATGATGCAAAATGGACAATTTATCTTGATTCAAAAAATCAGCCTAAGCATCGTACTATCGGTACTACAGCATTGATTAAAATTCCCGGTGAAAAATTTTATACTGCCTGGCAATTATTGTTTAATGAAGATTATGTAGGTGGCGGCAAATTCTCCGGAGGCTCTATTCAATGGTTAAAATGGAGATGGCAGGGGAATAAATAATTAATAGTCGAAAGCTAATATAATTAAAAGACCTCCGATAAATCGGAGGTCTTTTAATGTTTTAAACTTAATTAGTATCAGGCTTCAACTTCCATATAGCTTTCAACTGGCTCACAAGTACAAATAAGATTTCTATCACCATGTGTATTATTCACTCTGGCAACGGATGGCCAAAACTTATTCAGCGTAACATAATACAATGGAAATGCAGCTGTTTGTCTTGGATAAGCATGATTCCATTCATCGGCCGTAACTACAGCCTGTGTATGTGGCGCATGTTTTAGTGGATTATCTTTTTTATCCGCTTTGCCTTCTTCTATTGTTTTTATTTCTTCTCGGATGGAAAGCAATGCATCACAAAAACGATCCAGTTCTGCTTTGTCTTCACTTTCTGTAGGTTCAATCATAATTGTTCCGGGGACAGGGAAACTCATAGTTGGAGCATGAAAACCATAATCAATCAAACGTTTTGCTACATCTTCTGCTTCTATCTCTGCCGATTTTTTAAAAGGTCTTAAGTCAACAATAAACTCATGTGCACATTGCCCGTTAATGTTGGTGTATAAAATATCAAAGGCGCCATCTAATCTTGCCCGCATATAATTTGCATTCAGTATTGCATAATCTGTTGCAGCTTTCACCCCTTCATTGCCCAGCATCCTTATGTAACCATAGCTGATCAATAAAATACTTGCACTTCCATAAGGAGCAGCAGATACTGCATTATCAGTTCCTGTTTCAACATGTCCAGGTAAATGTTTTTCCAAATGTGCTTTTACACAAATAGGCCCCATGCCGGGACCGCCACCGCCATGAGGTATGGCAAATGTTTTATGGAGGTTTAGGTGACAAACATCAGCACCAATTAATCCCGGTGCGGTTAAACCAACCTGTGCATTCATATTAGCACCATCCATGTACACTTGTCCGCCGTGTTGGTGAATGATGTCAGTGATTTCTTTCACCGTTTCTTCATACACTCCATAAGTACTTGGGTAAGTAATCATAATACCCGCCAACTCATTACTATACTGCGTAGCTTTTGCTTTCAAGTCTTCTACATCAATGTATCCATTCTCCAATGCTTTTATTACCACCACTTTCATCCCGCACATTACTGCCGATGCAGGATTAGTACCATGTGCTGAAATAGGAATCAACATTACTTTACGTTGTGTATCTCCATTCGCTTCATGAAAACCTTTGATAGTTAGCAAGCCGGCATATTCACCTTGAGCACCACTATTCGGTTGTAAACTGCAGGCATCAAAAGCAGTTATCTCGCAGAGATATTTACCTAATTCGTCAACGATGAATTTATACCCTTGTGCCTGATCCACAGGAACAAATGGATGCATTTTCCCCCAATGTGACCAACTAAGTGGCATCATTTCAGAGGCGGCATTTAGTTTCATGGTACAACTTCCCAAAGAAATCATAGAAGTATTCAACGAAAGGTCTTTATTCTCTAGTTGTTTGATATAACGCATCATCTGGCTTTCGCTTCTATGCGTATTGAAAACAGGATGCGTTAAGAATTTTGATTTTCTTGAAAGGGCATTTGGTATATGATGCAATTCAGCCTCTTCATCTATTTTAAATGCTACCGGATCTTTATCATTTTCAAAACAATTGATAAGGTCATAAATATCGCCAACGTCAGTTGTTTCATCCAATGAAATACCGATAAGATTATTATTGATATAACGCAGATTAATTTGTTGTTGTTCTGCTTTAGTTCTTATTGCATTGCTATCTTTTACTTTTACAGTAATAGTGTCGAAGAAATTTTCCGACACTAAATCAAATCCTCTTTCTTCAATAGCTTCTGCCACCGTTTGTGTAAGTAAGGCAATTCTCTTCGCAATATTTTTTAAGCCTTCTGGCCCATGAAATACTGCATACATAGCCGCCATATTTGCAAGCAATGCCTGTGCAGTACAAATATTAGAAGTAGCTTTTTCTCTTTTAATATGTTGCTCTCTTGTTTGCAAAGCCATCCGCAATGCCCTGTTGCCCTGTGCATCTATACTGATGCCGATGATGCGGCCGGGAATATTTCTCTTAAATTCATCTTTGCATGACATGAAGGCTGCATGTGGCCCACCATAACCTAGCGGCACACCAAAACGCTGTGCAGAACCAATGGCAACATCTGCACCCAATTCCCCCGGAGGAGTTAATAATGTTAGTGCTAACAAATCAGTTGCCATAGCTACATAAGCACCTGCTGCATGTACTGTTTCAATAAATGTGGTGTAATCTTCTACCGAACCTTTATCATTCGGGTATTGAACAATAGCTCCGAAATAAGAAGCATCTATCGTTGCCGTTTTATAATTACCTTCTACAATTTCTATTCCCACAGGTATTGCTCTTGTACGTAACACATCTTTTGTTTGCGGAAATATTTCAGCATCCACAAAAAACTTTGCTCTTTCAATATGGTCTTGCTTATTCAGTGAGTTGAAGAACATGGCCATTGCTTCAGCAGCAGCAGTTGCTTCATCCAGTAAAGAAGCATTCGCAATTGGCAATGCTGTTAAATCACTCACCATCGTTTGAAAATTCAACAGACTTTCCAATCTGCCTTGCGAAATTTCTGCTTGGTAAGGTGTGTACTGAGTGTACCATCCTGGGTTTTCAAAAACGTTTCTTAATATTACTGATGGAGTGATAGTATCGTAATAACCTTGTCCGATATAATTGGTAAAAACTTTATTCTTTAGCGAAACTTCTTTTATATGTTTCAGGTATTCATGCTCACTCATGGCCGCAGGAATGTTCAGCGAATCTTTCATGCGGATGGCTGGCGGCACGGTGTTATTGATTAATTCATCAAGACTGCCAGCACCAATTTTTTTCAGCATTTCTTTTGTATCAGCTTCATTAGGTCCGATGTGGCGGGGAATAAACTCGTTGGATTGTTGTTCGAATAAATTCATGTGTAATTTGTATTTGAAGTTTCTTTTTCTTTAAAGGCGGTGCAAAGTTACGGGCAGCAAAGCAGAAAATAACTGTTCTGTTGAAGATGGTGGATAAGCAGTGAAATGGTTTGTGGCAGCAGCTTTCAGGAAGCGGAGAATGTGAATTATAGTATTTGGAAGATGAAAGCCGCAATTGAACAGATCTTCCTTTCTTTTTGGAATACGGGCAAAATAAAACGTTTATTTTGGCTTGTGTAACTTGCAGTATGGCCAAAGACCCCGACTTATTAAATAACTGGGAAAAGAAATCCGGTGAACGGCAAAAGGAATATAAAAAATACTTGAGCCGAGCCAACAAGAATAAAATGTTGAAGCAGCTGCCCCAACTCAACGATGAAGCATTTGAAAAAATTGATTGTCTGCAATGTGGCAACTGCTGCAAAAATTATTCGCCAAGGTTTAAGCCGCCGGATATAAAACGCATCAGCAAATACCTCGGTATGAAGGAAGGCGACTTCAAAGACCAATATCTTTTTACGGATGATGAAGGAGATCATGTAACGAAAGAAAAACCATGTCCTTTTCTCGGCAGCGATAACTATTGCAGCATCTATGATATGCGGCCCACCGACTGTGTTCGCTTTCCATACATGGATGATGATTTTATGCTGAAGCGACAACCGTTAGCATTAAAGAATTCTACTTTTTGCCCGATTACTTATTATGTTATTGAAAAATTGATCGATACAGAAAAGGGAAGATAATTTTTTGTCCGACTGTAGTGCTACTGGCATCTTCGTTGCGACGCTCCGTTCAGGGTTCAGTTCGCTGTTCAGCAATTTCAATTACTCCTGTTTTCTGGTAACGATTCTTTAGGGATGTATTGCTGGGAAGCAAAAACTATTACAATCTAGAAATTTAATACAAAACCGACATTGCCGTTATTGGTCATACCGATTTTTATGGTTGCAGCTTGCGAATTATTATTATATTCAGTAATAGAGCTTTTTAATTGTTTATGTGCTTTTAATTTCAAAGAGAACCCTGTAACAACACCAGCTGATCCGAGGATTAAAAATATTACTTCTGTAGTTGCGGGTTTATAGCTATCTGTTACTATTAAAATTTCATGAGTAAGCATTTTAGAAATTACAAGACCTCCTACAATGCCAGTCATTATTGCCCCAGAATAACCAAAAACATTAGCCAGTTTATTTGTTTTTTGGTATTTATTGACCAATACTTCTGAAGATTTATTCTGTAAAAGAATTTGTATTGCCTTTTGCTTTTTTATTTTTTCATTATTAAAGTAATATTTATAACCCATAAAAGTGGCTTTTTCTCTTAGTTCATCTTTATTTGTCACCTGGGCATTAATCTTTAAAGAAAATAGTAGTATTAATAAAGTAATATAAATTTTCATATTTAGATATTTATAGTTAGTTACATCATCGTGTTTCTAAGAAACGTCGGTTTTTGGCGAAGTTGTAAGGAAGATGGAATAGTTTGCTTGACAGGCATAGCTTAAATATACGGTAGAATAAGCAACGTCCCCTTCGGGAGACATTGCTGGGAAGAGAGAATTTATTGAACAATAATTGTATGCGTTAAATAAGTGTTTTCTGTTTGCAAAAACTTTAACTGATAAGTGCCAACTTGTACCTTTTTGAATTTGTATAAAGTAGTTCTTGTAGGAACATCTTGAGTGCAAATACAGCCTGTATATTTGGCGTTTACTATTATTGTCGTTGTATTGCCTGATATAGTTTCTTCCACATTTCCAAATTGTCCGCATCCATTAAAGCAAGTAAAAGATATGGTCAGGTTGACTTCTTGATTTGCCGATGCTGTAGTGGCTCCTTCAATTTTTGTTACCGGTGCTTTATCAGTAGAAATACATTTTTCATCCTCTTGTTTCTTGGCGCAGCTTGTTAGTAGTATTATAGAGCAAATGAAACAAATTAAATTATTAAAGAGTTTTCGATTCATAATGATAGTTTGCAAATAGACAGTTTGTAGACATGGTTTCGCTGCTTCATGGGTTTGTTTCCTTCACCCTCCCTTCGGGAGAAGTTGCAGGAAGAAAGATTTTGCTTCTTAGCAATGTCTCCCGCAGGGGACGTTGCGTTTCAGGCCACTTATAATACCTTGGTAAAAACAATATCTTGCATTTTCGAAATATTTGTAACTGGATATAGTCCCTGTTCACCCGCAATATAATACTTTGCCGAGCTGTGTATATATTCTGCCGGGCTGACACACAAATTCCATTTCTTTGAACAAGGGTTATTGTGTATATAATCAAGTTTTTGATCGATAAATTTTTTATCCCGGCAATCCTTCCAGTCAAATGATAATTTCCACACATTATGCTTCTTGTTCTTTTCTCTTCTTTTTTGTTCTACTGATGATGACAGCTGACTTAATAATTCAGTTTCTTTGGCTTCGGTTAATCTTTTGATGATTTCATATGCCATAAACCGTTTGCCATTTCCGATAATCGTATTGATGCTTTGATCTGTTTCAATAAAACTAAAAAGTGCATGCACATGATTAGGCATAATAACATATCCGTTGATATAATGTCCCTTGCTTTTCAAGTGATCAAACCAGCTATAAACAATATCATGTCCATTTACTTTATCAATTAATGGAAGCCAATTGTGACAAGTAAATGTTATAAAAAATGTGCCGAAGGAAAAAGGTATAGTTTGCTTTACAGGCATTGTTTAAAGATACGGCACTATACGCAACGTCCCCTACGGGAGACATTGCTGGGAAGAAGATGCTTATTCTTCATCTTCATTTTTAACTTTAGTTTTTGTCCAACCTCCTCCAATAACTTCTCTTTCTGCAGACTGTCCATAGTCAAGGTCAAAAACATCGTTTAAAGTATTATCTTTTGCAATGAGTTCTTCTAAAGCAACAAGTTTTATATCTTCTGGCAATTGGTCTCCGGTTAGAAATTGCCAGTCTCCATCATTGTCATGAACTACTCGTAAAATTGGTTTTTCAAGCTCCAACCATTGTCTTGTAGTAAATACTGCTAATCTTTTTGCTTCTCTAAATTTGAAATTGCTGTTTCTGTCAAGCAATGGTTGTTCAAATAAAAACTTTTCTTCAAAATTGTCTTCCCAAGGAAACTTGTCATTTCTGTCAGTCCAAACGAGTTGAAAAGCTGGGAAGTTTTCTGTGTCATAATAATTTATCGCAGTTCCGAAGTAATCACTCATATTTTTCTTGTCGACTTCTAAAAATTCTGCTTTACTATTTTTGAAAATGGTGTTATATTTTTTATTTGTCTTGATAACTTCCCCATTTTTAATTAGGCTAGCAATATCATTTATTATTGTATGTCCTAAATCATCTGGAAGGCCAAAACAAATAATTTCAGGATGCTTATAAGTTTTGTATAAGCCAATACTGTAAGCGAAAGAAGGTGAATAACCTGTTGGCTGAACCATTATAACTTGAAGTCCGGCTTTTTCAATATTGGTATTCGTTTGAGTAAGTAACTCGGTTTTGTTAATACACTTATGTTCATTGCTTTTTTTCATTGGAAAATGTAACTGTACAGTTGCTACTAATATTTAAATGTGCGACACTCCTTGTATAAAATTTCGTTCAGAATCAATCCTATTATTGTTTCCCAGCAATGTCTCCAGTAGGGGACGTTGCGTTTTAGTTTCTAATTTACTTCCCACTCAACTCCTCCCAAGCCGCACCCAAAGGTCTTTGTATGCCATCTGTTTTCCAATCTTCGCCACCGGGTATAATGGTTGCTTTCAATACTTCTTCTTTTGTTTTACCGGCTTTTATTTCTGCTTCTATAAATTTTAGCACATTGCCGATATAATCTCTGAATGCTTTTATATCATCAGCATTGCCTTGCACCTTGTAACCTGTTCCTGCATGGCCAAATACATATTTTGTTTTACTGTCAAACTGATTTAATCCTTGATCTAATACTTCCATCCAGTTTTTCATATTAGCACCGGCAGTGCGGTCAACAAATGGATGGCGGCGATTAAAAACTAAATCACCACAATGCACAATATTGGCATGTTCAAAATGTACAAAGCTATCGCCGTTGGTATGTGCAGCGCCAAAATAATGAAGACGGATTCTTTCATCATCTATATTGCGTCCCCACATATAACTATAAGTAAGGTCAGGATATAGTTGTTTGTCTTCCGACTTATTTTGTTTTGCAGAAGCCATTTGATTGGTCAATGAATTTTCATGTGCCACTACATTTTCCACCATTCCTTTAAATGAAATATTGCCTCCGGAATGGTCGCCATGATGATGTGTGTTTATTAAAAGTTTAAAAGGACTTTCTGATTTCTTTTTCAAGGCATCAATCAGGTGTTTGCTTTGATCTGGAAATTGAGAATCCACTACAACCATTCCGCTTTTGGAAAGTAGGAAAGCAATAGTGCCGCCTCTTTCTTCAAAGATGCCGAGCTTATTTGTTAGCATCGTTATTTTCCAAGGATCTTCAAAAAAAGAGGATAGCATATTCTTTTGTGCAAAAGTTAATGCACCAACCGTAAAGGCAGTGTTATGTATAAAATTGCGTCTGTTCATATTTATTAATTTATTGTAATTTACGAATAGCATTGCATAATATAATTATCCTGTTAATTTGTATCGGACTTCTTTAGATTTGTCCTTTAAATAACTATGAATGAGTTTTAAAAATTCAAAGTTTTCCCGTTTAATCAGGTACTTTTTGATAAAGATCAGGCTGCCGAGAGATAAGGAAAATATTGCGATTACAACCGAAAACATTAAGAACGGGGCAGTGCTTACAGGTGTAAACCTTTGGGTGCTGGTTGGTGCCGTTTTTATTGCATCGCTGGGATTAAATACTAATTCAACAGCGGTTGTAATTGGTGCAATGTTAATTTCTCCACTGATGGGTCCTATTATGGGCTTGGGCCTTGGCCTTGGAACGAATGATTTTACATTAGTAAATAAATCCATTCGAAACTTTTTGATAATGTTTGTGCTGAGTGTAACTGCATCGTCGCTTTTTTTTCTGATCAGTCCAGTAAAAGAAGCAGGTTCAGAATTACTCGGTCGTACTTCTCCAACGGTGTATGATGTGCTGATTGCATTCTTTGGCGGCATGGCCGGCATTATTGCTGGTGCCAGTAAATTAAGAAATGGAAATGTAATACCGGGTGTTGCTATTGCCACTGCGTTAATGCCGCCATTGTGTACAATGGGTTATGGAATCAGTCACTTGAACTGGCAATACACTGCTGGTGCATTTTATTTATTCATGATTAATTCAGTGTTCATAGCATTGGCCACTTATTTTATTGTAAGTCTGTTGAATTATCCGGATGTGGAGGAAAGTGATCCTAAAAGAAAGAAAAGACTGAGGATTATCATTCCTTTTATCATAGCATTAATGATTGCACCGAGTGTATATCTGACCTATCATATCGTAAAAAAATATTTTTATGAGCATAATGCGGAAAACTTTATGACCAAAGAAATAGTCGACGGGAAACATATTATTGTTACTTCTAAAATGGAATATGATCTTGGAAAGTCTGAACTGAAAGTTGTAGTGGTAGGAGAACCCTATGACAGCTTAGGTATTATTGAGTTGAAGGATAAAATGAAAGAATACGGGTTAGTGAATACAAAACTTTCATTATACCAGGGCGATGATGGAAGAGTAGCAGCAAGAGACATGTTTGGTGCATTGGACAAGGATATGCAATCAACCCGGTCTTCTATTAAAGATATTTATTTGACGATGGATAGTATTCGTCATAAACTAAATAAAGTGGCAGTGCTGGATACTTTGCAGGCAACTATTGCAAGAGAGATTAAAAAATCTGATTCAACATTAAACAGATTTACATTGCGTCGGGTGTTTAGCTTTAATCCATCCAAAAATAAGAATGATACTATCTGGTATGCACTAGCTGCTTATGCAGAACCACTAACATTAGGTAAGAAATATAATATTGAAGAGTGGCTGAAGCAAAGACTTAAATCTCCAAATGTGAAGTTTGACGAGGAGTAAAGCTAGTACTCAAACTTTCTAAGCGTTGGTGCTTTAAACCATGCAATAATTACAACAATCAATGTCATTCCACCACCGAAAATGACGGATGGAACGACTCCCAATAGTTTGGCAGCAACGCCACTTTCAAATTGCCCGAGCTCATTGCTGGAGTTAATGAACATTGAACCAACACTACTTACTCTGCCTCGCATATGATCGGGAGTTTTTAATTGCATAACAGTTCCTCTTACTACAACACTTACACCGTCTAGCATTCCTGCAACCATTAATGCAGCAAACGATAATACAAACCACCCGGAGAGTGCAAACAAAATAATGCAGATGCCAAAGCCGGCAATAGCTATCATTAATTTTTTCCCTTGAGCTTTCTTCATCGGGAATATGGTTAGTATGATTATAATGAGAATGGCACCGATGTCAATGGCGGCATTTAACCAGCCAAAACCTTGTGGGCCTATTTTTAAAATGTCTTTTGCAAAAACTGGTACCATTGCTACAGCACCGCCAAAAAAAACGGCAAACATATCCAACGAGAAGGCAGCGAGAATTTCTTTTGTTTTATAAACAAAACGAAGACCTTCTTTCATACTTTCCCAGGTTTTAGTTTCTTTAGTTGCTGCATCTGGATATTTTCTTTTTATGCGGGTAAGAAGAATTACTGCTAAAATCAACAGCGAACAAACAATAATCAACGTTCCGCTAATACCCAATAACCAGATTAACAAGCCACCGGTAGCATGCCCGGTTACAGATGCTGAAAGCCATGTGCCTTGTGTCCAAGTGGTAGCATTTTGAAGGTATTGCCTCGGCACAGTATAGGCAACTATCGATGAAAATACTGGTCCTGTAAATGCTCTTATAATTCCGGTGAAAAAAATAACGACATAGATGCCAATTGTAATCGTATGATTGCTGAAATTCTTATTGATAAAAGAAGATGAAAAAAGCAAAAGGATTGCTGCAATGATAAAGTAGCAGAAAACTCCTGTCAACACCATTTTCTTTTTTTCAGTTTTATCTATTATATGCCCGGCATATAAAGCCATAGATAAGGCTGGAATTACTTCTGACAAACCTACTAAACCAATGGCAAGTGGATCGCCAGTTAATTCATACACCCACCAAGCAACCAGTGTACTCATCATTCGTAATGCAGTAATGAAAGTAAACCTGCCGAGCATCAGGTTTCTAAATTCAGGAATTCGAATTGCCGCAAAAGGATCGTCGGTTATTTGACTGACAGGTAAGTTGCTGTCCATAATTGTGCGCAAAGGTAAGCACACAGCCAACACAGCATTAGGAAATTGTTTTGGGGAAGCTGGGAAGATTTAAGGTAGGGTCAGATAGTGCTGCCCATCTTCATATTCTTTTTCCAATGCATCTAATATTACTTGCAGGTGCTTTTCGTTACCTAAGAAATCTGCATTACTGGTATCTACAAACAAGGTTTTTATATTATGCTGCTTGATATAATGCGTATAGGTTTCCTGTATATTAAATAAATACTCATCCGGAATAT
>Ga0209063_1001387_pt1 | contig 12581 bp, 8 predicted proteins | sample KloWWTmeKNB19Kit_FD_187177 | JGI IMG/M metagenome (GOLD analysis project Ga0209063, IMG submission 187177) | Active sludge microbial communities from Klosterneuburg, Austria, studying microevolution and ecology of nitrifiers - Klosterneuburg... | ecosystem: Engineered > WWTP > Aerobic digester >...
CAAGGGCGGGATGGTCTGAAGGACACCAATGAACGTCATTTTAACAGCAGAACCAGTGAGATCGTACACGAACCACAGGATCGCCGGCCTATTGAGGCCGTCCCCGAGTTGGGAAATTAGCTCCCCAGTCCAAAGCCACCGCACATTTCTCTTCGAGCTCAGCTGCTCACCGACCTCAAGAGTTCCCTGTGTCCGTTCATCATCCCGGAGGCCCTGAAAAGTCGCGCGCAGCAAGCTCACGAGGGACATAGCTTTACCCAAGAGAGTTAGGAAGTAAGACCTACTATTCCGGCATAACCGGGGTATCTATGAAAAGGATTCTCTCGATTTGGCGCACGACCTCGAGCGCATAGGAGGCCTTCTCTGAAAGGTCCTTCTACGTTTCGCTTCAACTTCAATCCGTCGTGGCCTGCTGCCATGCCGATCCGCAAGGTCGTGCCTCCTACTACTCCCTCACACTGCCTTCCGCAACAAGACCTCGATTGACCATGCCGTCACTCTGTAGTGAAGGGATGGAACGGTTTGTTCTTCTCCCGGGCTGCGAAAGTCCTCCGGGCTCGGGAGACTCGTATCGATCACTTGCCGCCAGTCCGTTGGCTGACCTTCCTGGATCGTGAAGGTAAGATCGTCCCAATTACGGCCGTAACGGCTTTATCTGCCCACGCGTCACTGACGCCGGAGTGTTCGAGTGAGGTCTTCATCAAGAGCGCTCAAGATAAGTCGAAGAGCCTCATTCCAACCCGACACGAGTGCCTCGGGCTTCTGTTCCATGATGTCCACTTCTTTCCGATACTCTCGATGCCACAGAACTTCTCCTTGAGCGGACGCCTCATGGAGGAAGAAGAATTGGACGGCCAGAACAGCCTTTGCAGGGGTTGCGCGATAATCTCCATACAGCGCCGTCAGGATCCCCTCGAGCCTATGCGTGGCGGGCAATGGCCCTGACGAATCCATGACATACTGAAACAGGCCGGCCCTTGTCAGCCAGTTCACGACTTGTTGAGTGATCATTGCATTGGGCGGGACAAACCACTCGTTGTAAAAGTCTCCTTCGTACCGCGCATCGTTCGCGCGATACACCAACTCCTTTCCTTCAAAAGCCGGCGAGACTCGAAATTTTCGAACCTTCAGGACGGTTCCAGGAATCGAGGCACGCGTCTCGCCTGGATGTACCGCCTCCAGAATATAGGAGTGCTTCTCCGGATAGCTCCTGCCGATATCGACGCAACCGCCAAGTACGAAAAGGACAAGGCAGATGCCGATGAAATCCGGCATTGCGATCCCGGACGGGTTATCGCTTTGTCGCCCCCGCCCGAGGCGGAGGTTCGCCCAAGAACACTTGAGCGGGATATCGTTTCGCATTGTCGGTTATTTCCCGAAGGTTCTCTGACATGACTCGCAGATTCTCCACTGTGTCCTCGATATCTTGACTCTTATTCGACACGAGCCTGTCTATTCGCTGCACCGTACGCTCCAACCGGGCGAAAGCGCCGGGGAATTGTTCGGATGCGATCTTGATTTGTTTCGATGCCTCTGACAAATCGGCGATGAGCTGTCTCGCTCCTTGCACCGTGCCGGCCGCATCGGAAACCATGGCTCTGATTTCAGGGCGCTCCACAAGCCGGCGAGTTTGTCGTGCCATCTCTTGAAACTCGGCCAGCACTTGTCCCGTCCTGCTACTCAATGCCTGCACATTTGTGTCTTTGACCAATTTCGTCACTGCAAGCACAAGGCTATCGAGATTTCTGGCTATTGTGTGGATGTCGGCTTTTTCCAGATCTCTGGCTATGGTATGGAGAGCGGCGCCCAATACACTCACCGTGCTCGGAGCGGAAGACAGGTACGCAGCTTGAGGTTTCCACGGCACTTCTAATGCCGGATACTGCTGCGGGTCCAGGTAATCCGCCTCCAGGTACACCACTCCAGTCACGCCCTGTGAAGCCAGCCGGACCCGAAGTCCCGCTGAAATCCTGCCGCCACGCTCCGCTTCTTTTTCTTCCTCCGTGAAATGAGGCGTCAGATCAGCAGCGGATCCACGGACGAGGATATAGCGCCCATAGCGCAGCAAGTCTTCTTTGCCGAGTTCTGCCCCATAGACATCGCCCACGAAACCGATCGCGTCCACCGTTCCGACCTGCACACCGCGATACTTGATCGGCGATCCGACCGTCAGGCCTTGGACGGATTCGTCGAAGTAGCTTTCCCAATACACCACCTTCTTGAACCACTTCCCGCCACTCAGCACGACGATCGCGATGATCAGTGTGACCAATCCGAGCACGATAAAGACGCCGATCTTATGATAGTTGGCCTTGGCGCTCATCGCTCTCCACCTGCGCCTTTTCCGGCGGTCTCGGCCGACACACCAGGATTCAGAAATTTCCGTACCCAGGGATTAGTGGCATGTTCGCGTAACTCCTGAGGCCGTCCTGTCGCCACGATCTTTTTGACCCCCTTGTCCAACATGATCACCCGATCGGCGATGCTGTAAATGCTCGACAACTCATGTGTGACGATGACGAACGTGATCGCGAGATTGCGGGCGAGGTCGAGAATCAGTTGGTCCAGTTCTGCCGAGGTAATCGGGTCGAGTCCCGCAGAGGGCTCATCCAGAAAGAGAATGTGCGGGTCAAGCGCCATGGCGCGCGCGATGGCCGCGCGTTTCTGCATGCCCCCGCTGAGTTCGGACGGCATATAATCCAGGAACGGTTCGAGCCCTACCAGTTTGAGTTTCATGCGAGCGATCAGATCCATGGCATCCGATGGAAGGGCGGTGTATTCTTCCAGAGGCAGCCGGACATTTTCCAACAGGGTCATGGAACCGAACAGCGCGCCCATCTGATACGTGACCCCAATGCTCTTGAGAATACTAGTGCGCTCCTCTCCCTCGGCCGTCACGATGTCCTTCCCGCCGATGACAATGTGCCCGGCCGCGGGCTGGTACAGACCGATCATGTGTTTCAGCAAGGTGCTCTTTCCGCTGCCGGATCCCCCGAGGATGGCAAAAACCTCGCCACGATAGATCTCAAACGAGATGTCGTCGATCACCACTGAGCCATCGTAGGCGGCGGTGAAGTGTTGCACTTGAATAATGGGCCTGTTCTCTTTTGGCAGCATGACGTGCAACGGTTACAAGCCTAAGGCATAGAAAACCACCGCAAAGAGGCCATCCACAATGGCAATGAGTACAATGCCGCTGACGACCGCGCTCGTGGTCGATTGGCCGACCGCACTGGCGCCTGTCCTCGTCTCCAAACCCCGCAGACAGCCGACCGCGGCTACCACAATACCGTAGACGAATGATTTCAGCAGTCCACCCATGAGGTCCCCCACTGTCACGGCCGACAGGACTTGGTTCACATACGTGACGAGCGGATACCCCAGCGACCGCATCACGATCGCTCCTCCCATCAAACCGAACAGGTTGGCGAACACCGTCAAGACCGGGATCATCGCCACCGCCGCGATGACACGTGGCAAAACGAGAAATCGGACCGGTTCAAGCCCCATCGTGCGCAGCGCGTCAATTTCTTCCCTGACTTTCATGGTTCCCAGTTCTGCGGCAAACGCCGAACCGGACCGGCCGGCCAGAATAATGGCGGTGATCAACGGCCCCATCTCGCGGAGCATCGCTATTCCCAGGAGATCGGCGACGAAAATGTCCGCCCCAAACCGGCGCATCGGAATGGCAGACTGAAACGCCAAGATGAGTCCGAGCAGAACGCCGATCAGCGCAATGATGGGGAGCGCATTGACTCCGGACTGCTCCGCCGCAAGCCAGGCATCTTGCCATCGCACAAAACTGGGATGGCGAGCAGCGCGGAGCAACATCACAGTCAGCTCCCCGACGAAAGTCAGGAGGGATTTAAGATCGCGCCACAGTTCGACCGCCCCTTTTCCAACCTGCTCAATGATCGACAGCGGCTCACGGCGGCGGCCCGGTGGAGGCTCTATTGAGATGCGCCCATAGATGTCCAGAAGACGCCGGAATTCCTCCTGCAGCCCTTGAATCGTGGCATCACCGCCGATGCGGATCTGCAACTGCTGAAGGTCAATCAGGAACGCGACTCCAGCGCCGTCACAATAGCTCACCTCTGACGCATCGATCACCAGCCGGCGTGGTTTCCCTTGTGTCAGTATCTGTTGGCCTCGCTGCCACCACTTCCCGGTCGTGTCCGAATCCCACCGCCCCGTCATGATGAGCGTGAGCGTGCCGCCGTCGCTTGAGCGGCGCGCATCCAGCGAATTGATAGGTGCCTCTGCTACTGGTGTCATGATTCGATAACCGTGTTATGGAGACTCCTCAACTCCCTTCACCATCTCCTCCGTCTTCCGTTCCCCTTACAACTCACGTCGGTGGGTCGAGCTTGAACACGCGAGTGCTGCTGCCCGCGAACTCGTACACCTCGTTCTTGATTCCCAGTTTGATCGGCGCCGCGCCGCCATTGCGTCCACGCACGGTGAGCGCGTCGCGCGTGAGTCGTAGATCGAGCGAATGTCCGCGATAGCGAAGGTGCATGTCGAGGCGTTCCACTTCCAGAGGCAATGTCGGGTTGAGACGGAGAACGTCTCCCGTGACTTCGATCCCCATCGTTCCGCGCTGCACGAGATCGACCGTTCCCGCCATGGCGCCGAGATGGATGCCCTCCGCTGTGGTGCCCTGTTGAATATCGTTCACATCGCTCTGGAGCGCTTCCGCGAAGTAGCGCGTCGCCCGCGGCCGGTCGGAACGCGCCAGCACCCAGGCATGGACCACGCGGGACAGCGTCGATCCGTGGGACGAGCGGGAGTCGTAGTAGTCGACGTGTCTCGGAATCGTTGCCGGGTCGAACGGATAGCTCAGACGCTCAAACAGTTCGCAGAGCTCTTCGGAGGAAAACAGATAAAACAACATCAGGACATCCGCCTGTTTCGATGCCTTGTAGCGGTTGGCGCTGTCGCTCTCCGCTTCGAGAATCAGTTCGAGACGGGCGATGTTGCCGTACCGCATGCGATAGTTCTCCCAATCCAACTCGGCGAGCTTTTCGTAGCCTTCGAACTGGCTGATGATTCCGTCGTCATGAAACGGCACATACATCCTGCGGCTGATCTCGTCCCAGCGGGCGATCTCTTCCTCCGACAATCCCAGCCGCGTCATGAGCGCCTCGCGACGTATGTCCGGGAGCAGGTCGAGCACCTCCAGCGCCCGCCACAGCACCCATACGGCCATGATGTTGGTATAGGCGTTGTTCTTCAGGCCGGGCGCCGGTGAGCCGGGATATCCCTCGTGAAACTCGTCGGGTCCCATGACGCCGTGGATCTCGTAGCGCCCGCGCCGGTCATTGAAATGGGCGATGCTGGACCAGAAACGCGCGATATCGAGGACCAGCTCCGCGCCGTGAAACTGCAAAAACTCGATGTCGTGAGTGACTTGAAAGTACTGCCAGACGTTATAGGCGACGGCGCTCCCCACGTGGCGCTGCAAGTACGAGTTATCCGGCACCCACCGTTGCGAGCGCGGATTCAGATTGAGTTCCTGCGTTTCTTCCTGCCCGTCGCTTCCGCTTTGCCAGGGGAACATGGCTCCCCGGAACCCCGCGCGCCTGGCCGCGGCCCGCGCCTCACCCAGACGCCGGTAGCGATAGAGCAGAAGAGACCGGGTGATCTCAGGCATTCGATAATTGAGAAACGGGAAGATAAACAGCTCATCCCAAAAGATGTGGCCCTGATAGGCCTCGCCGGTCCAGCCGCGCGCCGGCACGCCGATATCGAGGCCGATCGAGTTGGGCGAGACCGCTTGCAGCAGATGAAACATGTTCAATCGAAGCAGCATCGGGACGTTCAGCTTGAACGGGGCAACGGCCGGCTGCATATGCACGTCGAAGCGGCACCACACCTGCTTCCAGGCGAGGACATGCTTCTCCATGATCGCGTCGAAGCGACCCGCGCCCGTGATCGCCTTCCGGGCCGCCAATCCGCACTCGGAAATAGCGTGATCACGCGAGGTATAGAGCGAGACTAGCTTTTCAAGCCTCACTGTTTCGCCCTGTCTCAGTTCGAGGTCGAATTCCTGTCCGATGTAGCCCGGTTCGTTGATGACCTGACGCGGGCCGTTCCAAGAGGCATCGCCCAGAAACGCTTGCGTTCGCGCCACCTGTGCAATCTGGATATGGGATTGGCAGGTGCGGGCGAGCAACGAGACGCTGTCTTCGCCGATTACCTCGCCTGCCGGCGGCTCCAGGTGTCGATTGTTGAATGTGCGATAGAGCTTGGCGCCCGCATTGACGACACGCCCGTCGATCGCCGAACGCACCATGACGCGCGCGGACCAGTTTTCGGCGGTGAGCGCCAGCTCCAGCGCGCCCAGGTGCATGTCGCTGATCGAGACGAGGCGGCGTTCCTTCAGCGTACTGCGCCGGCCTTGGCGGTCCTCGAAACGCATGGCGCGGAACAGCATGCCGAACCGGAGATCGAGCTCCTGGCGATACGAGAGAATTGTGACTGTTCTCACGTCGAACCAGTCCCCGTCGGCGATGCGAAACTCGAGCGCAAGCCAATTGGGAAGGTTCACGAGGTCCTCGTTCTCGACCACCCGACCGGCAATGTCGGTGCGCAGTCGATTGTAGCCGCCGGCGAGGTAGGTGCCGGGATAGTGGATCCCGTCCGCCCGCGCCCAAGTCACTGCCCCGCGCGTCGAGAAATAGCCGTTGCCGAGCGTGCACAATGCTTCGCGGGTTCCCTCGCTCGCCGGATCGAACCCTTCGTACACCAGAGACCACGTAGAAGGTGGCTCCGTCGTCACTTGGACCTGCGCGAGACTGGTCACCACCACATCGGCGCCGGCCTCACGCAGCGCCTGAGATTGCCCGCTGCGATCAATTCCGATGACCAAATCAAATCCGCCGGCGCGCCCCGCCTCGACGCCGGCAAGGGCGTCTTCGACGACGACGGCCCGCTGGGGGTCGGCCCTGAGGCGCCGCGCCGCTTCCAGAAACCCATCGGGCGCCGGCTTGCCGTTGAGGGCCAGCCTGGTTATGTCGATTCCATCCACCCGTGCGTCGAAGAGGTGTGATATTCCCACGACCTCGAGCACTGCCGCGCAGTTGTTGCTGGAGGACACGACGGCGGTCTTGACCTCCTGAGTTCGAAGTGTTTCGACGAGCGCGATCGAGGCCTCATAAGGCTCGACGCCGTGCTGTTCCAGCTGTTGCAGAAAATAGTGGTCCTTCATGTTGCCCAACGCATGCATGGTCTGCATGCCTGGGGCGTCGTCGGGCGCGCCGGAAGGCAGGGCGATGCCGCGCGAGTCAAGAAACGAACCCACGCCTTCGTACCGTGGCTTGCCGTCGACGTAGCGCCGGTAGTCGCTCTCGATGTCGAAGGGGATGAACGTTTCGCCTGTGGCTGCGGCCCGCTGTTCGAGAAACTCGTCGAACAGCCTTTTCCACGCTGCTGCATGCACGCTCGCGGTCTTGGTCAACACGCCGTCGAGATCGAACAAAACGGCGTCGTAATCACGAGGAGATAACGTGACAATGGGAACCATCTTTTTCATTAGAGATCGTGCCTCAGATGCCGCATCGGATTATGACAACGCCCGTTTGAAGGCAGCTCCCAGCTTTTTCAGGCCCTGTATGAATGTCCTTGTCAAGATTGATACGTATGGCCAGGCGGCCGCCTCCTGCGCCAGGAGCAAAGCATACAAATCGGCCCCATCTCCGTGAATATCCTGAGCGCCAAGTCGTGCCGCCAACTCCGTTTGACGGACTGCTAGGAGACAGGACATGGTGTAACTCTCCAAATGTCTCGAGCATATTCTGCAATCGTGCGGTCGCTGGAAAACTTGCCCGAGCTTGCGACATTCAGAATGGCTTTGTTCGCCCAGCCCTGCGGGTCAGCGTAGAGATGCCCCAGTCTCTCCTGCGTCTCGCTGTACGACTTGAGGTCCGCCAGGTGCATGTAATAGTCGCCATGCGTCAACAGCGCCTCGCGAATCGGATTGAAAACCCCCGGCTCATGGCGGCTGAAATGGTCGGAAAAGATCAGGTCCAGCGCCCGGCGCGTTTCCGGCTCGTTCTCATAGTGCCACCGCGGGTTGTACCAGCCACGGCTATCGGCGACCTCTTCGGCGCTGAGACCGAACAGAAAGAGATTCTCTTCCCCGGCTGCCTCAGCCATCTCGATCGTCGCGCCGTCGCGTGTGCCGATGGTCAGCGCACCGTTCATCATGAACTTCATGTTGCTCGTCCCGCTGGCTTCATAGCCGGCCGTCGAGATCTGTTCGGACACATCGCTGGCCGGAATCAGGCGCTCGGCCACCGAGACACAATAATCCGGCACAAACACGACTCTCAGATGCCTGCCCACGGCGGGATCTCCCTTGATGGTGCCGGCCAAATTGTTGATGAACTTGATGATGAGCTTAGCGAGCGCGTAGGCCGGAGCCGCCTTGCCGGCGAAGAAGAATGTGCGCGGTGCGAACTCGAGGTGTGGGTTCTCGCGCAGACGATTGTAGAGCACCACGATGTGCAAGGCGTTGAGGAGTTGCCGTTTATATTCATGAATGCGTTTGATCTGGCTATCAAAGATCGTGTCAGGGTCTACCACCTCACCGGTTGTCGCCTTGACCCAATCCACGAACCGCATCTTGGCTTGCCGTTTGGCCTTGCGAAAGCCGTCCTGAAACCCCTTGTCCCTGGCGAGCGGCCTCAATCTGGCTAATTGGCTGAGGTCGGTAATCCAGCCATCGCCGATCGCATCAGTAATAAGCTGTGTCAATCCGGGATTGCAGAGCAGCAACCACCGGCGAGGCGTGACGCCGTTGGTTTTGTTGTTGAAACGTGTCGGAAATATCTCGGCAAGATCCGGCACAACCCGCGTCCGCAACAGTGTGGAGTGAATGGCGCTGACACCGTTCGTGCTGTGTGAGCCGACGATGGCAAGATTGGCCATGCGAACTTTCCGGTCTGTGCCGTCCTCGATGAGACTGACACGGTCAAGGCGTGAACGGTCGTTGGGGACCTGCGTCCGTAGCGAGTCGAGAAAACGCCGGTTGATCTCGCACATAATCTCCGCCAACCGCGGGAGCAAGACTTCAAACCAGCTGAGCGGCCACTTCTCCAACGCTTCAGGCAAGAGGGTATGGTTCGTGTACGCCAGCGTGCGCTGCGTCAGGTCCCAGGCTTGATCCCAACCGACGTGCGCCTCGTCGAGCAGGATCCGCATCAGTTCCGGGACGGCCATCGCCGGATGCGTATCGTTGAGTTGGACCGCGATCTTGTCCGGCAGCAAGCCCCAGTCGTGGTTCGTATCCTTGAAGCGGCGGATCAGATCGGCGAGCGAGCAGGCGACGAGGAAATATTCCTGCAGGAAGCGCAGCCCCTGTCCCATGGACGTCGAATCATCGGGATAGAGTACCCGCGTGAGCGATTCGGCGGTAAGCGTTTCTGCCAACGCCCCCGCGAAGTCGCCACGGCTGAATTGTTGAAAGTCAAAGTAGTCCGGACTGGCGGCGGCCCAGAGACGAAGCGTATTGATGGTCTTCCCTCCGTAGCCGATCACCGGCCGGTCGAACGGGATGCCGAGGAGAATCGACGGTCGGCCGATGATAGGATGCAATTCCCCCGCGCGGAGTTCGAATGAACAGTTGAGCTTCACTCCAACCGCTTCCTCCAATCGTGCCACTTCCCAGGGATCAGGACGCCGCAGCCAATTGTCGGGCTGCTCGAATTGCCAGCCGTCCTTGATTGTTTGCTTGAACATGCCGTATTCGTAGCGGAGACCGTAACCCATGCCCGGGATCTCAAGCGTTGCCATAGAGTCCAAAAAGCAGGCCGCCAGACGGCCAAGGCCGCCATTCCCGAGTCCGGCATCGGGCTCCATCTCGACCAGGGCCGGATCCACATGGCTCTTCTTCTTCATGATTTCGAGCGAGATCTCCGCCAGTTGCGCATTGACGATATTGTTGGCCAGTGAACGACCTAAAAGGAATTCCATGGAGAGGTAGTAGACCCGCTTCGGATTCTCTCGCTCGTAGGTCTTCTCCGTCCGAAGCCAGCGCTGCGAGATGACGTCCCGAATGGACCGTGCCACCGCCTCAAACTGCTCGCGCGGACTCGCCTTCTCGGGAGCAATGACATTGTCGAACACAAGATGCCGTTCGTAGAGTGCGTCCTCTGCCCCGTAGAACTGGACCGGCCCGCATCCATATTGTTCACGAAGCTCGTTGAGGCGCTCGTTCATAAGACCTCCGTCGAAGAACTCAAGAGTGAAGGTCGTCCAGGGAAAAAGTGTCTCACTTGGCGTCACTTGCTCTCAGCGCGAACAAGGCCACCACTGACCGGGGTTGTGCCAGATAGCTGTCACCCGGAACGAACGGCGCATCGGGGCCGTCGCAGATGTCATCCGGCGAATCCAGACCGGTGTCGATCAGACGGCGCCAGCCTTGCTCTGACTTCGCCGCGCCCGGCAGTTCGAATGCCAGGGGCTCCCAGTAGGCATTCACGATGACATGGAGGAGGAACCGCCCGTCAAGGGTGCCGGCTGTCAAGGCCAGGCTGTGGGATTCGTCATTCCAGTCCGGCCGATCGAGCACGATTCCATGCCAGGCGATCCTGGCCCGGCAAAGGATCTCATTCAGAGTCAGACTGCTCTCCCCTCGCGCCAGTGTGCTCCGCGAGCGCAACAAGAGGAGGACCCTCACGAAGCGGTGGATGTCGGCATGCTTCCCGAGTCCCGTCCAGTCGAACCAACTGATGTCATTGTCCTGGCAATAGGCGTTGTTGTTCCCGCGCTGTGTGCGCCGGACTTCGTCGCCCATGAGTAACATCGGCGTGCCGACGGACAGAAGCGTCAGCGCCAGGAAGTTTTTCACCTGCCGGTTACGCAAGCGCTCGATGGACGGGTCGTCGGTCGGACCTTCCACTCCACAATTCCAGCTCAGGTTGAAGTCGGTCCCGTCCCGGTTGTCCTCTCCGTTCGCTTCATTGTATTTGTGGTTGTAGGAGACCAGATCGTTGAGCGTGAATCCGTCGTGACAGGTCACGAAATTGAGGCTCTGCTCGGGTTCTCGCTCCTCGTGCCCATAGAGATCAGGACTGCCTAACAATCGTCGGGCCACCCGCCTCACCGTGCCGTTGTCTCCCTTCATGAAGCTGCGGACGTCATCCCTGAATTGGCCGTTCCACTCTTTCCAACTGTCTCCAATAAACGAGCCAACCTGGTACAGGCCCGCCGCGTCCCAGGCCTCTGCGATCAGCTTCGTTCCGGCTAGGCACGGATCCGATTCGATGTCCCACAGGATGGGGGGATTCTTCAACGGCCGGCCATCCTCGTCGCGGGAGAGGATCGAGGCCAAATCGAAGCGAAAGCCGTCTACGTGCATCGACTCCACCCAGTAGCGCAGGCTGTCGAGGATCAACCGGCGGACAATCGGTTGATTCGCGTTCAAGGTGTTCCCGGTGCCGGTATAGTCGGCATAGCGTGACCGGTTCTCCTCCAGCACGTAATACGCCGCGTTTTCCAGGCCGCGATAGCAGAGCGTCGGGCCTGCGTGGTCTCCTTCCGCCGTATGGTTGAACACGACATCGAGGATGATCTCGATGCCCGCCCGATGAAGCGCCTTGACCATGTCGCGAAACTCGTCCATCGGGCCCAAGTGATCTTTGCGGGAACTATACCCGCGGTGCGGCACGAAGAATGAGATGGGGCTGTAGCCCCAGTAATTGACGAGACCCCTCGGAGCGTCCTGTTCGTCGAACTGGAACAGGGGCAGCAACTCCACTGCGGTGACGCCGAGATCCTGCAGGTACGGAATCTTGTCGATCAATCCTCGATACGTACCGCGCGTTTCGTGAGAGAGACCGGAACTGGGATGGCGGGTAAACCCGCGCACGTGCAACTCATAGATCACAGTCTTGGCAAACGGCCGTTTCAGCGGGATATCTCCCTCCCAGTCATATCTAGTGGGATCGACGACTATGCTCTTCATCGCCGTTGCGCAATTGTCACCCGGTACGGACGCACTGATGCGGCTGTAGCGGTCCGGCACAGCCATCGCCTTTCCGTATGGGTCAAGCAACAGTTTGCTTGGGTCAAACCGCAATCCACGTTGCGGCTCGGAAGGTCCGAATGCCCGATAGCCATAGATCTGACCGTCCTGAACACCGGGCACGAAGACATGCCAGTAGTGGTATGTCCGGTTCCACCGAGGGTCGAGGGTAATCACCGTCGCCGGTTTCGCATCGCCCGCATGATCGAACAGCAGCAGTTCCACAAGGGTGCTGTTCTTTGAGAACAGGCTGAAATTGACCCCGTCGGGGCAAACCGTCGAGCCGAGAGGAAAACTTTCACCCTGTTGGATCACCCGTTTCTGCTCCATTTCCAATCACGCACCTCAGGCATATCGTCGCCGTGCATTGCGATGTACTGTTTGTGTTCAAGCAGCTTCTCGCGGATCGCCTGTTTGGCGTAGGCTGCCCGTGACCCGAGCTGCGGCAGCCGATCGATCACATCCCCGACTAGATGGAACCGGTCGAGGTCGTTCATCACGACCATATCGAACGGGGTCGAGGTCGTCCCTTCTTCCTTGTAGCCGCGCACGT
>Ga0209063_1001395_pt1 | contig 12556 bp, 14 predicted proteins | sample KloWWTmeKNB19Kit_FD_187177 | JGI IMG/M metagenome (GOLD analysis project Ga0209063, IMG submission 187177) | Active sludge microbial communities from Klosterneuburg, Austria, studying microevolution and ecology of nitrifiers - Klosterneuburg... | ecosystem: Engineered > WWTP > Aerobic digester >...
CAACGGGTGGGTGAGGTGACCCAATCGCTCACGGTGTTACGCCCGGACCTGGTGCGCAACAAGAACATTACCAGTTTGAGCGATGCGTTGGACCAAGTCCCCGGTGTGGCCATCGTGGATGAGGAACCACAGATCCGTGCAGGAAGCGGATTCAGTTATGGAGCGGGTTCCCGTGTGCAAGTGCTGGTGGACGACATCCCGATCCTGAGCGGAGATATCGGCAGACCGAATTGGACTTTCCTTCCGTTGGAGAACCTGGAACAAGTAGAGGTGATCAAAGGAGCATCTTCCGTTCTATACGGCAGTTCAGCATTGAGCGGGGTGATCAATGTGCGCACCGCATACCCGCGAGCTGAACCTTCCACTCGCGCTACACTTTTCGCCGGCACATACGACGCGCCAAGGGTGCCTTCGCAACGATGGTGGGGTGACAACAGTCCGAATTTCGGAGGATTCAATTTCTCGCACAGCAGGCAGATCGGGAAGTTCGATCTGGTGATCGGCGGAAATGCGTTCAGCGACCAAGGGTACATCGGTCCCGAGCCGATCCCCGCGGATACGATCGCGACAGACCCGTTGCGCACCGGAGCTGGTGGCTACGATAATCGGGTCCGGGTCAACATCGGTACGCGATGGCGCAATGGAAAGGTGAAAGGCCTTAGTTATGGTATCAATGCCAACGCCATGAAGAACCGTAACACCAGCGTGTTCATCTGGAACAATATCACGGACGGGATCTATCGCCCACAACCCGGAACCGTAACCCGAACAAGGGGTGCTCAGTACTATATCGACCCATACATGGACTACCTATCCAAGGCTGGTATGCGCCACACGGTGCGGCTGAGGATGCATCGGCAGGAGTTCGACAACAACAACGGACAGAGCAACAGCAACACGGTGTTGCACGGTGAATATCAAGTGCAGCAAAAGATAGACCTGCTTGGGGAAACGGTGATCACCGGCGGGGTTGTCTGGCGACAGGTACGGTCCGAGGCTGAACTGTATCGAGGCAATGCCGATAACAGTTCACAGAACACGGCAACCAACACAGCGGGTTACTTACAGATCGACAAGAAATTCTTCAAACGGCTCACCATTTCCGGTGGCGTGCGCTACGAGCAATTCAAAGTGGACGACCTTGAAGCCGGGCAACCCGTGTACCGTGCAGGCGCGACGATGCAGATCCACAAGGCCACCTACCTGAGGGCCAGTTACGGGCAGGGCTTCCGCTTTCCCACCATCGGAGAACGGTTCATCTTCACCAGCGTAGGCAACCTTCGGGTCTATTCCAACCCCGAGTTGAAAGCGGAGAACAGCTACAACCTTGAAGGCGGGGTGAAGCAAGGGTTCAAGATCGGGAAGTTCACCGGCTATGTTGATGCCGTGGTGTTCCAACAGGATTATGAGAATTACGTGGAATTCACCTTCGGACAGTGGGCGGCGCCAGCGGGCTTGTCCAATTATTTCGGACTCGGTTTCAAGAGTGTGAACACCGGTGGTGCACGCGTAACCGGATATGAATTCGAACTTGCAGGCAAAGGCAATTTCGGCCCCGTTGAGATCTCCACCCTCTTGGGCTATACGCATACCACACCCGTGAGCACCACCCCCGATCAGGTGTATGCCGTTTCGCCCATTGCCGGTTCCCTTTCTCCACCCAGCACATACACGGAAACCAGCCACGACCCGTCCAACAACATCCTCAAATTCAGGATCCAGAACCTGTTCCGCGGTGATCTTCAAGCACAGTACAAGCGGTTCCTGCTCGGTGGTAGTGTGCGTTACAACAGCCATGTCCGCAACATCGATAAAGCCTTTATCACCTTGGATGCTCCGGGCCTTTTACCCACCGGTATCACCGAATGGATGGATACCCACAAGACCGGAGATGTGATCGTGGATGCACGCATCGGCATAGAATTGATGGAGCAACTGCGCGTCAGCTTTATCTTGAACAACCTCACGAATAAGACCTACTCCATGCGCCCGCTCTCAGTGGAAGCCCCGCGCAGTATGCAAGTGCAAATGGCGCTGAGCCTTTGACCCCAAGGCCATGCGCATTCTCGGTATCATTCCCGCCCGGTTCGCAAGTACCCGGCTGCCCGGTAAGGCATTGGCCGATATCGGTGGAAAGAGCATGGTGCAACTCGTGATCGAACAAGCCCTACAAGCCGAAGCGCTCGCCGATCTGGTCACTGCAACCGACGATCAACGGATATTCGACCACGTGGTCTCGCTGGGTGCAAAGGCGGTGATGACCGATCACCAGCATCCAAGTGGGACCGATCGCTGTTATGAAGCGTTGGAGCGAGTAGGCTTGGAGAATTTCGATGCCGTGGTGAACATCCAAGGCGATGAACCCTTCATTGTGCCCCAACAGATCGATGAGCTCTGCAACACCTTGCGATCCGCACTTGGGGGCATTGCAACACTTGCACAGCGCATAACTGAAGATCATGATCTGGATGATCCCGGCGAAGTGAAGATCGCTACCGACGCGGATATGACCGCCCTTTATTTCAGCCGAGCGGCGATACCTTTTCTGCGTGAAGGGGGGGCTGCTGAAAGGCACAAAGCATTCCCCTACTTGAAGCACGTCGGCCTGTATGCGTACCGGTCCGGGATACTGCAGCAAATTGTACAACTGCCGCCTTCTTCGTTGGAGCAAGCTGAAGGGTTGGAACAACTGCGCTGGCTCCAATACGGTTTCAAAGTACGCGTGGGGATCACCGAGCACCTTTCTTTCTGCGTGGATACGCCAGCGGATCTGGAAGAGGCGAGGAGGAGGGTAGGTTGATGGCCTTCATGTATCCATTGGATTATCTTGCGCACCCAATGCCGATCGACCGCGACCTCTTTGACCTTTTGTATGAGCACGACTGTGTGATCGTGCCACGCTGGGGTGGCTTTTTGGCGCAATACCGTCCTGCCCGTTTGGATAAGGCACGCAATCTGGTCCACCCACCCACCAAGGAAGTGGGATACAACAGGCACCTTTTGCGGAACGATGGCCTGCTTGCGGATCGGCTGGCCCTGCGTGAGGGTATCGACCATGCGGAGGCAGTTTCACTCTTGGACAAGGAGGTGGAGACTTGGAGATCCGCGTTGGAAAAGACCGGTCGGTTGGAGTTGCCACGGATCGGTATCTTCTTCCATGATGCGGAAAAGAACCTCCAGTTCGATCCCGATGAACGAACCAACTTTTTGAAAGATTCATTCGGTCTGCGCCCTGTTGCTGCCTTGCCAGTGCAAGAGCGAAAAGTGGTGCCGATGTCTATTCCAACATTGGAACCGGTGGAAGTGGTGGAGCGCGAACGCAGCAACTGGATCTGGGCAGCAGCTACTGCCGCAATTTTAGTGAGCGCAGCTACATGGTGGGTATACGCGCACCCGAACGCGAACTTGGGAGGTGGGCTCGCGAACACTGAAAGCAAAACAGCGCCAACGTACACGCCAACAACTGAATTGCCGGAGCTGGTCACCAATGCCGCGGTCTTCACCTTGCCTGAAGAAACCCTTGGTATACGGGAGGTTCCCGTGAACGAAGCTGGGCTTACCGTAACCGTTGATCTTGGTCGTAAGAGTCCCGAATCGTTGACCAAGGTGGCCGAAAAGGACAGTACACGTGTTGTGCTTCCCAAGAGAACAGGCACAGTTAGCCGGTTCAATGTGATCGGTGGTTGTTTCGCGCAACCGGAGAATGCGGATCGCCTACTTGACCAGTTGCAAGAACAAGGATACACCGCCGTGCGCTTGCCAAAAAGAGGACAGCTGTATCCGGTCGCTTATGGAAGTTTCCCTGACCGAAGTTCCGCTTTGGGTTTGCTGGAACAGATCCGGACCAAGGGTTCGGCACAAGCGTGGTTGTTGGTGAATTGATCTCATTTTCCACTCAACCCTTTTCCATGCTCCGTACCTTCGTACCCGCTACCCGATGGAACCCATGCATGTGGTGAAAACAGATTGTTGCTCGGTCACTTTCCTTGATGGGGATATCGTGCATACCCATTTCAAGGACGACCATATGGTTAGTCCCGAAGAGGTGCAGGAAATGTTCGATGTGATCGAGCGCGAGCGACAGGGCAAGAAGGCGTTGTTGGTCGTTACCGTAGGTGAGAATACCACCATGAGCAATGAGGCGCGCGCCCATGCATCATCGGAAGATTCCTGCAAATACATCGCGGCAGATGCGATCGTGGTGCGCGACTTTGCGCACAACCTGGCTGCGAATGTCTTCGTGCGCCATCACAAGCCACACCGCCCCATCCAGATGTTCCCCGATATGGAGAAGGCCATGGATTGGCTGAAACAACAACATCCGCTGATCGAAACTGCGTGATCGGTCGGCGAAGTCCCACTCCACACATGAGCATTCGTAATTTCTTGTTCGCATTTTCCTTTTTCATCGCCTACGTGACCGCTGCACAAACCGTGTCGGAAGCACCTTCAAGGACCATTGCCACAGGCAAGGCCGAATTGACTGCCTTCGCCATTGCCCCCAAAGGTGATCGGCTGCTGGTGGGGACGGACAATGGAGCAGGATTATTCGAGATCGAGAGCGGCAAAAAGATCTATGCCTTGGCTTATAACGAAGACAAGGGTACAGCGGTGTACTATGTCGCCTTCAATGAAAATGGCGAGTATGCCGTACTCATGGGCCACAGCGGTAAACGCACCGTATGGAACTTGACCGACGGCAAGCAGGAAAGGGTGATCACCAGTTTCCGGTGGATCCCAGATCCCCGTTCCGTTAAGGCGATGGGCTTGGACATGTCCAATTCAACTTTCGATCGGTTCTACCAGCAAGACGAGGTGAAGATCGGTGATGTGACCGTGCGTGCAGGTAAGAATGGGATCGTGGAATTTGTTGGTGCCGATGGCAAAGTGCAACGCACCATCACCTTTCCAGAGAACAAGGACCAGCACCACCGTGCTCCTCTATTGGTGTGGGAGGGTAAATTGCTGATCGGAACGGCCAACGGCAACGTCGTGTTCTACGACTTGCTCTGATCCTTCAGTGTAGCAAGTGCCTTGCGCACATGGGTCTCTGCGCGAAAATGATCGTCCAGCGCACCGCGGATGATGCCTGCCTTATCAATGATGTACGTGACCCTTCCTCGGAAAAGGCCCCACGTGCGACCCACATCGTAGGCCTTGGCAACCGCGCCATCCGTGTCCGATAGAAGGGGGTAGCCCAGCTGCCACCGTTGGGCCCAAGCACTGTGAGAACTTACCGGATCGTTGCTAATGCCGTAGACCAACGCATCCTCGGCGGATATTTCCGGCAGTGCATCGCGAAAGGCGCAAGCCTCCTTGGTGCAGATCATCGTGTTGTCCTTCGGATAGAAGAAGAGCACCACGTTGTGTTCAGGTAGTTGGTCGCTCAATCTTACAGGCTTGCCGTGCTGGTCGGGGAGCGTGAAATCCGGAGCCGTATCGCCAACTTTAAGCATCTGTATTCTCCGCTTTCATTTTCCGTGAGCCGACTGCTCCGAACAACATGATCACTCCGGTCACCGCCAGACCGATGATGCCTGCCGTCCAACCAAGTTCTTCACGGTAGATCAGGATGGTTGTTAAAATGAAAAGCAAAGCCGTAGCGCCTTGGGCGAATAATTGCAAGCCGAATGTGTTCCAAACCGCTTCGCCACGGCCCAGTCTGCGATACAATGAATGCACTAATAAGTGGTAACCCAACACCACGGTCGCGAAGCCCAGTAGCACATGCGTGAAGGGATCAACCAGCAGCGTCGGCTCCTTCCACACATACCACACGCTCAATGTGATAACAGTGAGCAACGCCGGCCAGACCAAAAAATAATGCGCCTTTCGTTCCATTCCCCCGAAAGCTTTCAGCAAGATCGCGCGGTCCGGCTCCCAATTTGCCATGGCGCTGCGGTGGGCCAAGAACAAACGGACCAAATGGAAGGTGCCACCGAAATAGGCCACCAGCGCGAAGACGTGCAAGGCCCGTAGGAATGCGGTTAGATCAGTGGTCGTGTCCATGCTTTGCCTGCCACCAAAGATAGGCGAAGGCACACCCTACCTTCGCGGCCCATTCAGGAGGAACGTGAACATGATACCCGCCACAAGATCGGTAAAAGAGAGCTACGCAGAAACCACTCACTTGGTGTTGCCCAATGACACCAATACCATGAGCAACCTGTTCGGTGGTCGCTTGCTGGAATGGTTGGACATCAATAGTGCGATCAGCGCGCACCGCCATTGCAAGCGTATGGTCGTGACGATCGCGGTGAACAACGTGAGCTTCGACAGACCGATCAAGCTGGGCGATTTCGTTACGATCCGCAGCCATGTGAGCCGTGCATTCGGAACCAGCATGGAGATCTGGAGCGACGTATGGGTGGAAGACCAACAGACCGGTGAAAAGATCCCGTGCAACAGCGCCATGTACACGTTCGTGGCCGTGGACAATGCCGGGCAGCCGAGCAAAGTACCCGATGCCGTTCCGGAGACAGACGTGGAGAAAAGTCGTTATGACAGTGCGCTACGCCGCCGCCAATTGCGGTTGATCATTGCCGGTAAAATGAAGCCGGAGGATGCTACGGAGTTGAAGGCGTTGTTTGGGTGAGGGCTGGCCACTGGCCTTGGGCTGCTGGCTACTAGCTATTCCCAGCTTAGCGGGTAACGTTTGTTCCAGATCGTGAATAGCTAGTAGCCAGCAGCCAACAGCCAATGGTCGGTAGCCAGCGTTTCAACCCTTGAACAGTTCACCAGTATCCACATCCACCGCGCGCAGTCCCAACTTTTCGATGATCCCTGCAACACGGGCCTTGCTGTTCGCGCCGCCATGCACATGGATCATCAGGTAACGGACCAGCTGCGGATCTTCCATGTGGAATTGGATGCTCAGATCAACTTCCGCGTTCTGAACGAATAGCCAACCGTCCTGTTCCTCGGCGCTAGGTGCGACTTTCTTGATGCGTGCGATCAATTCCGTGCGCGTTCCGATCGACCCAGGCCTGAAATCGTTCGGCACATCTTCCAGGTTAGCCACGTTGGGCAGGTCTTGTACCAATATCTCCCAGCTCATTGGGCGGCCAAGTTCGCGATCATTTTCAGATCTTGTTTCTCCATGCACCTGAAATGTCCTTTGGGGCATTGGTCATGACCGATCTTCGAACACGGGCGGCATGGGAGTCCTTTCACTTCAGCAAGGTGCGCCTGAGCAGGATCAGTGGGTATGTAAGGTCCCATGCCGAATTGTGGAACTGTATTGCCCCACACGCTGACCAGTGGCCTCTTGAACGCACTTGCAATATGCATGGCACCGCTATCATGTGCGATCACACTTCTTGCTTGTTTGATCAATGAAGCACTGCCAAGGAGGTCGTATTTGCCCGTCGCATCGAATACCCTTCCGCCAATGGCGCTAGAGATAGCGTGGGCCACCGCGCTATCTTCTTTACCGCCGATCAATACCACCGGACCTTTTAACAAATTCGTCAATTCGATCAACCGGTGTTCCGGCAAGCGTTTGGTGAAATGTGCTGCACCGATCGCGATCGCGGTATACCCGTTCCGGTGTGCTTCAGGTAAGGAGGGAAGAGGAACTTCGCGTTCCGGTGGAATGAACAGGTCCAGTCCTTGCCCGTCATTCTTCACCCCCAAATGCGCTACTGCTGTCATGTATCGGTCCACGATGTGGATCGGAGGCATACGGTCCATCTTGAAATTCACGAGCAGCCATTTCTCGATGTTCAGCTTGTTGAAGCTGTGCGCCGGAACACCTATGGCCCGCTTGATCCGTGACGTGCGTAGGTTGTGGTGCAGGTCGATCACTTCCGTGAATTGTTCGCTTTTCAATGCCTTCGTGAAAGCGCCCAAATCACTCCCTAGCGTATGCACCTTCGTCACGTAAGGAGAATAGGTCAACAGATCGGCATATTCGGCCTTGGTGGCCACATGCACTTCGGCCTTTACCTGTTGGTGCAAACAGCGCAACACAGGGCTTGTAAGCACAATGTCCCCAATGGAACTAAAGCGGAGGACAAGGATCTTCATGGCGCGTGCAAAGGTGGGGTGAGGAAGTTGTTCCGGGTCGGGATCTCGGATCACAAGCGAAATGTAGGTGGCGGATCATTATCCGCCCGCGACATGGGTGTAGGTCCAAGCGATCATGTACAAGCCCAAAACCCCGAACTTGGCACCCATGTTCGTAGACACACACGCTCATTTGTACAGTAGCAAGTTCGGCGATGATCGTGCCGAAATGGTGCAACGTGCTCTTGATGCCGGGGTAACCAAATTGCTTTTGCCCAACGTGGACCACGAGAGCATTGATGCTATGCATACGCTGGCCGAGGAGTACCCCGGTATCTGCTACCCGATGATGGGATTGCACCCGTGTTCCGTAGGTGCGGACAATACAGCGTCCATGAAGCAAGTAGAAGCGCTCTTGCGCACCGGAACCTACTTCGGCGTAGGTGAGATCGGTACGGATCTGCATTGGGACAAGACCTTCTTAGCACAACAGGAGGAAGTTTTTCGGCAACAAATTCGTTGGGCGAAGGAGTTGGAATTGCCCATCGTGATCCACTGTCGTCAGAGTTTCGCTGAGACCATCGCCATCGTTGAAGCCGAGAATGGCAAGGACCTGCGTGGCGTGTTCCACTGTTTCACCGGTTCTGCCGAAGAAGCGGCGCGTATTGTGGCCTTGGGCGATTTCTACCTCGGCATTGGTGGCGTGGTCACGTTTCCCAAAGGCGGGCTCGCAGAAACCATGGCCGTTGTAGGTCATGAACATTGCGTGTTGGAAACCGATGCGCCGTATCTGGCACCTGTACCCTTCCGCGGAAAACGGAACGAAAGTGCCTACATCCCGCACATCGCAGCAAAATTAGCCGAGGCCACAGGTGTTTCCGTAGATACCATCGCCAAGATCACCACCGCGAATGCAATGAAATTGTTCGGGCTTGGAGAAAGTTGAAAAGCAAGAGGTAACAGGTATTGGGTACCTAGTACAGTTATGCCGGTACTCAGTACTAGGTACCCTGTACCTTTCAACACTCGATCATCAAACTAGTTGACCAAACAAATGCCACCGAAAGTCCTTCTCATTTACACCGGTGGCACCATCGGCATGCACGCCGACCCACGAACCGGTGAATTACGTCCGATGGACCTCGCCCATCTGGAGGACCAAGTCCCCGAGTTGGAGCGCATGCAGATCACCTTGGATGCGATCTCTTTCGACAAGGCAATTGATAGCAGTGACATGCGGCCGGCGGACCATGTGCGCATCGCGGAACAGGTCGGATCGCATTACGACAAGTTCGATGGCTTTGTCGTTTTGCACGGCAGTGATACCATGGCGTACACGGCCAGTGCCCTCAGCTTTTTGTTGGAAGGCCTGAACAAACCGGTGATTTTGACCGGCTCGCAATTGCCCATCGGCGCGATTCGAACAGATGCAAAGGAGAACCTGATCACAGCCATTCAGATCGCCGCTGCGAAAGATGAAGAGGGCAATGCCATGGTCCCCGAAGTAGCCGTCTATTTCGAATACGGCCTTATGCGCGGAAATCGCACGGTGAAAGTGCATGCGGAGCGATTCGAGGCCTTTCGATCACCGAACTGGCCTGCATTGGCTGAAGCCGGAGTACACATCAAATACGATCGTGCTGCGATCCTTCCGCATCGAAAAGGCCCGTTGAACGTGCATACCCGAATGGACGATCGATTAGCGGTTGTACGTCTTTATCCGGGCATCCGTAGTGCCTGGGTGCGCCACGCCTTGGAAATGCCGGATCTACGCGCCGTGGTGCTCACAACATTCGGAGCGGGCAACGGGCCCACTGACCCGGACCTGATCGATGCGTTCCGAGAAGCAAGGGACCGCGGTGTCCAGTTGCTCAACGTTACCCAATGTGTCGGCGGTAGGGTTGAGCAGGGGAGGTATGGAACAAGTGTCGCGTTTCGTGATATGGGCGTGGTTGGCTGTGCGGACATGACCGTGGAAGCCGCCATTACCAAGGCCATGTTCCTTATGGGACGAACTCAGGATGCTGACTGGGTGCAAGGAATGAAGGTCCCTTTTGCAGGAGAATCCACCGCATCTTCCTTTTCGTAGTTTTGCCGCCCGCCGGTAAATACTTTTCACCGGAAATACAAAGGAGAGATGGCCGAGTGGTTGAAGGCGCACGCCTGGAAAGTGTGTTTACCTGAAAGGGTAACGGGGGTTCGAATCCCTCTCTCTCCGCAATTGATGAACGTGGGGTGAACAGTTTGTCGTTCATTCTCACAGATGCCCAGAAAAGAGATGAAGTGTGCCGGCAGAAATTCTACTTGCACCTTTCCCTATGTTCAAACTACCGTTCCTCGCTAATATTCCGGTAAAGCAATATGAGATCCCACGAACTTGTTCTTACTTAGCACCGGTCTTTCGATCCCCTGTCTTTACTTTGCGCCACATTCGTTCAGGCGAATACCTGCATCAACCCCGAACCAACCCCATACGCTAACGATCCACAACATGGTACGTAAGTTCTTGTCCCTCTGCCTAGCTGCTCTTGTCTGTGTCAGCTTGTCCACTTCACCGGTAATGGCCCAAGACGCGCCGGCAGCCGCAGATACCGAGGTGGCAGCGGATGCCTCCGAAGGTCAACAATCATTCAAGGATCGTTTCATCGAAGGTGACCCGACATGGATGAGCCCTGTGTTGTTATGCATGATCCTCGGTTTGGCATTTGTGATCGAGCGGATAATCTATTTGAATATGGCCAGCACCAACACGGATAAGTTGTTGGGTGATGTGGAAAGTGCCATGAAGAGCGGTGGTATCAATGCGGCCAAGGAACTGTGCCGCAATACGAAAGGACCCGTTGCCGGTATCTTCTATCAAGGCCTTGATCGCGCCAATGAAGGTGTGGACATCGCCGAGAAATCCATCGTTGCATATGGCGGCGTGGAGGTAGGTCGTTTGGAGCGCGGTCTCTCTTGGATCAGCTTGTTCATTGCCTTGGCTCCCATGTTGGGGTTCTTGGGAACTGTTGTTGGAATGATCTTCGCGTTCGACCAGATCGCTGCGGCCAACAACATCAGCCCAGCCATCGTGGCCGGTGGTATCAAGGTGGCATTGCTCACGACCGTGTTCGGCTTGATCGTGGCCATTATCCTCCAGGTCTTTTATAACTACCTCGTTAGCCGCATCGATAGCATTACCGGCCAAATGGAAGAAGCTTCCATCGGGCTTGTCGATCTGCTGATGAAGAACAATACCAAGCACTAACATGGCAGGGCACGCAAGCGGTACCGCCCGTATCGGGCAGATCATCCTGTGGATCATCTCCGGTCTGGGTCTGGTCTTCTTCATCATGATCATGTTGGGGAATGAAGCCGGGATCGATGGTGGTCTGTACTTGACCTACGCTGTGTTCGCGGTAGGCATCATCTTGGCGTTGTTGTCCGGGGTCATGTCCTTGTTCACCGGTGGAAATATCAAGACAACGCTAATACCATTGGTCGCTTTTGCTGCACTCTTCGCAGTGGCGTACGTTATGGCCGATGGCACTGTGAAACCGAACTGGAACATCTCCACCGGAACCTCCAAACTGATCGGAGCGGGACTGATCATGACCGCTATCGCGGCCGTGGTCGCAGTGCTGGCCGCTGTTTGGGGTGGGGTTTCAAAGCTCTTCAAGTAGGACCGAATGTTGAAGCGACGCAAGACCGCAGGTGTTCAGGAGATCAATGCCGGCTCCATGGCCGACATCGCTTTCCTCTTGCTCATCTTCTTCTTGGTAACAACGACCATGGATACCGATGCAGGTATCCTCAGGTTGCTTCCGCCGATCGTGGAAGACCAGATCGATCCTGATATCGTTAAGGAGCGTAACGTGTACATCGTACTGGTGAATGATGCCGACCAACTCCTTGTGGAAGGGAAACCCATGGACATCAAGGACCTGCGCGAAGGGGCCAAGGAGTTCATGACCAACCCCAACAACAGCGAGGACCTTCCTGAAAAAGTGCGGATCACTGCTGCGGTGTGCAGCCAGAAGATCGCGGAGTTCAAGTCCGGAGTGGCCTCAGCGGCCGATCCGAAGGACAAGCAAGCCTACGAGGACCTTGCGGAGAAGTGGGAAGGGAAGCTGGATGCAGTGAAGTTGCTTGGCGAATTCAGCGAGCTTCCTGGTAGTGCCGTCATCTCCCTGCAGACCGGATCCAAGACCAGTTACAACATGTACGTGAAAGTGCAGAACGAACTGGAAGCTGGTATCGATGAGTTGCGTGAAGGCTTGTCGAAGGACAAATTTGATCGGCCGTTCTCCTCATTGGATGACAAGAACGACGATGACAAACCCCTGATCAAAGCGGTTCGTTTGGTGTTCCCTCAACGGATCTCCGAAGCCGAACCGGTGGAGGTCAAGAAATAAACGAGCATGTCACGTTTCAAGGACAAAGGGGGCAAATCAACACCGCCCATCAGCACGGCCTCACTGCCGGACATCATCTTCATGTTGCTGTTCTTCTTCATGGTGACCACCGTGATGCGCGAAACGGATCTCTTGGTGAAGATCACCTTGCCCGA
>Ga0209063_1001396_pt1 | contig 12550 bp, 13 predicted proteins | sample KloWWTmeKNB19Kit_FD_187177 | JGI IMG/M metagenome (GOLD analysis project Ga0209063, IMG submission 187177) | Active sludge microbial communities from Klosterneuburg, Austria, studying microevolution and ecology of nitrifiers - Klosterneuburg... | ecosystem: Engineered > WWTP > Aerobic digester >...
ATTCGTTCGACATTACCGCTATTCGTAGATCCGTACCAGAAGAATCGGATCACGGGCAGTGTGATTTTGATTGATGAGGGGACGAATGAGACGGTGGCGGCTGGGATGGTTATTTAGCAAGAATGGGAAATGCTTCTTTGAGAAAGAGAAGTTCGCTTATTCATCTATCGAGGAAGCTGGATATGGATGTGATGTCAGAAGTAATTATGAATAAAGAGATATACTCCCAAGCAGAAGAAGGCGAAGGAATATTTCATATTAAGACGAATATGTATTTGTCAGAAGGTGTAAATTATACAAGATAATAGCTGGTGAAGACTTTCATGAACATCATTCAGTTTATCATTTCCCATCCTCTTGCCAGGAGGAATAAAGGAGAAGCGCTGAAGCGGTTTTTTTATTATCAGATCAGTAAATTATTCAACCCCTATCCCATTGTTTATACGTATACGGACAAGACGAAATTAATTGTTGAGAAAGGAATGACTGGAGCTACGGGAAATATTTATTGTGGACTCCATGAATTTGAGGATATGGCTTTTTTATTACACTTCCTCAGGCCTGATGATTTATTTGTAGATATTGGTGCCAATGTGGGAAGTTATACGGTGTTGGCTTCCGGCCAGGTAGGTGCACACACAATTGCAATTGAGCCTGTTCCATCGACTTTTAAACGGTTACAGAACAATATAGCCATTAATTATTTGGATGAATTAGTCACCTCCTTAAATATTGGTATTGGCTCTAAACAGGAAACACTAAATTTTACTGCTGGACTCGATACAGTAAATCATGTAGTCCTGGAATCGGATGGATCTAAGGTGATTAGTGTCATCGTAGACACGCTTGATCGGCTTTTGATTGAGTACCATCCATCGCTGATCAAAATTGATGTAGAGGGCTTTGAATCTGAAGTATTGCGCGGCGCTACCAATATTTTGAATGATGATAAATTAAAGGCAATTATAATAGAGTTAAATGGCTCAGGCAGGAAGTATGGCTTTTCGGATGAAGACATTCATGATAAGCTGGTCAGTATGGGATTCACAGCATATACCTATGAACCGTTTAGCAGAATTCTCTCAAAAGGCCAAAACATGGGCGGAGGAAATACACTCTATCTGAGGGACGTTCACTACGTTTTGGATAGAATACAATCGTCAAAGCAGATCGAGATATTCGGGATAAAATTTTAAATTTGAACGGCATCAACCTTGGCTCACAAAAGGAGCGTGTGTCATGTATAGGGTCTCATGTCTCTTGCAGCAAATGCCACGGAGTTCATACAGCGCATACTATTTTACCAATAATCTATTGAAAGGGTTTTGCCATATATGACACATCTACTAATTGTTGGGTCAAAGTCGCCTTTAGCATTAGAAAAAATCTATTACAAACACTTGAAGAGCCTTGGCTTGGAAGTTAGTTTTTTTGATCCGGCTGATTTTTATAAGATTCAAAATATTAAGGACAAGATAAATTTCAGATATTTTCCTGGCGTTCTTTATAAGTTGGCTAATGAGGCTCTTTTAAAAGTTATTGATCGTGTACGCCCTGACATCGTTTGGATATTTAAGGGCATGGAATTTTTACCGGAAACATTGCAAGCAATTAAGAAGAAGGATATTTATTTAGTAAATTATAATCCGGACCATCCATTTATCCGGACGTTTGCAAGCAGTGGGGGCCGAAATGTAGTGGATAGTGTGCCATGCTATGATTTGCATTTTTGTTATTCCTTATCATTGACAGAAACAATTCAATCTCAATATAAATTGAAGTCCTACTGGCTTCCTTTTGGCTACGATTTGACAAACCTTGAATATGAAAGCCTGCAGTCAGAAAGTGAGATTCATAAAATTTGCTTTATAGGAAACCCTGACAAAGTGAGAGCGAAGACTATAAATGCATTGGCAAAACTAAACTATACCATTGAGGTGTATGGTTACAATTGGAACAAGTTTATATCCCCCGGGAAAAGGATTAGCATATTTAATCAGGTATTAGGCCTCGAGTATTGGAGAATACTACGGAAATACAGAGTGCAGATTAATATTTTCAGACCACACAATATCAACTCGCATAATATGCGGACTTTTGAAATACCAGCATGTGGGGGAATACAATTAGCACCCTTTAGTAAGGAGAATGAAATCTTTTTTGAAAACAGGAAGGAGATATTCTTATATAAAGACGGAGAAGAATTAGGTGACATCGTTCAAGATGTGATGAATAGACCGATAACTGAAATTAATGAAATTCGACAGGCAGCAAGATCCAGAGTAGTCAATGACCAGTGTAGTTATGAATCCAGGGCGAAATATGTTGCCGGTATTCTCATGGGTATTTAATGATAATGTTGAATGGATAAAATAGTAATTCGACGATTAATCGGAGCATTTACAAATTTGGATATATGAGCAAAACTGATGAATTGGATAAGAGTTGGAAGCCCGGGATATATAAGAATTATAGTTCCCTGTTTAAGACCGAAGTAAATAAGGATTCGTATGCACAGTTTATTCCCTATGCAAACTATATTGCGAAAAATTATCTGCCCAAAGATCAACGAGTTTTCATACTGGATATTGGATGTGGTCTTGGAGGATTTACTTGGGCTATTTCTCAAGCTGGATACGAAAATATCGAAGGTGTGGATATATCTGAGGAGAGTATAAGATCTGCGCATGCCTTTGGTATTGATAAAGTGAAGCAAGGTGACATTTTTACGTATCTGGAAAGTGCCCATGATGAATCTATAGATATTGTGTTGTGCCTTGATGTCTTAGAGCATTTTACGAAGGAGGAAGGTATCAGGTTGTTAGTGGAAGTGAAAAGAGTACTAAAGGCGGATGGAAGGATAATTATTCATGTCCCGAATGCAGAGGGAATATTTGGATCAAAAATCCGGTATGCGGATTTCACACACGAAACAGCATTTACACCGAAGTCTATATCACAATTACTGCAATTTGTCGGCTTTGAAACGGTGCATTGCTTTGAAGATAAGCCAATTGTTCATGGCTTGGTAAGTGGAGTAAGGAGATTGCTGTGGTCTTTAGTTACATTGATGTTTAGATTTATCCATGCGGTAGAAACAGGTTCATTTAATGTGAAGTTGTCTCAAAATATTCTCGTAGTAGCCTTTAAGGAAATTCCAAGGCAGTAACATTGAGTGGATATAGTGTTTGTAGACAAGCGCATTATCGTTTCATATTCTTGAAATGAATAAGATATATTTTCTTCTTTTAATTCACTTTTTGGTTTGCATAGTCATTTTGGCGGCGATGCCATATATCTCAACTATCCATGTGTTACCCTATACTTTTATAGGAATAAGTTTCATCACTACAGTATTTCTTGTTGGGTTACTTTTTATGCGCTACCCAACTGAGCGGATGAATCCCTTTACATTACTTTCGATTATTTATCCACTCCAGTTTTCCGTATCATTATACATGGTGAAATACCATGAAATGGTATCAAGGAGCGAGTTGATGCGCTATTACAGTAACATTGATGAAATCAACTTATTGAATGCCTTAAAACTATCATATATATTTTCGTTCATCACCTTGGCTATTGCCTTTACTTTCTCTATGACAACATTTTGGTCAAAAGCATTAGTCCTGGTGAGAAGAGCTCTTGTGGATGAAAGAAAGCTACTGGCAGTAGTTGTATTTGGAATAACCTTGACTGAACTTATACTCATTGTGAGTGGAAAAGTGACATTGCAGGGAGAATCTTTAATTGGGAAGGATAAGCAAAACCTGGAAGTTAATCCTATCGTAGCTTTGATAAATCCTATAGCGTGTTTGGCTGCATTTATTGCCGGATATCAATATGCGAGTACTAAAAACAAGCAAATATTGCTTCTTCTTTTTATCCAATTTATTTGGTTCTTTCTCTGGGGCCGTAGACAAATAGTTTTCTTTAGTTTTTTAGTCTTTATCGGATTTTATTTCGACAAGAAAATTATACTCGAAACCTTGAGAATCAAGGGAATCCAACGAGTGATGTTTGTAGGTTTCATTTTTTTCCTTGTACTTGTGGCCGCAAATTTTTATCAACAACTGAGGACGATCGGTGGTGTGGCTGTACTTCAAAATGTAAGTTTGCAATCCTTGCAAAAAGTATTTCAATTGTATCAATCAAGCGATAGTGATGAACTAAAGAATGCAAGTGCTTTTAATCTTGAAATCAGGGCATTGTCGACTGTGGCTGCAGTGGCTCATTATGAAAAACTTACCTCCTCTCGGAGTATACTACTGGGAAATGGAGAGGAAATCTATAACAATTTTTTAAAGTCGACCCCAAGCAATTTCTTTGTTGATAAATCATCCATTTTGGTTATGGAAGGCCTGGCGTCAAAGCTTACAAATGGAAAAGTAAGACCTCATAAGGATCTGGGTGGGACTATAATTTTGGAAAGCATGATTGATTTTGGAAGTTTTGGAGTTGTGTTATACCCTGTTTTTATGACAATAATTATTATTGGCTTTTGGTGGTGTTTGTTGAGAATAGGTAGTTCAATCGTAATTTTATGGTTTGTAATTGCGTTACTTTATTCTATTCTTTCAATGTTGGAGGGAAGTATTGGTGAAATGTTTCTTGCTATGAGGGCCACTATTGTAGTAGTTGTGGTATACACCACTATCTGGTTCATGAGAAGAATAATGAAAGGAAATGGGGCTTTAAGATATGATCAGATGGCCTAAGTATATATGGCGCATGTGGTGACAAGTCATGGATCAGTGATGGCATAAAGCAAATAGGCTATAAAGTCTCACTTACCAAAGACTATCAAATTAAAGTTACATTTTGAGATATTATTTACAGAATGGGTTCTTAAACTTATCAGAAACAATAAGAGGCACTACCCGTTAAGTATTTCACCACCATGGAGACACCTATACAGAATAACTATGTTTGAAGACTTAAAATCAAAGGCTAAATCCATCAGCGTAACAGGATTGGGTTATGTTGGGCTCCCGCTGGCGCTGGAGTTTTCCCGCCACTTCCGGGTGATCGGATTTGATATCAATGAAGATCGTATCGCAATGATGCGACAAAAGGCAGATCCTTCCATGGAATTACCTTCATCTGCATTTGAAGGATGTGATATCCAATTTACGTCAGATCCGATGGATCTTCGTAATGCGCATTTTCATATTATAGGCGTACCGACGGACATAGATGACCATAAAGTTCCTGATCTTAATCCTTTACTCAAAGCGAGCCGTAGTGTAGGTGCCGCGTTGAAGAAAGGCGATTACGTGGTTTATGAGAGTACGGTTTATCCAGGATGCACGGAGGATGATTGCTTGCCGGAATTGGAGAAGGCATCAGGACTGAAGGGAGGATTAGACTTCAAGTTTGGGTATAGCCCTGAGCGAATTGTACCTGGTGATAAAATTAAGACACTTGCAAATATTCTGAAGATCGTTAGCGGTAATGATGCGGAAGCCTTGGAAGAGATTTCGAAAGTTTATGGGGAGATTATCGTGGCGGGACTGCATAAGGCATCATCAGTCAAGGTGGCTGAAGCAGCAAAGGTGATTGAGAATACGCAGCGAGATATCAATATATCCCTGATGAATGAATTATCCATCATATTTGACCGAATGGGTATAGATACGCGTGAAGTGATTGAAGCGGCCGGTACCAAATGGAATTTCCACAAGTATTATCCTGGCCTCGTAGGTGGGCATTGTATCAGTGTTGATCCGTACTACCTTATGCACAAGGCGCGATCGCTCGGATATGAACCACAGGTCATAGCAGCTGGCCGCCGGATCAATGATTATATGCCACATTTTATTGCAAAGAAGGTGGTGCAGGCGCTGATTGAAAATGGCCGGAACCCCGGTGAATGTCGTGTATTGGTGATGGGCATTACCTTCAAGGAAGATGTAGCCGATATCCGGAATAGTAAAGTGGTAGACCTTATTCGTGAGCTGGAAGATTATTCGGTGACGATAGATGTCATCGATCCGCATGCCTCCGTGGAAGAAGTTAAAAACCAATATAATATTGATTTAAAGCGGGAACCGGAAGGAAAGTATGATGCGATTATTGTGGCAGTAGGCCACAAGAAATATACAGATTTGGATAGGGATTCATTAACTGATTTATCTGTGAGGAATGTATTAATATTTGATATCAAAGGTGTCGTAAAGGCTAAATTCAACATGCAGTATTCTCGATTATAGAGACTAGATCCGTCACTATTCTTTTCAGAAGTGAGTATTATTTTGCCCGATTGAAATGTAGGAATCAGGCAAACAAAAAGTTTGGGTATAACGAATACAGATGAAAATATTTATTGCAAATCCAACAAAAACCCTGGTGCGATCAACTGATCATGATTACTTACATACTTGTTTCGTCAGCATGCAAGAATCGCATAATATTGAATTTTGTGTAAACAAAAGCATCATCACGCGATTCCATAGAGATGCAGTGTATATTAAAAACAGGATTTTAAGCAAGGTAAGAACATCCCGGGATAAATTAATCATGAGCCCTTATAATGAGGCCTTTTATGTGAATGTTCCTGCATCATGCGATCTCGTTTTTTCATATGGCGGATTTCCAATCCAGCTCTTTTCTTCAATGCAAAGGCCTGTTATTTGCGAACAGACTTACGCATATGGTGGACGTATGGATTTTAAGGTGTGGAAGGAATATTTGATAAGGAACAGGAAGTTTTATGTAGAAAGGGCAGATCTGCTCGTCACGCCAAGTGTTGAATCATTGAATTGTTTCAAAAAGGTATTTCCTCAGCATGAGAACAAGATTGTAATGATACCTTATTACTTGCCATATTTAAAGGCTATTGGTGATGATCAACTGAAGGATAAATTTAATGCCTTGGAAAAGATAAGGTTACTTTTTGTTGGCAAGGAAGCGAAGAGAAAGGGGTTAGATAAGTTGATTGAGGCGTTTGGCCAGCTGCCACGAGGCATTCAAGAGAGGTTTGAAGTAACAGTCGTTTCTAAATTTGTGGATGGTAAAATAGACTTGCCTGATTCATTTATTTATAAGTCGTACGTGGAAAATATAACGGAAGAATTTCATAAGGCCCATGTCTTGGTGTTTTTGACTAAGCAAGAAGCATATGGATTGGTTTTAGTAGAAGCCATGGCCAGTGGATGTGCAATCCTGACCACAGACCACCCAATACAGAGATCCATTCTGAACAACACAGGCGCATGGTTCGTAGATCCATTTGACACGAACTCGATTTGCGAGAAATTAATGGAAATTGCCACTGCTACATCCTGGCAATTATTCGAAATGGGGAGCGCTAATGTTAGTAATTTTGAAGCAGATAAATCTCCTGAAAAAGTAGGATTAAAATATTATGAATTGTTTTCACAAGCGATGAGATGATATGGATAACAATGGAAAATTCATTGGTATGAAAGTTAGTATTCTGATGCGAGAAAACAACATTTCGCTTGAGGAGTGCAGAGGGTTATGAACGATGTAAATGAACAAATTGAATTTGAAGTATTGCTTAGTAATTTTCCAGTAGGGCGTACAGAATGAAGAGGAGGATTTTGGCTGGAATCACCAGTAATTTGCTTTTTCAGATAATGAATGCTATTATTCAATTAATTGGCATTCCTTTATGTCTCAATTATTGGGGAGAAAACTACTACGGGGAATGGCTGTTACTCTTTACCATCCCGGGTTACTTTAGCGTGGCTGATTTTGGTTTGGGAAGCTCTTCATCGGCAGAGATGTCAATGATGGAAGAGTCTGGTAAAACAGACGAAATTAGAAAAATGTTACGTAGTACATTTTGGTTTGTGGTGTTATGGGGTATACTGCCATTTGGATTATTAATCGTATCAAATTATTATTTACCATGGAGTTCATGGCTGAATTTACAGGTAATCAGTATTGCAGAATTTAAAATAACCTTTCCCATACTTGTACTATATATTTATTTGTCTCTTTTTTTGACGATGCCCATCAATTTCTATAGGGTCATTAAAAAATATCATACCGAGCGATATATATCAGCAGCATACAAATTTCTAGAGTTTCTTGTCTTACTTATATTGATTATTCGGGGATGTGGCGTTTTTGGTGTGGCCCTTGGGTATCTGGTGCTAAGGATGATATTTTTCATCTATTTAGTTTTGGACCTTACTTACAGAACACCACTCTTCAGGCTGTTTCCATTTGAAATAGATTTTAAGGATATGCGGAAGATTTTCAGGCCCGGAGTAGCTTCCTTGTTTATATACCTGGGAACGAATATCATGAATCAAGGCTTGAACACCTATATCGGGATTACTATGGGCTCAGGGAAACTGGTTATGTTTAACACCATCAGGACATTTGTGAATTTGATAAAACAAGTAATCAATATTTTAAATCTCTCTATTTATGCTGAGTATAGTTATGCTTATGGGTCGGGGAGCAAGGAAAAACTCCTGAAGATATTTCGAACAGGAATGGCCCTGAATATTTTAATTGGTGGTGTAGGATGTCTTGGTTTATTATTTATAGGCCCACCTTTGATTTCCTGGTGGACCAATGGAGCCGTCGTCGTTGACCATGTATTTTATTACCTTTTCCTTTTTTACACATTTTTAGGCACCATGACAGCAGTAAATTTTGCCATGCTGTCAGCAACAAACAGATTCAAGGACCTAGGTATTGTGTTTCTTTTATTGGTCATTTTCTTCATAGTGGTCATCTCTTTTTGGATGCCAGGTACAGGTCTCACCAATACGGCAGTATTGCTAATTTGTTTTGAACTGGTAATTCTCTTTCTTAGCTTGAGAATGGTATTAGAGATTTTGGAGATGGGATGGAGAGATATAGCCAGCAAATTTGTTCCCAACAGAGATGATATTTTATTTAAGTAGAAGAATACAGGGATGGCTATTTAAGTGTTAAAGTACTGATGACTAATGGTCATGTATTAAAGTACATTGTTTTTTGTTTTCATTTGATATGTTTGATAATATGAGCTTTTGTCACTTTAGGGTACAATATTCGCGAGAAGGTATTTACTAAGGTGGAGAATTATTTTAATAGTTATAACCACATGGAGGTTTGAGCATTGGTAGGAATAATGGAGCGGATTGAATGAAGATCCTGCTAGTATACAGAAGCAGCGAAAAAGGTGGCAAGAGTATTGAAGGCCTTTTTGAGCGATTCCTGGTAGAACAAAAGTCTGATTTCCAATTCGTCAGATGGGAGTATGACCGAACAAAATCTATTTTCAGCAACATGCTGTCACTTCGTCGGCAACAGGTAGATATATGGCATATCACCGGTGATATCTATTATATGGCGTTGAGCCTCGTGGGCAAGAAGGTGTTGCTGACCATACATGATTTTGGAGCATACAAGGGTTTAAATTATTGGAAGAAATGGATATTCAAAAGGGTTTGGATTTTGTGGCCGCTCCATATAGCCAACATGGTGACCGTGGTCTCTGCTTATACACGGGATGAGATTCTGAAGCTTGCAGGAAACATCTTTTGTGATAAAATCAAAGTAGTGTATAATGCCTTCAACCCTTTGTATTCTGGGCCACCGAGCCCTTTTAACAGCAACCGTCCTAGAATTATGCAGGTTGGGACCGCTCCCCATAAGAATCTTGAAACCTTGATCTGTGCTGTATCAGGAATGGAGTGCGTGCTTAGTATTGTAGGCGCACTCACAGAAGCGCAGCGGTACTCTTTACGAGATGCTGATATTGCATACGAAAGTTATCAAGATCTCACTGAAGAAGGTGTGAGGGAACAGTATGCATTGGCGGATATGGTGGTTTTTCCAAGCCTGCATGAAGGATTTGGTTTGCCTGTGATCGAGGCACAAGCAATGGGACGACCGCTCATAACGACACGGCTCACTTCACTACCAGAGGTCGCCGGATCAGGAGCGCACTATGTTGATGATCCCCTGGACGCGGAAGAATTGCGGCTTGCTATCAATAAAATCATTGGAGAAGAAGTGTACAGGAATAATTTGATCAATGAGGGATATAAGAATGTAAGCCGATTTACATGGCCTGTCATGAGAGAGACTTATTATCATGTTTATAAAAACATTTTGTCGACATGAAAGTTTTGTTTTTATATACACAGTTAGCTGGCTATTTCAGCAATTGTATTGAATTCCTTTACAAAACACACGGAGCCGATATTAAGGTTATATATTATCCTCAACACGCGAGTGCGCCATTTAAGTTCGAACTTACTGGAGTTTCGATGATGAGCAAGACTGCTTTTTTGGGTAATCAACTGGAAGAACACTGTTTGTCTTTTGCACCTGATCTTGTCTATGTGGCAGGATGGGTGGATAAGGATTATAAAAAGATTGCGAGGCGATTAAAAGAAAGAGGCACCATTGTGGTGAGTGGACTCGATAATGTCTGGAAGGGGACACTTCGGCAACGACTGGCTTGTATCTTTTCCAAGGCACTGATCAAGCCATATTTTACCTATCTATGGGTGGCAGGACACAGACAATATCAGTTTGCAAGACGCTTAGGCTATTCTAAGGAATATATTCTGACTGGATTATATTCTGCCGATGTTGAAAAGTTCATGAAGGTATCCAGGCATGCACTTCAGCGCAGACTGATATATGTAGGACGTTTTGAAAAGGTAAAGGGAATCGAAGCATTGTATGATGTTTTCTCATCCCTGACTGCAGAAGAGAGAAAAGGATGGACACTCGACATTATTGGCAATGGTACGTTGAGTGAATTGATGTTATCCACATCGACTATCCGCAGTCATGCGTTTATGCAGCCGAATGACCTCATTCAGTTTGTAGCAGACGCCGGAGGGTTTATTTTGCCAAGCATTGATGAGCCGTGGGGCGTGGTCGCCCAGGAATTCGCAGCTGCAGGGAAACCATTGCTTTTATCCAGCGAAGTTAATAGTGGAGAAGAGTACCTCATCCATGGGTATAATGGATACTTATTTAAAAGTGGGGATAATGAAGACTTAAAGGCAAAGTTGATTAAGTTCTTCGCCCTGGATGATGAAACCAGAAGGGCCATGGGTAACCGATCTGTAGAATTGGCCAGGCGTGGCGAACCTAAATACTGGGCGGCTAAACTCCTTTCATTAGTACCAAATCAGAATTGAGCTTTGAATCATGAATAATAACTCACTAAGTTGTGATTTGAATCTGCCATTTCATTCTGCTTGAAGATTCTCGTTGTCATTCCCTCTTATAAGCCTGCCTACCATTATGGAGGCCCGGTCAGGTCTGTGTCCTCCTTGTGCGAAGCCATGGTCCGTGAAGGCCATGATGTCACGGTCTTTACCACCAATGCCAATGGCAAGGAGAATCTGGAAGAGCAAACAAATACTCTATACGCAATTAATGGTGTTAATGTATTTTATTTCAACAGGTGGACCGGAGATCACTCTAATTTTACACCACTTCTCTTACAGAAGTTATGGTTTTCCGCAAGATCGTTTGAGGTCATCCATCTTCATTCCTGGTGGAATCTGGTGATTCTGCCCGCCGTCTTTATTTGTATGCTTAGGGGTATTCGTCCGGTATTGTCACCACGGGGTTCCATCACGCAATACACATTTAGCCACAGCAGAGCATTTGTCAAAAGATGGATTCATCATCTGGTGGGCAAGCCATTGATGAGGCATTGCCTTGTGCACGTGACCTCAAGGCAGGAAGAGGAGGATGTAAGGAAATTTGCAAAGGATCCAGTGGTGTATATGATACCTAATCTCCTGGATTTAAAGGACCAGTTCGTTATTTCGCCTCGAGACCAGAAGCGACTTCACTTAATTTACCTAGGTCGGATTGACCCTAAGAAGAATATTGAGTTTTTATTGGATGTAGTGCTCCACCATTTTGATATTCCCTTTACGCTTGAATTTGTAGGAGAAGGATCTCCTGCGTATGTGCAAGGATTGAAAGAGAAAACGTCCAGCCACAAATCCGTTTCATGGGCAGGTCCTGTATATGATGACCGCAAATGGGAGAAGTTAGCATCTGCTGATATTTTGCTTCTCCCCTCCGCAAATGAAAATTATGGCAATGTAATCCTGGAAGCATTGAGCCAAGGTACAGCAGTGCTGATTTCAGACCAGGTTGGCCTAAAGGATTACATAGTTGTAAATCAATTGGGTTGGGTTGCCGGCACTGATCCGGCTGAATGGAGAAAAGTGCTCAACCTGGCTTATTCGGACAAAATGATTCTCAGAAGAATCAGGAGTGATGCACCCTCCTGCATAAAACGCGACTTTCAACAAGCAGCAATCGTATCACAATATATGACGATGTACAATATAGTCAAAAAGACCACACCAATATATTCTATTCCGGATTGAAACAGGACATCACGATCATTATCCTCACCTTCAATGAAGAACTGCATATCCGCAGAGCTATCGAAAGTGCATCCCGTATAGCAAACGAGGTCATAGTGGTGGACTCTTATTCCACAGACCAAACCATCAACATCGCTCTTGAATTAAATGCCCGTGTGTTGCAGCATCCCTTTGTAAATCATGCGCAGCAATTTCAATGGGCCATG
>Ga0209063_1001398_pt1 | contig 12539 bp, 13 predicted proteins | sample KloWWTmeKNB19Kit_FD_187177 | JGI IMG/M metagenome (GOLD analysis project Ga0209063, IMG submission 187177) | Active sludge microbial communities from Klosterneuburg, Austria, studying microevolution and ecology of nitrifiers - Klosterneuburg... | ecosystem: Engineered > WWTP > Aerobic digester >...
AACGTCGCCCTGTGATTCCGTCGTGTTCTCTTCATCGCCTCGCTCCTCTGGTTCGCCACCACCTGGTGGCTTCGGTGAAGCCAGGCTACCACTTACCACACTGTCCGAATTTCCGGAGCCCCCTCTGTTTTCAGCAGAAGGCCACACTCGTCGCTACGCGACTTACACTGTGGCTCAGCTCGAGTATGGATCGGCGTGGGACTCGCGCCGGAAGGCAGGTCAGCATGTCTCCATGAAGCCGTTGAATCAGGCAGATCGACGTATTATAAGGGGGAGCGACTCGGTGGAAGAATCGGGAGGATGGATGGGGCTTATCAGAGACGCTCTTGAAAAGGTTGGTGGTCCCAACGGGATTTGAACCCGTGTCTGAGCCTTGAGAGTCGATCCAGAGCAGTTTTAACAGTGGCTTGATTTTGCGAAGGTTTCCCCGTTTTTTCTTTTGAATTGACAGTTTAACGGCATTCCAAGGATTCTACTAATTCGAACCAATATTGAGAGTTCTGATATTTTTTAGCACAAATCTAGCACAAAGAAACCAGAGACGAAGTATAGAACTGCTCGGTTAAATTTAGTTTCATAATAGAACTGTATGACAGGCGGTTCACAATAAATAGGTCAACTGTGTCTCACTGTCCCACCCGTAGAGAATGCTCTTTGATCCCTGTATACTCGGCCAGTCCATCATTTCCTTTCCTTCCTTCATTATATGCCTGAAATGGAAAACTATAAGAGACCCCCAGTAGGGGAAGCACTGATTGATATCAGAGTGGAAAGGCTGCCAGCCGAACATCTGCCTTTATTAGAGAATTTGTACGCCAAACTTGGTGAACAATATCCTAAGAAAAAAGTGCGTCATCAGTTTAAGGGCAGTGTAAGATTTGAAGGTGGCACAGTTACCACTGAACCGATGGCGTCTGGTCCCCTTGGTTATTGGTTTGAATCAGAAGATGGAAAAAGGATTGTGCAGGTACGTCTTGATGGCTTCACGTACAATAGAATCAAGCCGGATCCCAATGAGCCCTGGTCTGGCTGGGAAAGCATGCGAGCTGACGCAAAGGAAGCCTGGGAACATTACGCGGAAGCGTTGCATGTAGAGCAAGTCACGCGGATCGCTGTCAGGTATATAAACCGAATTGTAATTCCTACCTCACCTATTGAGCTTTATGATTATTTCACTGCACCACCCCGTATCCCCCCTGATCTGCCTTATCAAGATATGCTAGACTTTTCTAGTTCGGTGGCTATCAGTATCCCTGAACACCAGGCAATTGCCGTCTTGAAGCACGCTCCAGCGAAGGATCAATATGGTGGTGCTATAACAGTTACGGTTGACATCGATGTGTATAGACCTCACCGTATTCTTGTGAATCAATTTCCAATTTGGGAGACGCTTGATCAGTTGCGCGAGCTTAAGAACAAAGTATTTGAAGCTAGTCTTCTGCCCAGAACCAAGGAGATCTTCAAATGAGTTTCGTCGGTGGGTTGTTACTTGAAATGCCAGTGCAAATACAGGAATCAGGGCCATTAGCCAGTCCGCACGTACGAGAAAGTGCAGACTGCAGCGGTCCGACGACTGAACCGATCTCTCTAGGATGGAAGGATATAGCCATTAACGAGGTTTTGGATATTGCAGTGGCATGCTCGCAAGAAGACTGGGATGGTTCGGGAAGCGCTCCCATCTCCCAGGAAGCCACATTCAGGGCTCTGAGTCTCATCTACCAAGCCCCGGAGTGGATTCGTCCTCCTGAAATCGTTCCATCTTCAGACGGTGAGATAGCCTTTGAATGGCACGTTGGCCGAGATAGAATCATGTCTTTAGTGCCAGATGCTGACAAGCTGCTTTTCGCCGCCATACTTGGTCCCGGGAATAACAGGGAGAGTGGATGCAAGCCATTAACACGTGGTTGGCCAGATAGAGCAGTGGAAATACTAGCTAATTACTTTCCAAATGTCCCAACCGCTTCCATACCTCACGGTTAGCCCCGACGAGCAGGTAACGCGCTTCCTCGTCGAATCGAGGTGGTTTAGTCAAAAGACAAACCATGTTTCCGCACAGGCCTTTAAGCCTAGAAACCCAAAACCACCCGAAACAGTCTTCAAGACTTCTGTCTATCGAACTGATGGTTGCTCAGCAGAAGAGATCTGGTCAATCGGCGAAGATTATGTCACAAAGAAACGCTCTGACGGGCGAAAGGTGCTTGCAAGAGCGGAAATTTCGACAGAAACAGTTTTGTCAGAGAGCCTTAACCTTACCCCAGCTCCGACTCCTCATCCTCGACATGCAGACATAACTGCATGGCCCGACCAACCAGAAAAACGACTAGAGAAAGCCAACCAGTTGGCACTCACAGCGCAACTCTTCATTCCATAAGCTTGTGCTTTCGGACTTTGTCAAGAACCATATCTAGTAAATAGGAAATCACACCTCCCTGCCTGACGAAATGGCATGAATCTAGGAACTCAGGAGTCGCCGCTGGCTCCCTCGCGTTAAAAGTTCGGGAAGAGGCAATTTACTAGCGGGTTGATTCTGCCAGAGTTTCCCCTTTTCTTTCGACTTAGTGCTCACTCCATCCTCCGAACATGCCTTGACCTCGAAGTCTCCACTCCTCAAGAGATCCAGAAAATAAAGATAGCTCTTCGACAAGGGCCAGAATCTCGTGAACCTCCACTATCTTGAAGTGACTGTGCTTTACCATGTGCGATTGGCTTTCGTTCAATTGCCCCAGCTTATCTTTACCGCCTGCCGTCCAAATAGCATGAACGCACGCGTTCCGTTGACTGTTAAATTTTGCTGCTTGTACCAATAAGGCCTCAAGCGAGCTCTTTGCTACCTCGTTTACGGTGTAATGGTGGTTGAGTCTACGTAAAAGCTTTTGCTTTGCAGCGAATGAGGGAAAGGCGGCCCAAATAAACCGTGCCTTGTGATCTTCCACGCCTAAAATGTTTCCCAGAATGGCACAAAGGTTGTGCTCGCATATTCCCCAATGTCCAAGTAGGCGACCTAATGCTTGTGCGTGTTGCGGTTGACTATCTAATGGTATGAGCGTCCTGCGTGCCATTCAATGAGTTATCCTTGCCTGGAGCGGCTTATCACGAATATGTCCTAATTTTGTTAGGCAAGCGTCTGAGGAGTATGCGCTACTCCTCTTTGGGACACTAGATTGAAATGCGCTTGATAACTTTTCGAGCCACAAGATTAGTTGGGAAGTATTTGGTAGAGGGTCAAGGCATTCGTCAATCTCGCCGAATAATCTATCGTATATATTCTGTGGAGAGATCCACGGGCAATGATCCGATTCGACATTAGACAAATATTGTGCGCAACCGAAGTGCCTTGCTGCAGTTCATTTACTGGCGCCATTTTGGCGGGCTTAGGAACCTCAATGGGTCTACGGCATACGAAACGATCGTTTCCTTCCTCCTGAGCGATGATAGGCAAGCTATTCAGAAGAAGGTCGTGGAATACTTTCCGATGGCGCGGTGTTAGCGTTTTGGGATCATGATACACATCGAGAGTGGCCGATGTTATTCCGTGATCGTGCAAGCGACGAAAGGCTGTCATGGTGTTCATCACAAAGAGAGTGCTCCAAGCATTGTCAGCGCGCGCCACATCAAGAACATCCTCTGCGTAGTCACGCGGATGCAGGGCTAACATTTCAGACGGCAGATCCGCATGCGTAACCACTGCAAAGCCTTTGGTAGCGCTCAATAGATCATCGATGCTTGCGAGGCGATGTTTTCTACTAGTCTGCTGGACTAACTTTGCCTGACTAGAACTAGCTCTCCATATTCCTTTACAGACCAGAAAACACGTAATAATGAATCGCCTGACTGCATGCACGGTTTCTATACGTTCATCAAAAAACATGGAGATGTTGGCTGTCTTATTAGGGCCTTCTTCCATGCTGTCGATTAATTCCATAGTTTGGTTTCGGCTTTCAGTTTCAAGAAGATCGCCTTAGTCACTAAACTCCACCGCACCAAGATTAATTACGTATTTTAACAGGTCGGGGGAATTGTCTCCTCGAAGAATTGGCAATGGGTAGCAGACCTCATATATCTCTCCGGGCTTTAAAATCTTGTCGCTTTCATATCGATTACCTTCGAAAAAAATTATGTTATCGACAGTGCTTGCAGTGTCATCTGCAATTGTTAAGTCGCTGCTGTACCCCTCTCGGTAAACGCTGAAGGACCAAGCAACCTTCGTTACTGTTCTTTTTCCCTTGTTATGGATTGAGACGGCAAGCGGATGCTTAGGGCTTGATGTTGCCTGTATAGCCTGGAACGCATTCATGCCAATTGTCGACGGCATACATTTGCCCAGGTCGAATCGCGCCGACACCTCGATTAAGTTTAGGTCAGCCTGTAATCGCCTGGCGGTGATCCAGCCGTATATCCAATAAGCGACCATCAAAAGTATGCCTACGGCAGCGGCCATAGAAAGTATTTGTTTAGCAGTTCGCATGGTAGCCATGTGACACTTCTTCTGGAGTAAGGAGCCTAAGGCTGTGGAACAGCTGGAATCGACCAGTAAAGTTTGTGGCGCGGGCCCAACCAGGAGTAAAGATTTCAATGAAAATACCATGTACAGGACCATGGGTCGAGATTTCTCCTGCTCCCGATGGCGAAAAATAGATGAGAGACTTAGCTCCTGCTGCATAAGAGGATGCCTTCCCACGAGGCTTCTCTTGATTCGGTGGAATAAGGGTCTAGTGGACTGCCAAACTGAACCGTTGCGTAGCCACTCTTGGATACTTGACCAGACAGAATAAGCACTATACTATATAATATCTTTATCGGGAGGTGCGATGAAAGCAGACGATACCAAAAGCGAAACGCTCCAATTTAAGGTTACCGAGCAGGAACGCAAACTCATTGAGAGATGCGCAGAGGAGGAAGCCACAACCGTTTCCAAGTATGTGCGCGGGGCTGTCCTGATGAGCATGGTGATGGACGGCAAAGCCGAAGCGATCAAGATTGTAGCAAGAGAGGTCGGAGAAAAGGCCTTTGGCGTGGTCCGACAGAAGCTTGTCAGACCGGCACAGGAAGGACGCTGAGAACAGTGCTATCCGTCACACCATTAGGAGACAAAGCCGGTCCGCGCCGCATGCCGGGAGGCTGCGGGGCGGAGCGGAATGGCCCCCGTCCTGGTAACACGGGGGCGCTACCCACAGCGCTCCGTACAGGAGTTCGATAGATTCTATGGAGTCGAGCTTCACCCTCACCATCGATTGGTTGGCCTTCACAGTCCTAGCGAGCAATCCCCAAGAGACTATGAAGATGCTTGGCGGGGACTGGAGCAAGGCCAAAGGTGGTTTCCGAGGGTATCCCTTGTCGTGGATGAGAACAGACGGTCTGCGCGGAGTCGGCAAACTGGGCACCAATGCCCCTCGTCGTCCGAATGAAATCCATGTGGATCTGTCGGGCGGCGTGGCGTCCGCCCTGACACTGGATCAAATCCGCATCCTGCTCAAGTGGGTGCATAAACAACAGGGCCATGTCACGCGCATCGATTGTGCGCTGGACGACCGAGCGGGCGCGGTGCCGGTCTCGACTATCAGAGAAGCCGTGTCAGCCGGTCAGTGTGTAACCCGTGCGGCACAGGTCCGGCATATCGTGTCCAACCTCACGCATGGGACCGGAGCGACGACGGGCGAGACGATGTACTTCGGGAGTCCGCAGAGCCAAACCCTGTTGCGGATCTATGACAAGCGGCTCGAACTCCAGAGCAAAGGGCAAGAGAACTGGCAGGACTATGGCACTCGATGGGAACTAGAACTCAAGAAGGATCGCGCCGAACAATGCGCGAGAGCATTGGCGACTTTAGATGAAGCCGACTGGAAGGAGTTGGTGATTGGTTTACTCCGCTCCTATGTGGATTTCCGAGACATTACCAAAGATACCGAAGAGGAAGAACGATACCGGGCTCCAGTCTTGGAGTGGTACGCCCTCCTGACGGAGGGATTTCAGAAGGGGCGATTGGCCCAGGAGCAGCAGGTGCAGACCCTGCAAAACGTGAAACGATGGGTGAGTGACACCCTGACGCCGATGTTGGCGGTGATTTGTGCCACCCCTGGAGGGGAAGAATGGCTACTGAACGAAATTGTCAGGGGCATTGCTCGGTGGAACGACCGACACCGCAATCTGCTCACACAACCCACTCGGTTTCACCGGTCTGCCGGCGGTCACGCGGGCAGCCCATGTTAGGGGGACTGGGGGTGTCGGAAGACTCCCCCGGTGTATGTGCACATGCTCACCGTCAAAGAACTCTCGGCGTGGCTCAATATCAAAGAATCCACGCTCTATCTCTGGGTTTCCAAGAACAAGATTCCCTGCCGCCGAATTCACGGCCTCGTCAGATTTGAACCCGAAGACATTCGGAAGTGGCTCAATGCCTTTGAATCGGCCACAGCAAGCCGCTTACCTGCCCTCAGACGCGACGATACCCGCGACCTAGACCAACTCATTGAAGCGGCGAAATGTGAGGTCTATACTCCCCGCCACGGGGAAACTAGACCGAAATCAGGCCTCATCCAGAAGGAGGATGCAGATGGGGCTGTTTAAGCGCAACAAAGTGTGGTGGATGACGTTTGTGTATCAGGGGCGGCAGATCCGGCGGAGTACCGAATGTACGGACCGCCGACTCGCCGAAGCGGTGCTCGGAAAGATCAAGGTCAAGTTGGTCGAAGGTCGCTACTTCGACCGACTCGAAGAACAAGAACGGACCTTTGAAGAAATGGTCGAGCGTTACGTGGCTGAGCGAGTCGTGGGAGCCAGCCGTCACGGCGAACGACGGGCACGAGGCGTCCTGGCTCATCTTCTACCGGTGTTTGGCAAGAAGACCTTGGTTCAAGTCACGCCGAAGGAGATTGCCGCGTACAAGTGGAAACGGCAACAAGCAGGAGCTGCACCGGCGACCATCGTGAAGGAATTGGCCTTGATGAAGACCGCCTTCAATATCGCCATTCGAGAATGGGAATGGTGCCGCGACAATCCGGTGTGCCGGGTGTCGATGGGCAAGGTGAACAATGCACGCGTCCGGTACTGCGATGACGAGACGTTGGCAAGGATTTACCAGGCCTGTCCGACGTGGTTGCAACCGATCGTGATGCTGGCACGCTATACCGGCCTGCGCCGGGAAAACGTGGTGTGCCTGCAGTGGGAGCAAGTCGATCTGACTCGGGGCCTCATCATTCTGGATCACACCAAGAACGGGGATCGTTTAGGCATTCCTCTGTGTGATCCTGCGATGAGGACTCTAGAATCCGTGAGACCATCCCGACCACTCGCAAGCGGCCCGGTGTTCTTGCAACACACGGAGGACAAGGAACCGGTCACGCCGGATATGGTCACGACGGCTTTTCGTCGTGCGTGCGAGTCCGTAGGGGTAACGAACTTTCGCTTTCACGATCTGCGGCATACGTTCGCCTCCGCGCTCGTGCAGAAGGGCGTGGATCTCTATCGGGTGCAACGGTTACTTGGGCACCGCGACGGACGGATGACGCAACGGTATGCGCATCTGGCGCCGGAGAATTTGAGGGAAGCGGTGCAGGTGTTTAAGGACGACTATCACAAATTTAGCACAATGCCAGGGGTGGGTCCGACCCGGCTTGTGTTAACTGCGTGAAAAGGTTGGTGGTCCCAACGGGATTTGAACCCGTGTCTGAGCCTTGAGAGGGCTCCGTCCTAGGCCAAGCTAGACGATGGGACCAGAGAGGCAATCTGCGAGGCAGTTGAAAGAGCAGGACTGTACCATAGCGGGTTTTGGCTTTTCAAACAGCAAGTCAAACTACACGCTGCCGAGGCTTGCTGAACAGAGAATCGAGACCGAATTGGGCTCACTCTGCTTGCGGAGCCTATTGAATTGGCCTAAAGTAGGACTATGGTTCTACGCTCCACTCGCCTCCGAACACTTTTTCTCGCGGGCCTACTCCCGGCGTTCCTCTCACTGGCCGGCTGCGGGGCGAGCTTTCTGGAAGGAACCATCGCGCCCCCTTATTCAAGCGCTTGGACCAAATGCGGAGCCACCACCAAGGTCCGCGTGAAGCCGCCACATTCGACCGTCACGGTCGCCTACACCGAACCCACGGCCGGCACCGACGGCAAACCCTTGACCAACCTTGCCTATACCACCATTTACTATAACGCCGGGGATGGCCCGGTCATCGGCAAGGTCGTCCCCGCGTCTGGAAAGACCGGCGGAGCGGCTGTGTCCCAAGTCGTCATGATTCCGCTGCGTGACCAATCGGAACAGGAAGTCACCGTCTGTGTGACCGCCACCGATTCCGACGAGCGCGAAGGCCCCGCCTCTCCCTAGCCCGACCAGAACGGACTTGACAGCGCCCCGCCAAGGGCCTACCTTGCTCCCGACTTGCTCAGGCAAGAACGTATGGTCGAGTGCGTCGCTCAACAGGTCCTCGGGTCGCCCTAGATCTCTACGCATGGAACTACGCAAACCTGACCCAGCACACTCCTCCCACGAAGCCGAATCGGATCGGCACAAGCACAGCCTGGAAATCCGGCTCGGTTCTAACATTTTCCGGAATACCAACGGAGTCATCCGGGTTCAAGGCAAAGAGCAGCTCGTGCTGGAGCTTGCGCCGGATCAGGAGCGAATCCTGCTGACCATCGACCTCTATGACGGCAGCGGCAATCATGTGGCCCATCTACGTCGCAATCGCTGGGCGTTCAACGACGGCAATCGCTTTTCACTCAACACCAGCGAGTCCCCGCCGACCCTCTTTCCCAATCTGCCATGGCTCAAAGTCACGGACCAGGAAACCGGCGAAACGGTCCTGGAAGCCGCTGTCGCACCAGGTGAAAAAATCCACGTGGCGACCGGGAAATTCTATTCGCACCGCGGCCAGCTCATCGAGATCACGTCGCACTTCTGTCGCATCGGATCCACCCATACGCTGTTCGGGGATGTCTTCGAGGCCCGCGGCGGCACCGCGGTGCTCGGCTGACAATGGCCGGATCGCATGACTGACGTCTCGCCGCCCAGCGTGCAGGCGTTCCTCGTCTGCGACTGCGTCATCGAAGATAGCCTGACTAAGAAAAAATCTCTGATCGGCCTGTTCTCCCACCTCCAGTCGGTGACGTTCCCGTTTCAGCACCATCAGCTCGGCCTGTACTTCTGCATGACCGACGCCGAAGGCACGTATCGCGTCGAAATCGATCTGATGTTCGTCAATACAGACCAGTTGGTCTGCCGCGCATCGCTCCCCGACATCGTCATTGGAGATCGTCTGCAGATTTCCGACTTCGGTATCAACATCCCCGCCCTCCTCTTCCCTGCGCCCGGTCGCTATGAATTTCGTCTCCGCATGAACGGCCGCATGATCGCGCAAAAGGATTTTCACGTAGTCCAGGTGGCGGCACCGCCCGGCGCCTGACCTCGAACGGATTCCCCGCGAATCCTTCGGCGACCGTGAAGCGTCGTTCCTATCTCGTCGAAGAAAAGAGCCTATCGTCTGAAATGGAGAGTGGGGTACGTGGCTACCAGCGATACGCCATGAGCCATACGCGCTTATCCCCACCGAGATGCGCTTCGCGCTTCACGAGATACGGTTCTGATCAGGGGCAGGATCCGAGCGGCGTCGCTGAACCGGGAGTCCCGAATCGCCCTAACTAAAAGGCAGTGGCGACTGCAAGGCAGGCATCAACATACTCGTCTTCGCCTTTGCGGCAGGCTTGCGCCCGCTTCTCCTTGTCGTCGAAGAGAGGGATCACCATTTCACCCACGGTGGCATAACAGTCTTTTTTGAACGGCCCATCCAGGCTTCGGCACAGCGCGAGCCCTGGGTCCGGATTGGCGTCGGTGAGAATGAAGTCTTTCACGGCGCCGATGAAACATTGCCGGATTTGATCGGCCTGCCCCAGCCGGCACAGTTCGTTGACCCGCACCGCATCACGCAACGTGTAGCCGCTGATGTCACGGCCCAAACTGCGGTAACAGGTCGTCTGATGCTCCCCCTCCACTCTGGCGCACTGCATGAAGGCCTGGGCAAAATCATAATTCAGAAAGGTCAGCACGGCGGAGGTCTGCATCAGATAACAGGCTCGCAGGTATTTCTCATTCAAGACGGAGCAGGGATAGAGGAGGTCTTGAGGGTTGAGAAAACTCGTGGCCTCATGGTGATGATGTTCGCTGCCCGTTTGCGCCGGCTGCGCCCGTTGTGCCTGCTGGAACGTCACGATGTTTTCCATGAAGACGCCGCCATAGCAGGACTCCCGATCCCAACTGCCCGGCAACGCATCACAAAAGGCCAGGCTCTTGAGCAGGTCATAGCGAAATTGAATGGTCAGGCCATGGCCCAACCCATGGAGACAGTTGTACCGCTGAAACGAATAGGCGGAGACCGTCTCGCTGATCGGGCACAGGGGCAGAATATGCTGTGGCTCGACAGTCGCAAGGCTGCTGAGGAAGGCCTGCAAGACCCCGTGGTAGCAGCCAGACCAAAACACGTCTCGACAATGGGCCAGCGCGAGTGGTGCCGTACCATAGCGCGCAAACGACCGCTGGCCGACGTGATGAACCAGCGGATGCGCCTCACGCAATGCCTCAGGATCCTGAACCGTGATCTGCTCCAAGACCGTGAGCGTTTGTTCTGTGCCCTCTGCCTGAAGGACTGTTTCCAAGTGCCGTTGATAACACTGCATCTTGGCGTCGAACGGTTGGGCCCGGCACGCCTCGAGTGAGTCCGGCTCCACAGCCTGGCTTCCGCCCGCCCAGAGGATGCCGAGCAGCACCACCAGTCCGCATGCGCTCCATCGACCATTCATCATCTCTTCTTCTCCATTACTCGGCGCCCGTCAGACATCCGCCTTCCACAGCAGCCTGATTCTAAAATAGTCCTTCCGATCGATCCAGGGAAAATCGACTCGCCACGCCCTGAGACGCCGGGCCCTCTTCTCCCACCCCGCCGTTCTGTGATAGAACCATGCGCGTTTCATCACCTGCAACTCGACGGACTCGCAACCATTATGTCCACCACGCCAGAACCACCGACACGTTCAGACTTCATCCGCGAGATCGTCGCAGCCGATCGTGCTGCCGGCAAACATGAAGGCCGAGTGGTCACCCGCTTTCCGCCGGAGCCGAACGGGTATCTCCATATCGGCCATGCCAAATCGATTTGTCTCAACTTCGGCATCGCCAACGAAAATTCCGGCGGCATCTGCCATCTCCGCATGGATGATACCAACCCGACCACGGAAGATCCTGAATACGTGCAGGCCATTCAAGACGATGTCCGCTGGCTCGGCTTCGACTGGCAGGACAAGATGTTTTTCGCATCCGATTACTTCGAGCGGCTCTACGACTATGCCGTGGGCCTGATTCAGAAAGGTCTCGCGTACGTCGACAGCCTCACGGCCGACGACATGCGCAAATACCGCGGAACCCTGACCGAGCCGGGACAAGCCAGTCCATTCCGCACCCGGAGCGTCGAAGAAAACCTGGATCTGTTTCGGCGGATGCGTGCCGGCGAATTTCCCGACGGGACCCACGTGCTGCGGGCGAAGATCGACATGGCTTCGCCGAACATCAATCTCCGCGATCCCGTGCTCTACCGGATCAGACACGTGGCCCATTACCGCACCGGCACAGCCTGGTGTATCTACCCGGCCTACGACTTTGCGCACCCCCTCTCCGACGCGATGGAAGGCATCACCCATTCGATCTGCACGCTGGAATTTGAGGACCACCGGCCGCTGTACGACTGGGTGGTCGAGCACTGCGGCACTGCACAGCGTCCGCAGCAGATCGAATTCGCCCGACTGAACGTCACCTTCACCGTCATGAGCAAACGAAAATTGCTCGATCTGGTGGAACGCAAGCTGGTGAACGGTTGGGATGATCCTCGCCTTCCCACACTGAAAGGCCTCCGCCGCCGCGGTTTCACACCCGAGGCCCTGCGGGCCTTTTGCGAGGCTATCGGCGTCGCGAAACGGGATGCCGTGGTCGAGATGCAACTGCTTGAACACTTCGTCCGGGAAGACTTAAACAAACGTGCGCCCCGTGTGATGGCGGTGCTTCGGCCCTTGCGGCTGGTCATTGAGAATTACCCGGAGGGACAGGTCGAGCAACTCGAAGCCGTCAACAACCCGGAAGACCCTTCAGCCGGGACGCGTCAGGTGCCCTTCTCACGCACCCTCTATATCGATCAGGAAGATTTCCGAGAAGATCCGCCGAAGCAGTTCTTTCGCCTTTCTCCGGGACGCGAGGTGCGCCTGCGGTACGCCTACATCATCACCTGTGTCGGCGTGGTGAAGGACCCGGCCACGGGTGAGGTTACGGAGTTGCGCTGCACCTATGACCCTGAAACCAAGAGCGGCGGAGCGCAGGCGCAACGGAAGGTGAAGGCGACGATCCATTGGGTATCGGCCGCTCATGCCATCGATGCAGAAGTTCGGCTATACGAGAGCCTCATGCTCATGGATCCAGGCAAGATTCCCGCTGACCAGGACTGGACCCAGCACCTGAATCCCCATTCGCTGGAGCGACTGCCGACTTGCAAGGTAGAGCCCAGCCTGGC
>Ga0209063_1001399_pt1 | contig 12534 bp, 9 predicted proteins | sample KloWWTmeKNB19Kit_FD_187177 | JGI IMG/M metagenome (GOLD analysis project Ga0209063, IMG submission 187177) | Active sludge microbial communities from Klosterneuburg, Austria, studying microevolution and ecology of nitrifiers - Klosterneuburg... | ecosystem: Engineered > WWTP > Aerobic digester >...
TCGCTGGGCTACATAACGTCATAATGGCACCAGGTCCATTTGGTGCATTTGTCGCAGCATACGATCCGAAAGGAGCTGCACCGGGAGACCATGGATAGATCGGTGTGGCCCAAGCAGGACCAGGTCCAACGAGGTTCGGCCCGGCCCCGTTGGTGCAACCTTGCGCTTGCACGTGATCGGTGTTCACCACGAACAATGTGAAGGCAAATAGAAGAGCGGAAAGTTGCTTCATGTTCGGTTGGTATTAGCGGTCGTTGGTATGGAGCGGGGCAACAGAATACGGCTGCTCAGGATGTGCGGCGTTCCAAGTGCCCACAGCGATGCGGTAGCGTTCTTGATCCTCCACCTCATTTCCAGAAACCACGTAGACCGGTGGCGCATTCGGGTCCGCAGCAGGCAAATAGGTAGAGAGGTCCGCGAGCCCTTCGCGCAATTGGAGCCCGGTGCTTTCGAGCGCTGTGCGCATCTCGGCTTCGGAAAGCTGAGCGCTTTTCACCTGCACGATCCGCATGTCGTCGGAGTAGGTCACATTGGCCATAGGGTCGATGTTGGCGACCGCTTCGATCATGAACTTCAGGGCCGATCGGTCAAAGGTGTCGGCCACCTCGAAGGAACGGGTCACTGGAGCCTGTGCCAAAACAGAAAAGCCCATAAGTAACAGGGCTGTTGAGAGGATTGCGCGATACCTCATGGTCGTATTGGAATTTAGAGTTGGCTTAAAGATAGTCGCTTTTTAACGTAAGAAGGCACCAATTTGTTCTTAATGTGTTGATCCAACGTTCAAAACACGCATCCTATTTGGACGATAGACGGCATCATGGACCAAGGGTTGCCTAGGTGTTGAAAAGTGGGTCATTGGCAGACGAACCGGTCTATTGCCGTACGAACGGAACCCTTCCGACCACCTCTCCTTTCGCGTCCAGGACCTGCAGGAAATACGAGCCGGGTTCCAGCGTGGCCACAGGGAATTCCAACCTGATCTCGCCAACGTTGTTCACTTTCCTGAGCTCGTGGACCATGCGGCCACTGGCATCCATGGTACGCAGAGTGATCTGTCCTTGCAAAGGGGTGTCCAAGAAGAGCGTTGCCGAAGCTGTAACGGGGTTGGGCACCACCAGCAAACCGGTCTTGCCGGTAAGCAGGGCACTGGCCATAGGAGAGTATTGTTGGGTTCCTGAACGTCCAACGGCAAGGATCCGGTAGTAATTGATGCCCCCTTTCGCCGTGTGGTCCTCCAGGGAGTAGTTCGTGGTAGAACTGGACTGGCCCACAGCGGGTAGTCGGCCGACATCCTCAAAGGATATTCCATCGGTGGAACGCTGTGCGATGAAGTGATCGCTTTCACGTTCGGTAGAGGTGGTCCATTCAAGTACCACACGGTCCATCTTGGGCTTCGCTTTCAAGTTGATCTCCCCCACGGAGAGAACGGTACAGTCCAAGGAAGCCCCACCGCCCAATTGCCAAGAGAGGTCGAACGCCTGTCCATTGGTTGAGAAATTATCAATGTACATGATGTAGATCTGCCCGGTAGTCGCGGTAATAGGAGCTACCCAGCGGTCGCCGAATGCATCTTCGGAATTGTCCACTGACCCATTGCCTGCCCCTGTGCTGCCTGTGGGTGCCGCGTAGGAGCAGCGCAAAGGCGGACCGGGCGGTGGGCAGCTCACGGAGGTCATAGGTCCCCAAACGGCAAAATCGTAGTCCGTGGCCACAATCGGTGCTATAGTGAAGCCGATGCTGCCGCCGGCACTGGGTGAGAAGTAGTACCATGTACCTTGCCGTTCACCGGCCAACAGACAGCCCGCGTTGGTGCCGTCCAGATCCACAACATTGCCGGTGTTGGCACTGTTGTTATTGAAGGACTGGCCCCCGCAAATGGTGGCCCCGCCAGCACAATCCTGCGGTGCAGCAGGCGGTGGTTGGCAATTGATGGTTTGTGTGAAGGAGATCCCCGCAGCGGGTGAGGTACCGGATTGGAAGAGTTGACCCCCGCCTCCGCTGATACTGAGGCTATACCGGTTCTCGTATTGGAAAGGACCGGAGTTGTTATAAGTAAGTACGATCACCTGCCCAATATTGACCCCGATAAGCACTTGCCTTGAGTACCCGGTAACCGAATAATAGGTGAATGCTCCCCCGTTGATGCTGACCCCGACATTGGACGAACCCCAACCATCGCCGAACGAATCGAAAAGGCTGAGCACGTAAACGCAATCGCCTGCTGGAGGAGGAACGGGCGGAGCACAGGAAATACTTGCCGTCCAACCCGGGTAGGGGATGCTCCCATCCGAAGAAAAGCCCAGCGTTAAACAGCCACTGGGGTCGGTGGATGTAAAGGGTCCGGGACTACCGGTTCCACTGAAGGAACCCAAGGGAGGAGACCCGGCGTTGGGGCCATTGAATATCGTAACGATATCGAAGTTCGCTTCGGTACTGAATTGCGAAAAGGTCATGGTGACCACATCTCCGGGTGTTGAAGGGCAGTAGGTGGTGTACGTGGTGCTGTTGTTGGCATAGTTGCCAGCGGCGCCGCCGCTATCGTAAATGGTGGAGCCACATGCGGGCGGTGGCGGCACGAGCGGTGCGCACGAGATATTGATGGCCCAGCCGGCGTAGTTGATCGAAAGATCGGAGGTGAACCAGAGCGTTACACAGCCCCCTGCCACGGTACCGGAAATGGCGGGTGGAAGTCCGGTTCCGTCGAACAGACCCAGCATTGGTGCCGCGTTGGTCGCACCATCATGAATGGAAAGTTGATCGTACCCAGCTTCCGTATTGAATGCGGTAAAGGTGAGCGTGACCACTTGGCCCGCGGGTGCGCAGTAGGTCCATGTATAGTTTTCGTTGGCCCCGTAATTGCCTCCTGCACCACCGGTATCATAAACGGTGGTACCGCATTGTGCCATCATGGAAACTTGTGCGGCGCAGCCGGCTAAGCAGCACAGAAGAAGGGTGCGTGCATAGTTATTCATAGGGCACAGGTTGAATGTTGCGTTGTGCCTGTCTTAGCGCATCGTGAGCTTCGGGGTTTTCCAAGCGCCACGCTTGTTTTGCTTGTACAAAAGCCGCTTCATCCGCATCGGGGTGGCCTGTATCCAAGTATTGAGGGAACGGGGATCCCACCTCCACTGTTCCTTGCTTTACGGACCGGTGGGAAGGGTCATGGGTGAAGGTACCCTGCTCCAACCTGTTCAACGTCTTTTCCGTTCGCGAAGGAAGGATACGGCTGTCCATACGAACCTTGAGTTGTGTCTCTTGGATGGAAACCATCGCCTGTGGGTCCAAGGAAGCGATCGCTGCACGGACGAATTTCTCGGCTGGACGAATGTCCACCGAGCAATTGAACCGATGCACCACTGTTGCCCCCTGCGCAAAGGACAGGAATGGGATCAGTGACAAAATGAAGATAAAGTAGGGTCTCATCATGCGAACTTGGATCGTTTCCCCCCGAAAAACATGCACAATATAGGAAAATGTTGTTTCGTGCTTTCACGTTTCCGACCACAGTAGTTGAACGTATCGAGCGGCCCGAGTGAAAAGCGTCCTTCCATTGGAAAGACGCATGTGGTTCGAAAAGGTTGCCAGCAAGCGTCTTGGACGCGTTCGTGCACCATGCGCATTGGTGTAAACCTAAGATGCTCAGAAAGCCGGTTATCCCCAGCGCTTTTGAGCCTTGCAAGGGCAACATAGCACAGCGATGGGCCTTCGCCCATTGTTCCAGAATGACGCGACGTTTCCAAGCCCTGGAAGGGCGAAATAGCACGGACCTCCTAGATCTATTGGAGCGTATTGGCGTGGAACTATTACGCCCCTGTAGGGCTCCAAAGAACATTGCCTGCGCAAAACGATGGGTTGATCCCGCAGTCCGATACGACTGGCTGCGGGACCATCGCTTAGCTATGCCGGCCTCTCAGGGCTGTCCTTCAGGTAGTAACCCGCTCTTAGGTATACGCCAATGTGTACAATGCGGGAGCACCGGGACCAGTGCGGACGAGGAGCGGGGAACGGACAGTTCAACCCAAGGCCACCGTATCGGCTAACTTTTCTGGAAGCGCGCAGTGCCTGGTGCACTGCCATCGGGAAGGGAAAGGCGCACCAAATAGGTCCCTTGCACCAACTCGCCGATCTCCATCATCAGGAGACCGTCATCCAGTATGTTCATTTTCCGCTTCAGCACGATACGCCCGGTGAGGTCGAGCACTTCCACAACTGCCGTGCCCGTTACATGTTTCGGGGAAAGGATCTGTATGCGGTCCGTTGCTGGATTGGGTACTACGCGGATCGCATTTTCCGAATGTAGGATCATGGCGGTGACCACGGGTGAGTATTCGAAACTACCGTCAAGATCGAGCTGCTTGACCCTGTAATAGTTCAAACCTGCGTATGGTGTGCGGTCCACGAGATCGTAATTGATCCGCTCTCTGGACTCACCAGCAGCGTCCATTTGCCCGATGGGGCTGAAAGAAATGTTATCGGAGGAGCGTTCCACGATGTAGGATGCGGAACCCCTTTCGGTAACGGTGGTCCATTCCACGAGTACTTCTTCTCCAACCGCAGTTGCCCTCATGTCCACCAATTCAATGGGCAGCACATTGCAGTCCAACGATGCCCCGCCGGAGAGGCTCCAATTCAGGGTGAATGCTTGTCCGGTAATGTCGAAATTGTCGATGTACATGACGTACTTCTGCCCGGCGGTCACCGTGATGGCGGACGTGAATCCATCCACTGTGCTCATGGACCCATCACCCTCACTGGGGTCGCTTGACGTGGTGCGCATACCGAGCTCGAAAGCGGAATTGGCGGGGTAGCCGGCCACGTTGGGAGGATAGGCCCAAGAGCAGCGCAAAGGTGGATCCGGCGGAGGGCAGGCAATGGTGTTATAGGGCCCCCAAATAGCGAAGTCATAGTCCACGTTCCCGGTCGGTGCAATGATGAGTCCGATAGTGCCGCTCACCGAGGGTGAGAAGAAGTACCAGGTCCCTTGTCGTTCATTCCCCATGAGGCAGCCACGGTTGGTCCCTGAGAGGTCTGATGTGCACCCGGTGTAGTCCGTGGAGTTGTTCAATTGTTGATCACCGCAAACGGTATAGCCGCCTGAACAATCTTCTTGTGGTGTGGCAAAGTTGCTGATGCTGCCGACACATAGACCGAAGGTGCCAGTGGCGCCTGAGCGGCCCCAATAGCGGATCATGTAGGGTGCATTGGGGGTCAAGGTGAGGCAGCGCCGATCGATCCTTGGCATTCTCCCGACGCCATCATCGTCGTCACATTCCACATTGGCAAAGGAGGTGCAGTTGCCTGATACGAGCTGCATGACGCCGTCCTGCAAGGTGCCCGGCACAGAATTGATGATCACCACGCCATTGGAGGGTGCGGTGAAGCTGAACCAGACATCGCGGGAATTGGCATTGTTCCACGTACCGCCGCATGTCGGGTTGGGCGTTTGCGTGGAACGTGAAGCCCCCACATTGGAATAGGTCTGCATGAAACAGCCATCGAGCACAAGCAAGGGGATGGCACCGCTGCATTCGTTGTTGGTCACTGCAGGTGGTGTGGTGGCACAGGTAATGATCAGTGTTGCGCATAGGTTATTGCTCGCACAATTGTACCGATCAACCAGCACCCTCAATTGCCCGGTGAAGGTTGCGGTCCAGACCAGGTAGGATGTGACACCTCCGCAGTAGCCACTATCGTCATTGAAGCCCAGACTTCCGCCGCCCGCATTGTTGTAGATCGTGATCTGGGTATCGAAGGGTGCACCGCAGGTGGAGAACGTATAGTTGCGACCTGTGGTCACGTTCACCAGAGCGTATTCTCCCCCGGTAATACACGAGATCGTTGTTTGGCCCGGGCAGTTCGGCGATATGGTACCACCGGCCAGCAACGTATTGTTATTCGTGCACTGCCCAAAGCTGCCGATGTTCGAGGAGGCGATCACCAATGCCAGTAACAGTGCGGTTGGGAGCACCAATGGGCCGGCTTGGAAATTGGTCTGTGTTCGCATCGCAGGGTCCTATGGTGTGTCGCAAGGCGCGCTCAATATCAATTGCTCGTACGCTTCGGGATAGCGGTCGATCCAGCGTGACTTTTCCGTGTCATAGGTTGCGGCATCCTGATCGGGGTTGCCGGTGTCGGGGTAGACGGGAAAAGGTTCAGCGGCAGGTAGCGGTGCGGGCCCGTTGGCGGTATCGCGAAGGGTGATAAGGCGCATGCCGGCCACCTCCAATGCGGCACCCATTTGGCCATAGCTAAGCGGGTACGGTGGTGAGATGAGCAAGTGCGTGGGTTCGCGGAGGAATTCGATCTCCGATCCCGGGAAGGAATTCAAGAGGGCAGAGAGCACCGGCTTGGTAGCACGATCCATGTTGCCGGTCCCCAAGATCATTTCATACACGGGAGCACCGGTCCCTTGAGCTTGAACACTGCTGTACACGCCCATGGTCAAGACGAGGCACAAGACCTTTACGGAACGCGCAACGTGCCAGTGGGATGGGGAGAAAGTGCACAAATGTGTCATCTTCAGTTGACCCTCATACGGTGGATATGGACAAGACGTTACATTTTGGCGATAGTTGCTTTATAATCAACGTTGGAACAACGAATTTCATCGACGGAGTAAATCTTGCCTCATGAAAGGTGCTCAAATTCACCACTTGGCCCTAATTTATTCGGGCAGAAATTGATGTATAACGTAGCAATGATGATATCCGAATGGAGGTCAAATGAATTCCGTCAAAAGAGGAATTTATGGCCAACCACGTGCCATGAGCACGAAGGAGCACCGTGCCGCGTTGATAGCGCGGACCTAAACACTACGGTCTATTGGGGGTCAAGGTCGTTCCGCTACGCCGGAATACGCCTTTAATGCTTCTTTGAGCACGACCACCGCCCGTTGCAGGAGGTCTTTTTCGAGCACGTAGGCCAATCGAACTTGTTTCTTGCCCGATTCGGGTTGGGCGTAGAAACCGGTGGCAGGTGCCATCATTACGGTGTAGCCATCAAGTTGGAACGACTCCAGCAGCCATTGGCAGAAATAATCGCTATCCGCAATAGGAAGTTGGGCCACACAATAAAATGCGCCGTTGGGTTTCGGGCATATCACTCCGGGTATACCGTTCAGTCCATTTACCAGGATATCGCGGCGTTGCACATACTCGGCGGTAACTGCTTCGAAATAGCTTTTTGGCGTGTTGAGAGCCGCTTCCGAAGCGATCTGTCCGAAGGTCGGCGGGCTGAGGCGAGCTTGGGCGAACTTTAGCACGGCATCGTACAATTCGGCGTTGCGAGTGATGAACGCGCCCACGCGCGCACCACACATGCTGTACCGTTTGCTCACGCTATCAATGAGCACCACTTGTTGGTCGATGCCTTCCAGCGTCATGCAACTTATGTGCTTGGCTCCGTCATAACAGAACTCGCGGTACACTTCATCGGCAAAGAGAAAGAGGTCGTGCTCCTTCACGATATCGCGCAGTCGTTGGAGCTCCTCAGCACCGTAGATCCGGCCGGTTGGATTACCGGGGTTGCAGATCAGGATCCCTTTGGTGCGTGGGGTGATCAACGACCGGAACGTGCTTATGGGGGGCAGTGCGAATCCGTCCTCAATGGTGGTGGGCAGCGGGACCACCTTCACACCTGCGGCCAATGCGAAACTGTTGTAATTGGCGTAGAACGGTTCGGGAATGATCAATTCATCGCCTGGTTCAAAACACGCCATCATACCGAACAAGAGCGCCTCACTACCGCCGTTGGTGATGATGATCTGTTCGTGGTTGATATGGATGTCGTGCTCGGCATAATAGGAAACCAGCCCCTTACGATAGCTCTCGTAGCCTGCCGAGTGGCTGTATTCGATCACGGTGCGGTCCAGGTTGCGGATCGCATTGAGCGCAACCTCGGGCGAGGCGATATCCGGTTGACCGATGTTGAGGTGGATGACCTTGGTGCCTCTAAGTTTTGCCGCCTCTGCGAAGGGAACGAGCTTGCGTATCGGCGAGGCGGGCATTAAGCGCCCTTTGGTGGAAATGGATGGCATGAGCTGTAAATGGGCGACGAAGATCGTGGTTATAAGGGAATGCTTCGACTTCGCTCAGCACAAGTGAGAAGAATGCTTCGGCTTCGCTCAGCACAAGTGAATAAATGAATGTGTTCCGGGTCCCGGCTTGGTGGCCGGGATGACGGCCCGGAATGACGGGAATGAATGGAGTCAAGGGAATACTTCGTTGCTCTGCCCGGCGATCTAGTTGCGGAATTGCCAGTACATATGTGGAAATGCAAACTAGCCCAACGAAAAAGGCCCTTCCACCGAACGGGGAAGGGCCTTTTCACAAGGAATTGACCGATCAGTTCTTTTCAACAGGGGCCATTGGGCTGGCCTCTTTTACTGGTGATGTCGGTGTTGTAGGGGCAGTTTCAACCGTGCCTTTGATGCGGATCACTTTTTCGGGCGTGTTCACGGCGTTGCTGGAAACCGTCACGCTCTTGTTGATCGGGCCGGGACGCTTGGTGTCGTACTTCACGGTGATGGTGGTCTTGGCGCCGGGCAGGATCGGTTCGGTATCGCACTTGGGCACTGTACAGCCGCAACTGCCTTTGCAATTTGTCAGGATCAGCGGTGCATCGCCGGTGTTCGTCACCGTGAATTCGCAAGTGCCGTTCGCACCTTGTGCAATGTCACCATAGTCATGCACCTCCTTGTCGAAGGAGATCTTGGGGCCTGGGCCATTTGGATCGGGGGCTGTGGCTGGAGCGTCTTGGGCGTTTGCCGCGAACATGGAAAAGGCAAGGCCGAGGGTAAGTAGGAACTTGTTCATGGTCTTCGTTCTTCAGAATTGGTTGTTCGTGAAAATGCAGTTATCGTGCCAAAGCGGCAAGGATCAATGAGGCACTGCGGTTGGGGCCATTGGTGCGGCGGGCTTTACCGGGGAGGTAGGCGAAGAAGCCGGAGCTTCGATCATTCCTTTGATGGTGATCACCTTGCTGGGCGCATTGGTGGCATTGCTGGTGATCGTTACGCTCTTGGCGATAGCACCAAGGCGTGAAGAATCATACTTCACCTTGATGATGCTCGTTGCTCCGGGTTTGATCGGGGCGGTTTCGCATTGGGGCACGGTGCAACCGCAACTGCCTTGGCACTGTGAAATGATCAAGGGTTGGTCGCCGGTGTTGGTCACCACGAATTCGCATTCGCCATTACCGCCTTGCGTGATGGTGCCGTAGTCATGCACTTCCTTGTTCAAGGACAACATCGGTCCGGTTCCGCCAACTGGTTTCATTTCAGGCTGGGCCATGGCCGCAAAGGAAAGGAAGCTGAGGCCAAGGGTAAGGATCACGTTTTTCATGCGGTGATAAGGTTGTTTCAAGTTTGTACGACGAAAGTAGAGAGGTCGGTTCCGCGCCATCAAGACCTTAACAGGACATTAACAGGGGGCGAACGCTTCCCGGATGCCGGTTCGGGCCGGTCGTATCAATAGCATACTCGGTTCGTTGCTGGAATGAACGGTTCACCCGGCGATCCGTCTTGCTGTTTTGACCTTGGGACGGAGTGAAGCCTTCGGTTACTTTTGCGATCCGCCGAAAACCGGTGGTCATGGAAGCGAAGGAAGATGGAAAGCAAGGAGATCCCCAAACGATTCGAGCCGGGCACGAGTGAAGCGAAGTGGTACGCGCACTGGATGCAGAAAGGCTACTTCCGGAGTGTGCCTGATGACCGCGAGCCTTACACGATCGTGATCCCGCCACCCAATGTGACGGGTGTGCTGCACATGGGCCACATGCTAAACAACACCATCCAGGACGTGTTGGTGCGCCGTGCGCGTATGCAGGGAAAGAACGCATGTTGGGTACCGGGCACGGACCATGCATCCATCGCCACGGAAGCCAAGGTGGTTCGTTTGTTGGGTGAACAAGGCATCAAGAAAAGTGTGATCGGTCGCGAGAAATTCTTGGAACATGCTTTTGCTTGGAAAGAGAAATACGGCGGTGTGATCCTGGAGCAGTTGAAGAAGTTGGGCGCCAGTTGCGACTGGGAGCGCACGCGCTTCACCATGGAGCCTGACCTGAGCGAGGCGGTGATCGATGTGTTCATCGACCTGCACAAGAAAGGGTTGGTGTACCGTGGCCTGCGCATGGTGAACTGGGATCCAGTTGCGTTGACGGCGGTGAGCGATGAAGAGGTGATCCACAAGGAGGTGAACTCGAAGTTGTACTACGTTCGGTACAAGGTCGAAGGCGCCGCAGAAGAGTGGGTGACCATTGCCACAACGCGTCCGGAAACGATCTTAGGTGATACCGCAGTGGCGGTGCATCCGGAAGATGAGCGGTATGCGCACTTGAAGGGAAAGCGCGTGTTGGTGCCCTTGTTGGACCGAAGTATTCCCATCATTTTCGATGAATATGTGGAGCGTGAGTTCGGTACTGGAGCGTTGAAAGTGACACCGGCGCATGACGTGAATGACCAAGAATTGGGCAAGAAGCACAAGTTGGAAACGATCGACATCTTGGAGCCGAACGGAACCTTGAGCGCAGCGGCACAACTGTATGTTGGTGAGGACCGTTTCATCGTTCGCAAGAAGATCGTAAAGGAGTTGGAGGAGAAGGGCTTTCTGGTGAAGACGGAAGACATCAAGAACAAGGTGGGTTATAGTGAGCGCACCGATGCCGTGATCGAGCCGCGCTTGAGCTTGCAGTGGTTCGTGAAGATGAGCGAGCTGGCGAAGCCTGCGTTGGACGTGGTGATGGACGGCACGGTGAAATTGCATCCGCAGAAATTCGCCAACACGTACCGCCATTGGATGGAGAACGTGCGCGACTGGTGCATCAGCAGGCAGTTGTGGTGGGGTCAACGGATCCCTGCGTGGTACAACTCGAAGGGTGATGTAGCCGTGTGCAAGACCGAGGCCGAAGCGATCACTTACTTCACTTCGAATGGACTTTCAACAGAAGGGCTGAGACAGGACGAGGATGTCATGGACACCTGGTTCAGCAGCTGGTTGTGGCCGATCAGTGTGTTCGATGGATTCAAGGATCCGAACAATGCGGACATCAAGTACTACTACCCAACGAACGACCTTGTTACGGCACCGGAGATCCTCTTCTTCTGGGTGGCACGCATGATCATGGCGGGCAAAGAATACCGTAACGAAGTGCCGTTCAAGAACGTGTACCTCACAGGCATCGTACGCGACAAGATCGGTCGCAAGATGAGCAAGAGCTTGGGCAATAGTCCGGACCCCTTGGAGTTGATCGAGAAGTTCGGTGCGGATGGTGTGCGCGTGGGCATGCTGCTTACATCACCTGCGGGAAATGATCTGCCGTACGACGATTCGTTGTGCGAACAAGGACGCAACTTCAGCAACAAGATCTGGAATGCATTCCGACTCGTGAAGGGCTGGAGCGTTGATGACCGCGAGCAACCGGCGAGCAGTGCCATTGCAGTTGAATGGTTGCAAAGCAGGGTGGAACGCGCCACCACAGAGATCGATGGCTTGTTCGCGCAATTCCGGATCAGCGAAGCCTTGATGGCGACGTACAAACTGATCTGGGACGATCTGTGCAGTTGGTATTTGGAGAGCGTGAAGACCGGCTTCGTGAAGAATGCTGAGGGCGAAGGTGTTCCTGAACCGATCGATCGCAAGACCTACGAAGCGACGGTCGCGATCTTTGGATCCGTGATGAAATTGCTCCATCCGTTCATGCCCTTCCTGAGTGAGGAGCTGTGGCATTTGCTGAGCGAGCGTAAGGAAGGTGACGATATCATCGTAGCCAGTTGGCCGAAGGGTGGTGAAGGCGATCCGCAATTGGAGAGCGAGATGCAACATGCGTTCGAGCTGGTCACAGCAGTGCGCAATGTGCGCAATGAACGCGGCATGAGCCCGAAGACCGCGATCGAAGTGCAGGCCATGGGCACTGCTGCTATGCGAGAAGCCGCGGTCGATGTTGCGAAGAAATTGGCGAACATCAGCGTATTGCACAATGTGGCGCAGGCCAAGTCCGGTTCGGTGGTGTTCCTGGTTGGCACGGCGGAATATGGCGTTGACCTTGGTGGCAGCATGGACACGGTGGCCGAGGTGAAGAAGGCCGAAGCAGAACTGGGCCATTTGCGCAACTTCCTATCCAGTGTGGACAAGAAGCTGAGCAACGAGCGCTTCGTTGCTGGTGCTCCTCCGCAAGTATTGGAGATCGAGCGCAAGAAGAAGAGCGACGCCGAGTCGAAGATCAAGGCATTGGAAGAACGGATCGGGCAGTTGGCGGGATAGACTTTCCACCTACGGCATGAACATCGTCGCACCCGGTCCGATGGGCAGTTCCAACAATACCCAAATGATCAGGAGCAAGCTCCAGCCGATCAGGAATACGACGGAGTAGGGGAGCATGGTGCTGATCACTGTACCGATCCCCGCTTTCTTATCGTAACGTGCAATGAAGGCCACGATCAACGCGAAATAGCTCATCATCGGGCTGATGATGTTCGTGACGCTATCGCCAACGCGGTACGCCATCTGGGTGAATTCCGGTGAGTAGCCGAGGAGCATG
>Ga0209063_1001403_pt1 | contig 12490 bp, 9 predicted proteins | sample KloWWTmeKNB19Kit_FD_187177 | JGI IMG/M metagenome (GOLD analysis project Ga0209063, IMG submission 187177) | Active sludge microbial communities from Klosterneuburg, Austria, studying microevolution and ecology of nitrifiers - Klosterneuburg... | ecosystem: Engineered > WWTP > Aerobic digester >...
ACCTCACCGACACACGCCGGACCGACACACGCCGGACCGACACACGCCGGTCCGACCAGCACGGGACCGACCGTGCGTCAGCTCGCGGGCCCGCAGGTGATGGACGCGGCAGTGATGGCGCGCGCAGTGGCGAGCGCACGGCATCCGGGCGTGCGGGTCACGCGGTTGCCCATCCCGGTGCGAGGGCTGCGCGAGGCCCTGTTGCCGGAACCCGGCGTCCCGCAGGACCAGCGCACATTCGAGGAGTGGCTGACCCAGGCCTGAACCGCCGCGAGTGGCGGCCGAGCGTCAGAAGGTCTCGCCGGTGAGCCGCTCGTAGGCCTCGACGTACTTCGCGCGCGTCTGGGCGACGACGTCCTCGGGCAGCGGCGGAGGCGCCTCGCCCGAGCTCTTCGACCACCCGGATGCCGGCGACGTCAGCCACTCGCGCACGAACTGCTTGTCGAAGCTGGGCTGCGGGTGGCCCGGCTCCCACTGGTCGGCCGGCCAGAAGCGGGAAGAGTCGGGGGTGAGCACCTCGTCGGCGAGCACGATCTCGTCACCGCGCAGGCCGAACTCGACCTTGGTGTCGGCGAGCAGGATGCCGCGCCCCGCAGCGATCTCGTTGCCGCGCGCCAGGATCGCGACGGTGAGGTCGCGCACCCGCGCCGCGAGGTCGGACCCGATCTCGGCCTCGACGGCTGAGAACGGGATCGGCTCGTCGTGCTCGCCCATGGGCGCCTTGGTCGACGGGGTGAAGATCGGCTCGGGCAGCCGATCACCGTCGACGAGCCCCGCCGGCAGGGCGATGCCGCTGACGGCACCGGTCGCGGCGTACTCCCCCAGCCCCCCACCGGTGAGGTACGCGCGGGCGACGCACTCGACGGGGAGCATCTCGAGACGCTCGACGAGCACGGCCCGGCCGCGCACGGCATCCGGGACGTCGGTGGAGATGACGTGGTTGGGCACGAGGTCCTCGAGCTGGGCGAACCACCACAGCGACAGGCGGGTCAGCACCTCACCCTTGTCGGGGATGGGGCTGTCGAGGATGAAGTCGAACGCCGAGATGCGGTCGGACGCGACGAGCAGCAGCTGGTCGGGGCGCGGCTCGCCGGATGCCGGGTCGACCGGCGCGTAGAGGTCGCGCACCTTGCCGGAGTACACGTGGGCGTAGCCGGGCAGGGGCAGGGGCGCGGGCGCATCGGGCATGGCGCTGATTCTTCCAGCCCCCCCGCGGAACGTTCTCGCCCGGTGCCAGGACCTTCGCCGTCGCACCGCCCCTGCGCGCAGGACGTCCGGCATCTTGGCTGCTCGAGCGACCCCATCGCCGGACGCTGCACCACGATCCGCCTAGCGTGGGGGCATGGACCTTCGCATCTTCACCGAGCCCCAGCAGGGCGCGACGTACGACGACCTCCTCGCCGTGGCCCGGGCTTCCGAGGAGCTCGGCTTCGACGCCTTCTTCCGCTCCGACCACTACCTGCACATGTCGGGAGACGGCCTGCCGGGCCCCACTGACGCATGGACCACCCTGGCTGGCCTGGCCCGGGACACCGACCGCATCCGGCTCGGCACGCTCGTCACGTCCGCGACCTTCCGGCTGCCGGGTCCGCTGGCGGTGATGGTCGCCGACGTCGACCGGATGAGCGGCGGCCGGGTCGAGCTGGGCCTCGGCGCCGGGTGGTTCGAGGCCGAGCACGCCGCGTACGGCATCCCCTTCCCACCCCTGGGTGAGCGCTTCGACCGGCTCGAGGAGCAGCTCGCCGTCATCACCGGCCTGTGGTCGACACCCCCCGGGTCCACCTTCGAGCACGACGGGCCGCACCACCCGGTGCGCGCCAACCCCGGCCTCGTGGCGCCCGAGCAGAGCGGAGGGGTGCCGATCATCGTCGGCGGTGGCGGTCGGCGCCGCACGCCTGCGCTCGCCGCACGCTTCGCCGCCGAGTTCAACGCGCCGTTCGCCCCGGTGGCGCAGACCGGTCGGCTCTTCGAGCGCGTCGACGCGGCGTGCCGCGACGTGGGGCGCGACCCTGCCACGCTCACGCACTCGGCCGCCCAGGTCGTGTGCGTCGGTCGTGACGACGCCACCGTTCGCCGCCGGGCGCAGGCCATCGGGCGCGACGTCGACGAGCTCGTGGAGAACGGCGTCGCCGGCAGCTTCGAGCAGGCACGCGACCGCCTCGGCCGGCTCGCCGAGGTCGGCACGACGCGGGTGTACCTGCAGGTGCTCGACCTCGCCGACCTCGACCACCTCGCCGACGTGCACGCCGCGCTGACCGCACCCCCGGTCCCCGCCTAGCTTCCCTCGACCTGCCGGTGACCGCCGACCTCGAGGACCAGCTCGAACCCCTCCCGGATGCCGTTCGCGCGGTCGCGCAGGCCGTCGCGGCGGGCGAGCGGCCCGACCCACACAGTGCGTACCCACAGCGACCTATTGGTCAGTTCGGGTACGGCCCGGATCAGATGGTGATCTCGCCGCGCTCGGCGAGCAGGGCGATGTCGGTGCGGTGGTGCGAGCCGGGCAGGTCGATCCCGGAGACGGCCGCGTAGGCCCGCTCGCGCGCAGAGGCCAACGTGTCACCGGTGGCGACGACCGAGAGCACCCGCCCACCGGCGGAGACCAGCTGCCCCGAGGCGTCCAGCGCCGTGCCGGCGTGCAGGACGTACGCCCCGTCACCCGCGGGCAACCCGGTGATCGGGTCACCGGTGCGCGGCGTCGCCGGGTAGCTCTGCGCAGCCACGACCACGGTGACGGCGTGCTCGGCCGACCACCGCAGCGGCGGCACCTCCTCGAGCCGGCCCGTCGCCGCAGCCAGCAGCAGGCCACCGAGCGGGGTCAGCAGCCTGGTCAGCACGACCTGGGTCTCGGGGTCGCCGAACCGCGCGTTGAACTCGATGACCCGCGGCCCGCGCGGGGTCAGGGCCAACCCGATGAAGAGCACCCCGACGAAGGGCGTGCCTCGGCGCGCCATCTCGTCGATGACCGGCTGGGCCACGCGGCGCACGACGTCGTCGACGAGCCCGTCCGGGGCCCAGCCGAGCGGGCTGTAGGCGCCCATCCCCCCGGTGTTGGGCCCGGCATCCCCGTCGCCGACCCGCTTGAAGTCCTGCGCGGGGGTGAGCGGAACCACCGTCGAGCCGTCGCACAGGCAGAACAGCGAGACCTCGGGGCCGGAGAGGTACTCCTCGATGACCACGGCGCCGTCAGGCTTGGCCAGGCACTCGCGGGCGTGCTCCAAGGCCTCGGCCCGGTCATCGGTGACGACGACCCCCTTGCCGGCCGCGAGCCCGTCGTCCTTGACGACGTGCGGGGCGCCGAGGGCATCGAGGGCGTCAGCGACCTCCTCCATGGTCGTGCAGACGTGAGCCAGGCCGGTCGGCACCTCCGCCGACGACATGACCGACTTGGCGAAGGCCTTGCTCCCCTCGAGCATGGCGGCGTCCGCCGACGGCCCGAAGCACGCGATGCCGGCGGCTCGAACGGCATCCGCCACGCCCGCGACCAAAGGCGCCTCCGGCCCGATGACGACGAGGTCGACACCGGCATCCAAGGCCAGCGACACCACGGAGTCGGCGTCGGTGACCCCACCGGGCAGGGCCACACAGCGCGCAAGGTCGGCGATGCCGGGGTTCCCCGGGGCGGCGACGACCTCGTCGACCGACGGGTCGAGGCAGAGGGAGCGGACGATGGCGTGTTCGCGGGCCCCGGACCCGACGACGAGAACCTTCACGCGCCCAATCTAGAGGTAGGACCACCCGGAGGCCCTGCCCGGTCCGCGCGGCTAGACTGGTGAGTTCCGTGGCTCGCGCCACGTGCACCAGCAGCACCAGCAGCCCAGCCAGGAGAGCTCACCTCGTGACCGCCCGACCCACGGCGCCCGACAGCACGTCCGAGACCACGCCCGACGTCCCCGACGCGGCTGCCGTTCCCGACGTCGCGGCCGAGCTCGCCCTCGAGCAGGCCCACGTCGACCGGGTCTACGCCGAGCTCGAGAAGGCCAGCCGACGCGCGGCCGACGTCGAGGCCGACGGCCTGGCCCGCGGTCGCACCTCGCGCACCGGTGACGTGCGCGACGAGGAGATGACCGGCCTGTTCGAGCGCGACGCGCTGGTGTACGCCGCGGCCCGCCGGCGCTCGATGATCGACAAGCAGTACGAGGGCCTGGTCTTCGGCCGGCTCGACCTCGGCACCGAGCAGTCCACCGCCGCCGAGCGCGAGGTGCGCTACATCGGCCGCCTCGGGGTTCGCGACGACGACTACGAACCGCTCGTCGTCGACTGGCGCGCCCCCGCGGCATCCGCCTTCTACCGCGCCACCCCCGTCGACCCGATGGGCGTCGTGCGCCGGCGCGTGCTGCGCTGCTCCGGCGCCACGGTGGTCGGCGCCGAGGACGACCTCATGGTGCCCGCCGCCCCCGACGACCTCGTCGTCCTCGGTGACGGTGCCCTCATGGCGGCCCTGACGCGCACCCGCGGCCGCCAGATGCGCGACATCGTCGCGACCATCCAGCGTCACCAGGACGAGGCCATCCGGGCCCCTTCGCGCGGCGTCACCGAGATCACCGGCGGCCCCGGCACCGGCAAGACCGTCGTGGCGCTGCACCGTGCCGCGTACCTGCTGTACTCCGAGCGGCGCCGGTTCGAGAGCGGCGGCATCCTCGTCGTGGGCCCCTCGGCCGCCTACACCGCCTACATCGAGCGCGTCCTGCCGAGCCTGGGTGAGGAGTCGGTGGCGCTGCGGGCCCTCGGCGACGTCGTCGACGGCATGACCGCCACCCGCCTCGACAGCCCCGAGGTCGCCGCCATCAAGGGCTCGCTGCGCATCCGCCGCCTGCTCGCGCGCCTCGCGTCCCGGGCGCCCGCCGGGTCGCCCACGACGTTCCGGGCCTTCATCGCCGGCCATGCCGTCCGCCTCGACGAGCCCGTCCTGCGCCGGGTCCGCTCCGACGTGCTTCGCGGCCACCAGCACAACCTCGCGGCGGATGCCGCGCGCACGGCTCTCGCGGAGGCCGCCTGGCGCTCGGTGCGGGTCGGTGAGCGTGATGCCTTCCTCGAGGCGTTCGAGGGCTCGCGCGACGTCGACGACTTCGTCGCCGCGTGGTGGCGCCCGCTCGACCCGCGCGAGCTGCTGCTCGGCCTCGCCGACACCGAGTACGCCTACGAGGTCAGCCGTGGTGTGCTCGAGCAGGAGGAGGCGGCCGCCCTCGCCGCGTCGTACCGTGACGCCCTGGCGCACGGCTCGTGGTCGGTGGCCGACGCAGCCCTCGTCGACGACCTCGTGGCCCGGCTGGCCGCGGTGCAGGTCGTCGAGCGCGAGGACGTCGGCTTCTACGACATCGAGGAGCTCGACAACCTCACGGCCTACGGCGTGCAGGACGTGCGCGCCGGGATCGACCGCCGGGTCACGACGAACTCGCAGGTCGGCATCGTCACGCCGGCCGATGCCCGGGAGCGCCTCATGATGGGCCGCATCGAGCGGTCGTCCTGGTACGCGCACGTGCTCGTCGACGAGGCGCAGGACCTCTCCCCCATGCAGTGGCGGATGCTCGCGCGTCGTGGTCGCTCGGCATCGTGGACCGTGGTCGGCGATGCTGCCCAGGCCTCGTGGGGCGACCTCGCCGAGGCCGGCCGGGCCCGCGACGAGGCCTTCTCCGGGCAGGCGCGCCAGGCCTTCCACATGGACACCAACTACCGCAACGCCCGCGAGATCTTCGACTACGCCCGCGACGTCATCCTCCCCCTCGTGCCCGACGCCGACATCCCGGATGCCGTGCGCGAGACCGACGTCGACCCCGTCGACCGGCTGGTCGACGGCTCGATGGCGCAGGCGACGTCGGATGCCGTGGAGCAGCTTCTCGCGGAGGTCGACGGCTCGATCGCGGTCATCGCGGCGGGGCGCTGGATGGAGCAGGTCGCCGCGCTCGACGGCAGCGGCGGCGGCCGGGTGCAGGTCATCGACCCGCTGTCGACCAAGGGCCTGGAGTGGGACGCCACCGTCGTGGTCGACCCCGACGGCATCACCGTCGAGTCACCCGGAGGGGTGCGGGTGCTCTATGTCGTGCTGACCCGCGCCGCGCACCGGATGCACGTCCTGCGCCCCGCCTGAACTGGGGCTCAGTCCAGGAGGGCGTGGCGCTGGATGATCTCGTGCCGGCCCGGGCCGACCCCGATCGCCGAGACCCGAGCACCGATGAGCTCCTCGACCCGCAGCACGTAGGCCTGCGCGTTCGCGGGAAGCTCCTCGAAGGTGCGGCACCCCGAGATGTCCTCCGACCAGCCGTCGAGCACCTCGTAGACCGGCTTGGCGTGGTGGAAGTCGCTCTGGTTGACCGGCATCTCGTCGTGCCGGACGCCGTCGACCTCGTAAGCGACACAGATCGGCAGCTTGTCGAACCCGGTGAGCACGTCGAGCTTGGTGATGACGAAGTCGGTGACGCCGTTGATCCGGTTGGCATAGCGGCCGATGACGACGTCGAGCCAGCCGCAGCGTCGCGGGCGGCCGGTGGTCGTGCCGTACTCGGCGCCGACCGTGCGCAGCGTCTCGCCGTCGTCGTCGAAGAGCTCGGTCGGGAACGGCCCCTCACCGACGCGGGTCGTGTACGCCTTGAGGATCGCGATGACCCGCGACACCCGGGTCGGCGGGATGCCGGACCCGGTGCACGCCCCACCCGAGGTGGCTGACGACGACGTGACGAACGGGTACGTGCCGTGGTCGACGTCGAGCAGGGTCGCCTGGCCGGCCTCCAGCAACACGTTCGCACCGGCATCCAGCGCCTTCTCCAGCACCAGGGAGGTGTCGCAGACCATGGGGTACAGCCGCTCGCGGTAGCCGAGCAGCTCCTGGACGACGCGGTCGGCCTCGACCGAGCGGGTGTTGTAGATCTTCGCGAGCACCTGGTTCTTGAACGCCAGCGCCGCCTCGACCTTCTGGCGCAGGATCCCCTCGTCGAAGATGTCCTGGACGCGGATGCCGATGCGGTTCATCTTGTCGGCGTAGGTCGGGCCGATCCCCCGGCCGGTCGTGCCGATCCGGCGGGCGCCGAGAAAGCGTTCGGTCACCTTGTCGAGCGTGCGGTTGTACGGCGCGATGACGTGCGCGTTGGCCGAGACGACCAGGCGTGAGGTGTCGACACCGCGGGCCTCGAGCCCGTCGAGCTCCTGGAAGAGCACCTCGAGGTCGACGACGACGCCGTTGCCGATGACCGGCGTCACCGTCGGCGTGAGGATGCCGCTGGGCAGCAGGTGCAGCGCGTACTTCTCACGCGTGCCGTCCGGCCCCTCGATGACGACGGTGTGACCGGCGTTGTTGCCACCGTTGAACTTCACGACGTAGTCGACGTCACCGCCCATCAGGTCGGTGGCCTTGCCCTTGCCCTCATCGCCCCACTGGGCTCCGACCAGCACGATCGCCGGCATGCCGACTCCTTCCGGACGTGCGCCGGAGCCAGGTGCCCTCGACGCGCGGAAGGCCCCTCGCGCCTACGCTTCGGGGCCTCGTACACCGCAGCCTACCGCGACACTCCCCGCTGCTGCCGAGCCAGGGCCGCTCCGAGCTGGAAGCGCGTGTCCACCCCGTTGACCTCCATGAGCGCGGCGATGTGCCGGCGCACGGTGCGCAGGCTCACCCCCAGGTGGCGCGCGATCGCCTCGTCCTTCAGGCCGAGCTCGAGCAGCTCGACGAGCGGTGCGTCCCCGGCGCCCCCCACGCCCCCCACACCCGCCTCCCCCGACAGCGTGGCGACCGGCACCGCCGAGGCCCACGCGAGGTCGAAGTAGGCGCTGTAGAGCCGGATGACGAGCGGGTCACGGATGATCGCGTACCCCCGCGACGGGTCGTCCCAGGCTGCGAGCGCCACGACCGCGGTCGAGCCGAACACGGCGAACTCGGTCTCGGTCGTGGGCAGCACCCGCTGCTCCTCCCCGACCTCGGCCCACTGGGCCATCCAGCGCCCCCCGTCCGCGGCATCCAGCACCGTCGCCGGGTACAGCGCCCGCTGCGGCGACCCCCGCCGGATGCGGTCGACGTTGGCCTGCATCGTCGCCGCGTCCAGCGCCGGCCCCTCCGCGACGGTCAGCACGTAGTTGCGCAGCAGGCCCGTTGTGTCGGCCAGCAGGGCGCTGACGACCGAGGGCGCGTGGGCGTCCTCGATGACCTCGACGGCTCGTGCGCGGGCACCGAGCGCCCGGCTCGTGACCCGCGAGAGCAGGTCGCGGGTCGTCGCGAGGTCGGCCCGGCGCGCCTCGATCCGCTCGTGCTCGCGCCGCAGCTGCTCCTCCAGGACGAGGAGCAGCCCCCCGTCGCTCGCCGCCGGGTCGGGGGTCAAGGCGTCAGAGCCCCAGCTCTCGGGCGCCGGTGGCACTCGAGGCGCGCAGGAACTCGGCGCACCGGTGGCGCTCCTCCTCCTCGCCGATGGCCTCGGCCGCCCGCGACAGGGCCGCGAGGGCGCGCAGGAACCCGCGGTTCGGCTCGTGCTCCCACGGCACCGGGCCCTGGCCGCGCCAGCCCGAGCGGCGCAGCGCGTCGAGGCCGCGGTGGTAGCCGGTGCGGGCGTAGGCGTACGACTCGATGACCTGCCCGTCGGCGAACGCGTCCTCGGCGAGCACCGCCCACGCCAGGGACGACGTCGGGTTGGCCGCAGCCACCTGGTCGGGCGCCACCCCCATCTCCAGGGCGTGGGATGCCGGGTCGTCAGGCAGGTGCGTCGGCGGGATTCCCAGCAGGTCGGTCATGGGTGGGGGCATCCTTCGGTAGGTGGGGCTGCGGTCGAGAGTAGACAACACGCCGTCTCGGGCGTACCCGGGACGGCGTGTTGTCTACTCTCGACTGGTGGTCAGGGCCAGAGGGTCAGGCCTGGTGGGTGCCCGCCGACCGCAGGTTCTGGCAGGCCTCGACGACGCGAGCAGCCATGCCGGCCTCGGCCTCCTTGCCCCAGGCGCGGGGGTCGTACTGCTTCTTGTTGCCGACCTCGCCGTCGATCTTCAGGACGCCGGTGTAGTTCTTCAGCATCCAGTCGGCGACCGGGCGGGTGAAGGCGTACTGGGTGTCGGTGTCGACGTTCATCTTCACGACGCCGTAGTCGACCGCGGCCGAGATCTCCTCGGGCAGCGAGCCGGACCCACCGTGGAAGACGAGGTCGAGGGGCTTGGAGCCGGCCGTGCTGCCGTGGGCGGCGACGATGGCGTCCTGGCACTCCTTGAGGATCTCGGGGCGCAGCTTGACGTTGCCCGGCTTGTAGACGCCGTGCACGTTGCCGAAGGTCAGCGCCGCCATGTAGCGACCCTTCTCGCCGAGCCCGAGGGCCTCGACGGTCTTCAGGGCGTCCTCGGTGGTCGTGTAGAGCTGGTCGTTGATCTCGTTGGCGACACCGTCCTCCTCGCCACCGACGACGCCGATCTCGACCTCGAGGATGATGTTGGCGGCGGCCGTGAGGGCGAGCAGCTCCTGGGCGATCTGGAGGTTCTCCTCGAGTGGCACGGCCGAGCCGTCCCACATGTGGCTCTGGAAGATCGGCAGGCCGCCGGCCTTGACGCGCTCGGTGGAGGCCGCGATGAGCGGGCGGACGAAGCCGTCGAGCTTGTCCTTGGGGCAGTGGTCGGTGTGCAGGGCGATGTTCACCGGGTAGTGCTTGGCGACCTCCTCGGCGTACGCCGCGAGGGCGAGCGAACCGGCCACCATGTTCTTGATCGTCGACCCGGAGGCGTACTCGGCGCCGCCCGTGGAGACCTGGATGATGCCGTCGGAGCCGGCCTCGGCGAAGCCACGGATCGCCGCGGTCACCGTCTGGCTCGACGTGATGTTGATGGCCGGGTACGCGAACGAGCCAGCCTTGGCGCGGTCGAGCATGTCGGCGTAGATCTCGGGCGTTGCGATGGGCACGGCGATCTCCTCAGGGGGTTGTGACGGGGCCGGTACGAGACCGATCCTTCCACGGATGCCGTCGCCCCACACAGGGACGTCCGTACCCGACGGTAGGGCGGCGTCCGGCACACCGGCCGGGCCCCCTACGAGGCCACGAGCACGTAGGGGCGGGTGTCGGCGACCGGGTGCAGACCGAGCCTGAGCAGGATCGGGCGCGAGTCGGGTGAGGTGTCGACCCGGGCCAGGGGGTAGCCACGCTCGAGGGCCATCGACGCGCGATGGCTGACCAGGGCGCGGTACAGCCCGCGACGTCGCCACGACGGCAGGGTCGAGCCACCCCACAGGCCACAGAACTGCGTGCCCTCGGTCATCCGCAGGATGGCGTACGACACCGCCTCGCCGGTCTCGAGGTCCTCGACGACACTCGTCGCCATGAGGTCGGGCCGAGCCTGCTGCTCAGCGCGCAACGCCTGCGCGATGTCAACCCCCTCACGCCCCCACACCGCCTTGACGAGTCGTCCGACCCGGTCCCAGTCGCGCTCGCTGCTCGGCGTCGACAACCGCACCCCGTCCGGCAACGTGACGTCGTGCACGAGGTCGGCGCACCGGCCGAGCAGCACGACCTCCGGGTCCTGCGCGACGAACCCGGCAGCCACGAGCCGCTCCCCGAGGTCGGCGGGCTCGTCGTAGCCGTAGGTCTTCCACTCGACCTCCTGCCCCCTGCCCCTGAAGAACTCCACCTGCCGGGCGATCCAGTGCCCCGGGTCCTCGCCCAGACCCTGCGGGCACTCGACCATCGCGCCCGGCGCACCGGCATCCGCGGGGTAGGTGCGGTGGACCGGCCCGTCGTGCTCGACCACGAAACCCGGTGCCGCGTCCTTGTCCGCGAGGCGGATCTGGGTGTGGAATCGGCTGAGGAGGTCGTCAGGCGTCATGGACTCATTGCACGCCATCGGATGCCGTTCGCGCACCCGCGTTTTCCCCTCGCCTCCTCCCTTGCGTCCGGCATCTTGGCTGCCCCGACGACCACCCTGCCGGACGCAACGCTGGGTCGCCGTACTCACGCGCGGCCCCCACCGAACCCGTCAGGCTGTGAGTCATGGACCTGTCCACCGTGCGTGACCTCGCCGCCGCGACCCCCGCTACCCGCAACCGGGTCGTCGACCTGCTGCGCGCCGCGGCCATCGTCGTGGTCGTGCTCGGCCACTGGCTGATGGCCGCCGTCGTGGTCCGCGACGGTGAGCTCGAGATCGGTCACCTTCTCGAGCTCGCCCCGTGGACCCACCCGCTCACCTGGGTGTTCCAGGTGATGCCGGTGTTCTTCCTCGTCGGGGGCTATGCCAACGGCTTGTCATGGCGCTCGGCGCGGGCGAAGAACCTGCCGTATGCCGGGTGGTTGCGGGCGCGGCTGCGGCGGCTCCTCACGCCGGTGGTCCCGCTCCTGCTGGTCTGGCTGCTCGCGGTGGTCGTGGCCCACGCGGCAGGGGTGCCGACCGCGACCCTGCGCACGGCATCCCAGGTGGCCCTGGTGCCGACGTGGTTCCTCGCCGCCTACGTCGTCGTCTGCACGGTCGCCCCGGCCACGCTCTGGGTGTGGGAGCGCTGGGGCTGGTCCAGCATCGTCGGCGGGTTGGCACTCGGGTGCCTGGTCGACCTCGTGAGCCTCGGCACCGACACGCTGACCGTGGGGTTCGCGAACTACCTCGTCGTGTGGGCCACGGTGCACCAGGTTGGCTACGCTTGGCTCGACGGTCGCCTGGCCGGCACCGGTCGACGGCTGGCCCTGGCCGCCGTCGGGCTCGTCGGTGTCGTGGGGCTGGTGTGGGCCGGCCCCTACCCCGTGTCGATGATCGGGCTGGACGGTCGCCTGGCCGGCACCGGTCGACGGCTGGCCCTGGCCGCCGTCGGGCTCGTCGGTGTCGTGGGGCTGGTGTGGGCCGGCCCCTACCCCGTGTCGATGATCGGGCTGGACGGGGCGGCCGTGAACAACTCATACCCGACCCGGGTGACGTTGGGGTTCCTCGGCCTGCTGCAGGCGGGGCTCGTGCTGGCCCTCGAACCCGCGCTGGCTGCGTGGTTGCAGCGGCCGCGCGCCTGGTCGGCGACGGTGCTGCTCAACACCCGGGTCATGACGCTCTACCTGTGGCACCTCACGGCCATGGTGCTCGCCATCGGGCTCTCGCTGCTGCTCGGCGGGCCCGGCCTCGGCGTCACCCCGATGACCGGGGCCTGGTGGGTGACCCGGCCGCTGTGGTGGGCCGTGCTCGGCCTCGTGACCCTCGGGTGCATCGCCGCGCTCGGCCGGTTCGAGACCCCGCGACGAGACGAATCACCCGCTCCGCCGGTGTGGCTGCCGGTGCTCGTCACCGTGCTCGCCTGCGGGGGGCTCGGATTCATGGCCGCCAAGGGCATCGTCGGCGCAGATGGGGTGCACTGGTGGTGGCCCGTGCTCACCGTGGGGGCGGTGGCCCTGCTGCGCCTGCCGGTCACATCGCGTCGGCGAGCAGGCGCAGGGTCTCCTCACGGGCCGGCGACCGGCGGACAGGCGTCCCCGCGAAGGAACCGGCGACCGGGCTGACCATGACCTCGTCCACGTCGAACGTGGCGGCCAGCTCACGCACGCGCGCAGCCGCCTGCTGCGGGTCCCCGACG
>Ga0209063_1001407_pt1 | contig 12467 bp, 11 predicted proteins | sample KloWWTmeKNB19Kit_FD_187177 | JGI IMG/M metagenome (GOLD analysis project Ga0209063, IMG submission 187177) | Active sludge microbial communities from Klosterneuburg, Austria, studying microevolution and ecology of nitrifiers - Klosterneuburg... | ecosystem: Engineered > WWTP > Aerobic digester >...
ACAAGTGATCAACGGTATAAGTCGCATGGAGGCAAAGGATGATCGGTTCATGGCGGGGCACGAAAATAACGTGCCACCTTGCAAATTCGTGTACGGGCAGGATATTGAACTGCGTCCTTCCTTATAGCCTTTTCGATAAGGTCCATCACCGTGGAAAGGATCCTGTCCACTTGAGATCGAACACGAAAGCTCATTCCCGAGAGGAACACCGATCGCGGCTTATCGATGACATTCCATAATTTAGCAGTCCGAACAAACGTTCCATCGACATGCCTCTCCGCGATCGAAGTAAGGACACCATCATTTTGGACGAGCCCTTTCTACGTATGGGTCATTCAGCCACGGACAACCTTATCCACCTACGATGGATGGGCCATGCCCGAAGTGAGGAATACCGTTCCAGCTTGGAACGAGCAGTTGCTTTCGTCATCGAGAACGATATACGGTATTGGATCGCCGACCTGCGCAAGATGACCGTGATCCTAAAGGATGACGAGACCTGGGCCAATGAAGTGTGGTTCCCGAAGTTGTTCAAGACCGGCTTGGAGAAAATGGCGATCCTGGAATCGGAGGATTACTTCAATAAGACCAGTGTGCAGCGTTCCTTCACGGCATTGAAGGGTTCGATCTCTTTCGAAGTGGCTTGGTTCCCGAGTTACTTGCAGGCCATCGATTGGCTCAACGAACAGGAACTGGTCAACGCGTGAACGCGCCTTTGCATCGACCTGGCTTCAAAGGGTTCCGGGCCTGAACGGATTTCGTCAACTTCTCGCTGGTCCCGGTGTGCTACATTGCGGGCAACCTGCTCCATCGTATGCTCACTGTACCCGCTAACACGGACCCAACTTACACCGAACCAGCCACCTATTCTTCATTGGACCGGTTCTTCCTGAGCTTGATCCGTGACAAACGTGACCTGCCCTTCGTCTATTTGGGCTTGCGCGTCACCTTTACGCTGATCCCTTTGGCCGTGCTTCTCTACATGCCTTTCGTAACCGGTTGGTTGTGGTGGACCGTTGCCTTGACCTATCTCTTCATCAACAACATAACGTACAAAGGTCCATTCGGCCTTATGCTCCACTGCACCACCCACAGGCCTTTCTTCAAGAAGGAGTATGGGTTCATGAACCACTACCTGCCATGGGTGCTCGCGCCATTCTTCGGCCAAACCCCGGAGACGTATCGCGCGCACCACGTGGGGATGCACCACGCAGAGAACAATCTGGAGCTGGACGAGAGCAGCACCATGCCCTACCAGCGTGATTCGGGCTGGGACTTTCTGCGTTACTTCCTTCGGTTCCTCTTTACAGGAATGTTCACTCTAACAGCCTATCTACTTGGTCGCAAGCGGAATAAACTCGCTATGCAAACCGTGCGGGGCGAACTGCTGTTCTTCGTGTTCTGCGGTATCATGTGTACGGTGAATTGGCCTGCCACCGTGGTGGCGTTCATCCTACCCTTCATCGCTTTCAGGTTGGTGGCGATGGCTGGCAATTGGACCCAGCATACCTTCATTGACCCTGACGAACCAGGCAATCATTTCAAGAACAGCATCACGTGCATCAATGTGAAATTCAACCACAAGTGCTGGAATGATGGCTACCACATCAGCCACCACATCGATCCCACCATGCACTGGACCGAGCACCCGAACTATTTCCGCACACACTTGAACGATTTCGGAAAGAACAAGGCGGTGGTCTTTTCCGGATTGAACTACGGGCACGTTTTCCTGATGCTCAACCGGAACAAGTACGAGGAACTGGCCAAACATTTCGTGGACGTTGGCAACAACTTCAAGAACGACGCTGAAGTGGTCGAATTCCTGCGCGGATTGGTAAAGCCGATCCCTTTCGTAGGGCAGCAGGTCCCGGTTTCCTTCGCGGCGTGAGCCCAACGCAGAAGGCCGAACCCTATTCAGGTCCGGCCTTCTGCTCTGTGTTGGAACGACTATTTGAACAGCTTGCCCAACATGCCTTTCGCGGCATCGGCGATACCACCGCCATTGCCGCCCAACAGGGACCGAAGCGCACCCGCGTTGCCACCGGCGTGCTTGGTGATGAGTTCGGTCACCATGGGAAGGAGCAACGCGGAAACACCGCCCGCCTTGTTGCTGTCCAAACCCACTTGGCCCGTTAGTTTGCTCATCAACACGGTTCCCATTTTGCCCAGGATGCCATCGGCACCGGAGCTGTTCTTCGCACTGCTGAACAGGTTCATCACATCGTCCATGCCGAAGCCGTCGCCCCCGCTCAATACTTCCTTGGCGCTATCCGCTGCGGCCGTTATGGAGCCACTGGCTTGTTGTTGGTCGAGACCCAGCTTTTCCATGAGCGCTGGTGCTGCTTGCTCCTTAAGAGAGGAGAGAATTTGATCGAACATATCGTGTTGCTGTTTTGAGTTGGTACCTGTTGGGACGTTGAGCCGTGTGAAAGTCACGCATCCATAAAATTAGACCTTCCTCGTCGTTCGATCCAGCTTCCTTCAAGAACTCCATCTTTGCATACCAACATTCCACATCGTTCATCATGTCAGACGGCCACGTACACAGCTCCACTACCAATGGTATTGCCACGGTAACATTCCATCACCCCAAGAGCAACAGCTTGCCCGGACATGTGCTGCGCGCCATGGCTACAGCGATAGAGAATGCAGGGCTTGACCCCAACGTTCGTGTGATCATATTGCAAAGCGAAGGTGAAAAGGCGTTCTGTGCCGGTGCCAGTTTCGATGAGCTTTTAGCGATCGACAACATCGAGGACGGCACAGTGTTCTTCAGCGGTTTTGCCGCCGTGATCAATGCGATCCGAAAAGCACCTGTATTCGTTATCGGACGCATCCATAGCCACATCGTTGGCGGTGGCGTTGGGCTGGCTTGTGCCGTGGATATTGCATACGCTCATGAGAACGCTTCTGCGCGGCTCAGTGAATTGGCCATCGGGATCGGGCCGTTCGTGGTGGGTCCCGCGGTGGAACGCAAGACCGGTGCCGGCACCTTCGGCCTTCTGTCGGCGACACCTGCAACACGACGCAGCGCAGCTTGGTGCGTGCAGCATGGCATTTACGCGGAAACGTTTGCGACATTGGAAGCATTGGACGAACGGATCGCCGCACACACGCAAGAACTCGCAGGATACAATCCAGAAGCCATGGCCGACCTCAAGCAGGTCATGTGGCGAGGCACCGAGGATTGGGACGAACTCCTTCCGCAACGCGCCATCATGAGCGGCCGATTGGTCCTAAGTGATTTCACAAGGAATGCCATTGCCAAATTCAGAACTGCCGCTAAAAATTGAACGAACATGCGAGCCATCACTGTACTCTTGGTTCTTTTCCCTTTTCTCGGTCGCGCACAGAATGCAGCACCCGTCGTGGACATCACCGGGGCTTCCGTTGATCTTCTCGCTGGCACGGTCACTGTCACGTACGACCTTAGTGACACCGAGAACGATCCGTGCAACGTCCACTTCCATGCCTCCACGGACGCGGGCTTCTCATTTATGGAAGACACCCAACTCGCCACCGGATCGATCGGCGCCGATATCACCCCTGCGAATGGACTGAGCATAACTTGGCCCTATTCCGGGATCGTGGACATCCAAAGCGTGACCGTGCGGGTCTCAGCGGATGATGGACATACGCCCGATATCCAAGCGATGGTGGATCAGGTGCTGGAAGCAACGGTTGCCGCACGGCTTGCGAACATCGCCATTCCACGCCATTACCAGTCTGCACCAGCTGGGCTCGCTCAGGTGCGCGATTCCATTTGGCAACAGTTCTCTTCCGCCGGTCTTCAAACAGTAGCGACACCGGTTCCCTACAACGGCAGTTTTTCGGACAATGTGATGGGAAGGCAACCCGGCTTCATCAATGAAGCAAGGACCTTCACTGTTGATGCACACTACGATGCAGTGGCCAACGTTCCCGGGGCCGATGACAATGCGACCGGAGTGGTTGCGACCTTGGAGATCGCTCGGATCCTTTCGCAGTACACTTTCAAGAACAGCATCCGCTACATAGGCTTCACCTTTGAAGAACAGGGGTTGATCGGTAGCCAATACCACGTACAGAGCGACTTTCCGGAATGGGAAACGCACGATGGCACACTGAACATGGAAATGATCGGGTATTACAGCGATGAACCAAATAGCCAGACCGTTCCAGCTGGCTTCGACTTCCTATTTCCGGATGCCGTAGCGGCCATTGAAGCAGATGAGTACCGTGGTAATTTCCTTACCGTGGTCGGGAACACGAATTCACAATCGCTGATCAACACCTATTCCAATGCGTGCGACCAATACGTTCCAACGCTGCGCCACATCACCTTGGAAGTGCCCGGAAATGGAACGATCGCACCGGACCTTCGCCGCAGCGACCATGCCTCGTTCTGGGATGAAGGTATCCAAGCCCTAATGCTCACCGATGGCAGCAACTTCCGCAACGCCAACTACCATACCCCGAATGATGTCGTGGCCACGATCGACATTACGTTCTTGACCCAAAACACAAAAGCGACGTTGGCCACCGCAGCCATTCTAGCGGAACCGATCAACATGGGGGCCGATCAATTCGACCTGGCCAATGCGGTCGGGATAACAGAGAAAGGGTTGGTCCGAACCATGGTCGTGTATCCTGTCCCGCTTTACAGCGGGTGTGCGGAAGATGTCCTGCACATCAAGGTTGATCATGTACAACAGGCCCGCTTCGGATTATTCGACCTGAGCGGCCGAAACGCGGTGCCTGAACAACTTCTTCAAGTCGGGAAGGATGGAACGTTCCACTTTTCCGTGGGCGGCTTAGCAGCTGGACTCTATGTGCTTCGGATGAACAGCGAAGGTGGGACCACGGCTGTGAAGGTGGAGGTGAGATAGGCCATTCAAGACAGGGCTATCAAGCACACCTTCTCCAATTCTCTTCCTCACCTAGACCTAAGGATCTTAGAAGTCCATCTGTAGGAATCTCCACTCACAACGGCAGTGTAGCTGCCACTGGCTAAATTGGAAAGATCCACAACAGCAGAGGACACATTCTTCACAGGTTGTGAATGGACTGTTCGACCAACACCATCGAACAATTCGATCTTCGCGGTTCGGACCTGAGCTGGAAACTGGAGGGTGACTTTCTCACTTGTCGGGTTGGGAAAAAGTTGCAACACGGCATCGGTCGCACCTTCCTCTATATTGTTCGGGCCAACGTCCAAACAGCGGTCCGGTACCAAACCCTCCAAGGGCAATTTGCCAATGAATTGATATTCAAGACCCACGAACTGGGCACCCATGCCCAAATAAAGTTTGTTTTGGAAGAACGCCATTTTTCCATTGTCGCCACCGGGCGTTGGCCCGCCAATGCTACAGAGTTGGTGTCCATCGTAGCGCAGCAGCCCATACCAGGTATCGTCGCCCACCCAGTGATGCACACCAGCAATGTAGAGCACGCCATCATGCACCTGTATATCACGAGTGGCACCAACAAATTCAACTTGAGGGAAGAAGGGCTTCCAAGTGCTTCCATCCCACAACTGGATGTGGGTGCTTTGCACGTTGGGACCGGGTTGCAGAAAGCCCGCTACATAGAGGGAATCGCCATAACCGCAAATGGTCTCAATAAAGTAGCCGCCTACACCATTGCCTACCGGGGTCCACTGATCTACCCCATTGTAGGCAATGATGCGTGGCGATCCCAATATGTTGAAGGTGCCCCCGAAGTAGAACTTCCCGTGCCAGTATTCCACATCGTAGACTGCTACACGGCTGGTAAATGGCATCCCCGGTATATCCACGAAGGCCCCATTTCGCCACTCGTGTATACCGGGTGCATACTCCCCATAGAGGCTGTCGTGTACACCCCCACTGAACATTCTACCTTGAGACTCTAAAAAATAGAATATGCCGTTGGGGCTGCCACAGGGCTGCCACAGGCCATTCACGAGCATAGCGGCATAGCCCATAGTGCTGTCTTGATGCCACCAAGTATTCAGGTGGCCAGCAAAGATGGTATCTCCCCTTATTGCAACAGACAGGACAGGGTTCGGTATGCCATACTGGGAGTTATCGCCATTACCATTGGCCAAACCCTCCACGCTCCACTCCAACCCATTCCACCAGGCGAGGCTATTGGCGCGCAGGGCATTGCCCTGCACAAACGGAAAACTGCCGCCAATCAGTAAGCGGTTGTTGGCCGTGTCGATGCGAAAAGAGCGCACTTCCAAGTTCGCCCCCCCATCCAACGTTTCCCATTGGGCCCAGCTTGCAGATGCCAACAACAAGGTGCTGGCCACTGCAAGTAGGTGTCCCGCGTCATTCCGCATTACCATGTCCTTAAGACCTGGGCTGCCATGGTGCGCTGGCCTAATTGCACCAGCGCAGTGTAACTGCCTTTGGCAAACGGCGCTAGATCAACCGCCACGGTGGTTAAGCTTTGCAGGTATTGGCTCAGTTTGGTGCATGCGATAGGACCCTGTCCCCATCTCAATGCAAATGTAACGCACACGACCAATTTTGAACCACGTCTTTTTCACAGGTACGGGCACGTATTTTTCATACTACGGATCTCACTCGAATGAGGTAAATCGGACACTTCGGTTACCCTATCAGAACCTCCGCGGCTAACTGACAAGATGTGCGGGGCCGATCAACGATGCGCGGTCCTACCGAAGCCGGTCCACACTCCGCACCAGGTCCTCATCGGCCTTGATCGAGCGCTCCGCCAAAAAGGCCAATACCAAGGCCACAATAGGGAAGTAGAATGAAAGGCCCAAGTGACTGATCACACTGCCCCCTTGCTCCAAATAGCTGCGCATGGAATTGTCCGTGATGAACAAGAAAACACTGATGCCCAAGAGCAGCAAATAGGTGCTGCGCACAAATCGCTGTTGCCGTTTCCTGTCCTTGTACAGAAAGATCGTCACCAACAAGCCAACGCCCAGCACGGACAACAAGATGGAGAACGGCACTTTCACCCCGACATCGAGCAGCTCCGTGCCATCTGCCGCATAGAGCCCATAGGTGCGGAAGTCGAAGTGTTCGGAACCGCGATCATAGCTGGCCACAGGGAAGAACCACGTAGCGAAGCATAGCAGCGCCGCCAAGAGCAGGAAAAGACTTTGTTTTCGTTGGAGCATGATATCGTGATCGCCGGACGACCTTTGTTCGAGGGCACGAAAATAGGACCCACAAGAAAGTCGCTTGACCTTTGGGATCGTTTCCGTAACATTGCAACCGTCTTCACAGGACCGTGGCGTGTAACAACGTTCTGCCCGTCCTGCGTAATTCCACCTCACTCTTTCCATCGTCCCTTTCATAGGCCACTTCGCCTTTCCGCTACTGGACAAAGTCCCGAACTACGGGCAAACCCATTGATACCGTACATGTACGACCAGAAAACGCTGAGCGGCATGAAGCTCTCCGAACTGAAGGAGATCGCTCGCCAGACAGGCCTCAAAAAGGCCGACACCTTGAAGAAACAGGACTTGATCGCCAAGATCCTCGAAGAACAAGGAGCCAAAGCTGAGAAACCGAAGTCCATCGGCCCCGCTTTTGTGGGCGATGACAAGGCGATCCTCGAAATGGCCACGGCCGACGAGGTCCTTCCTGTTGAAGACCCGGAGCCTGAACTGCCATTGGGTGCCGATGATGACGACGATGACGATGATGACGACGACGATGAGGAGGATGACGATGATGACGACGACGATGATGAGGAGGATGACGCCAAGGAAGATGCCGGTAAGAAAAGCGGCAAGTCCGATCCAACAGTAGAGATAAAGTCTGCCGACAAGGAGACTTCCGAAAGCGGTTCGGGAACCAACCCGGATAGGTCCAAAGATCAGCGCAACAGGGACCGGAACCCACGGGAACGCCAGCAGAACAGACAACCGGAAGGCGGCAAGCAGCAGCCTGACGATACGAACAACGACCAGCGTAAAGGTGGCGATGACCAGCAGCAACGGAACCGGAACGATCGCCGCGATCGCCCACAGGGCGGCACCGATGATGGCGGCGGAAAACAAGGGAACGACCCCGGAGCAACCGGCCAACGCCAAGACAATCCAGCAGGCGGAAGGCAAGACCAAGGTCAACGCCAAGACCGCAACCAACCGCGGAACGATCGTGACCAACAACGGAACGATGGCCGTAATCGTGATCAGCGCAATGATCAACGGAATGATCAACGAAATGAACAACGCCCGGAACAGCGTAACGATCAGCGTAATGAACAACGCCCGGAACAGCGCAACGACCAACGCAACGACCAACGCAACGACCAACGCCAGCCACAACGCGAACAGATCAGTTTTGATGCCTTCGTAGAAACGGAAGGTGTGCTGGAATTGATGCCCGAGGGCTACGGATTCCTGCGGAGCAGCGACTACAACTACCTGGCCTCGCCCGATGATGTGTACGTGAACCAACAGCAGGTGAAGCAATACGGCTTGAAACTCGGTGATACCGTTCACGGCTACGTGAGACCACCGCGCGAAGGGGACAAATTCTTCCCACTGGTGAAGGTTGAGACGATCAACGGACGTGACCCGGAATGGGTGCGCGATCGCGTTCCATTCAAATTCCTTACGCCGTTGTTCCCCGATGAGAAGTTCAATCTCGCCGGCAAGGACCCGAACATCAGCATGCGTGTGTTGGACCTCTTCGCCCCCATCGGCAAAGGCCAACGCGGGTTGATCGTGGCCCAACCGAAGACCGGTAAAACGGTTCTTTTGAAAGATGTCGCGAATGCGATCGCTGCTAATCACCCGGAAGCCTATTTGATCGTATTGCTGATCGATGAACGGCCTGAGGAAGTAACGGACATGGCACGTAGTGTGAAAGCGGAAGTGATCGCGAGCACCTTCGATGAACCGGCATCACGCCACGTTCAGGTCGCCGGAATGGTACTGGAAAAGGCGAAGGCCATGGTGGAATGCGGACACGATGTCGTGATCCTGCTCGACTCCATTACCCGCCTTGCACGCGCCTACAACACGGTGCAACCCGCGAGCGGAAAGATCCTCTCCGGTGGTGTGGACGCCAATGCCTTGCAAAAACCGAAACGCTTCTTCGGTGCTGCACGGAAGATCGAGAACGGCGGGTCGCTCACCATTCTCGCCACCGCGTTGGTGGAAACCGGTTCCAAGATGGACGAGGTGATCTTCGAAGAATTCAAAGGGACTGGTAACATGGAATTGCAGCTTGATCGCAAGATCAGCAACCGCCGTATTTTCCCTGCGATCGATATCATGGCAAGCGGCACACGTCGTGATGATCTGCTTCACCACAAGGATGTGCTCCAACGTACATGGATCCTACGCAAACACCTCGGTGACATGAACAGTCTTGAGGCCATGGAATTCGTGAAGAAACACATGGAAGGAACGAAGAGCAATGAGGAGTTCCTTGTTAGTATGAACAGCTAAGAGCGAGGCATCGCTTGCGATGAAACTCACACTCATCACCGCCGCATCAGTGATCGGCCTGCGTCTCCTGCTCCTCAACATGGGACGACCGCCCGAGGGAACGGAATTCATGCTTGTCCATTTCTTGGCGATCGTTACGTTGGTCTTTTTCACCGGACAACGGCTGCTGAGCACGGACAGGTCAACTCCCTTCCCGGATATGATGCGCGATGGGTTCAAGAACGCCGCGGTCTATGCCTTGATCTATTCGGTGTTCGTATTCGCCTACTACAAATTGGTGGAACCCCATTATTTCGCGGATCGGATCAATGGACTCGTTCAGGCCGGTGTGGAAAGCGGGAATCCGGAAGATGTCATCCGGCCGCGCATGGAACAGTTCTTCACCCCGTTCAATTACGCGAGCATGACCTTCTTCACCTTGCTGGCCGTGGGTGCGTTCAATGCGGTCACGATCGGGCTACTTCACCATAAGGTGCTCCGAAAACTTGTGCGTTGATCAACAAGTTGCTTGATCACCTTCACCATTAATTACTGCAAGCTGTTTTCACCAGTGCGGTCGCTAGGAACGCATTTGCAAAAGTTCATCTCTTGTTCCAGGCCGAAATGATCCGATCATGGTACGATCCAACGCTTAGGAACAGCCCTGAAAGGGCGAGATAGCAAAGCGATGGGTCTTGGCCCATCGTCTGTTCCGTTTGCGGGTATCTTGAAGCCCTGAAAGGGTGAAATAGTTCGGGTGCCCAACAGCTTAAGTCTACTGGACCACAACCTCGACCCGAACGCTGAACAGATCCACATGGGACAGTCTTTGTTCGTGAACTACAGCCATATTGTCTTTAGCACCAAGGGCAGGATACCATTGATCCATCCTCATCATGAAATAGAGCTCTACCGTTACTTGGCCAAGGTGGCGAACGAACACGCCTGTCCCGCTTTAGAGGTAGGCGGTCATGTGGACCATGTCCATCTCCTTTGCAGACTGTCATCAAGGATCGCACCAATGGACCTGATAAAGGCCCTAAAGAGCCATTCTTCGAAATGGATGAAGACCAATGGTACTGGTTTGGAAAAATTCTACTGGCAAGATGGTTATGGTGCGTTCAGTGTGAACCCGACCGAGATCGGTCGCGTTCAGGAATATATTCAACTACAGCATGAGCACCACCGGACACGGTCGTTCAAAGAAGAGTACCTGCTCTTCTTGAAAAAGTATAAAGTCGAATATGATGAACGCTATTTATGGGATTGAAACTGGGAAAGCGATCAAGGAATAACCGGTGGAACTATTCCGCCCTTTCAGGGCTTGGATGTCGTTGGTAATGCACTACCGATGGGCCAAGACCCATCGCTTTGCTATTCCGCCCCGCTGGGGCTACTGGCCGCGATCACCATAGCAATTCTCCACAACAAGGTGCTCCGCAAGTTCGTGCAGCGATGACCAAGTTGATCAGGCAATGAACGCCTCGTTCACGGCCTGAAGGTCTGGGACGCCGAAGCTTTGCTATTTTGCCTCGATGGGGCTACTGGCCACGATCGCTATCTTCTGATCCTCCCAAAGTGCATCGCTAACTTGTGAAGCGTTCCGCAAGTTGATCACGCGATGAACGCTTCGCTCATGGCTTGGAGGTCCATGCCACCGAAGTTGCCGCTGCTCATCATCAACAGGACACTCCGCTCCTTCTGGTCCTTGCGCACGCCACCCATGATGGATATGGGGTCGCTATAAACTTCAAGATCACGAGCAAAGGCCCGTTGGATCCGTTCGGGCGGGATCGGCGGCAATCGTTTCAATTGCACCGCATGTGGATCGTAGAACACGATCGCTCGGTCCGCGGCATCCATGCACCCGGCGTATTGGTCCAGGAAGTTCTCACTCAAACTGCTGTACGTATGCAGCTCCATGCAGGCCACCAACTGACGATCCGGGAATTGTTCGCGGACCGCTTCCACCGTGGCCTTCAGCTTGCTGGGGGAATGTGCGAAATCCTTGTACACCACGCGATCCGTGGTCTCCGCCAATTTCTCCAAGCGCTTGGCCGCCCCGTGGAAGCTGGCAATGGCAGCGTAGAAAACGGCGTTGCCGATACCGAGCAGATGGCAGACGTGCCGCGCTCCTTCCAAATTCTGTAGGTTGTGCTTGCCGAAAACCTCAAGGGGCACCTCGCCGTTCGCCGTGATGAGCACCGTGCTTCCGTTCTCGATCCGGTGTTCCGGTATGCCGTATGCCACGCGATCGACCGTCACGTCCTTTGCTTCGGAAAGTGCGCGTACTTCCGCGTCCTCTTGGCAATAGACCAATTTGCCGCCGGGCTCAATGGCATCAATGAAAAGCTTGAACTGCTCTACGTAGCTCGCGAAGGTCTTGAAGACATTGATGTGGTCCCACGCGATCCCGCTGATCAACGCGATGTCCGGCTTGTATAAATGGAACTTCGGAACAGGTTCCAGCGCCGATGCGAGGTATTCATCCCCCTCTATGATCGCTACTTTGCTGGTGTCGCTAAGCTTCACCATGCAATCGAAGCCATCGAGCTGGGCGCCTACGAGGTAATCGAACTCCACGCCCGCATGCCGCAGTACGTGCACGATCATGCTGGTGATCGTGGTCTTCCCGTGACTACCGCCGATCACCACGCGCGTTTTGTTCTTGGTCCGTTCATGGAAATAGGCCGGATAACTGTAGATCGGGATGCCCAATTCCTGCGCCTTCACCAGCTCCGGATTATCCAGGCGTGCATGCATGCCGAGGATCACGGCTTCCAGGTCCTTGTGGATGTTGCCCACGTCCCAACCCAATTTGTCGGGTAACAACCCCAAGCGATGCAAGCGGCTTCGGCTCGGCTCGAAGATCTCGTCATCGCTCCCGGTCACTTCAAATCCCTGTTGATGCAAGGCAATGGCCAAGTTGTGCATGGCGCTGCCGCCAATGGCGATGAAGTGTACGTGCCGCATGGGGCGAAGATGAGGTGCGTGCAGGGACGTGATCGCCGTCCTTGTCGGAGATCATTCACCGATCAGTGTCGATAGCGATCTGCACGTATCGATGTATAACAAATGT
>Ga0209063_1001409_pt1 | contig 12454 bp, 8 predicted proteins | sample KloWWTmeKNB19Kit_FD_187177 | JGI IMG/M metagenome (GOLD analysis project Ga0209063, IMG submission 187177) | Active sludge microbial communities from Klosterneuburg, Austria, studying microevolution and ecology of nitrifiers - Klosterneuburg... | ecosystem: Engineered > WWTP > Aerobic digester >...
TTCCGGAGTTACACTAAAATCCCGGTCAGTTACTTTTTTATTTTTGCCTTGATCAATTGGCTCATCTACATTGATAACTTCAATCTCACCTTCTTTTTTCTCTTCTTTTTTTGAGTTGTTACAGTTAAAAAAAAACAGCGTTAATGCAGATACAAAAAGTAGTTTGAATTTCATTCTTTGAGGTTTAGTGTATGGTTTATTTGGTCAGATGCTATAAATGTACAAAATTGAAAATGATTTTAAAAGCGGCTAATAATAAGGACTATAAAAAAAGTAAGTCCCACTGTAGAAACAGCAGGACTTAAGTAATGGTTCTGATTAAGCTTTTATTAACAATGAACAGTATTGCTTTTGTTTATAGCGGCAACTGATTCAGTTTTTATTTCAATTTTTTTCTCTACTTGCTCTTTTGATGCTTTTTTAGCATCGATCTGTGCAAGAGTAGGGGCGATGACCAAAGATACAATCGACATCAATTTAATCAAAATATTCATCGATGGGCCAGAAGTATCTTTAAATGGATCACCAACAGTATCACCGGTTACAGATGCTTTATGTGGTTCAGATTTTTTGTAATACATCTCGCCATTTATCTCCACACCTTTTTCAAATGATTTTTTTGCATTGTCCCAAGCTCCACCTGCATTATTCTGAAACATTCCCATTAGTACACCACTAACAGTGGCACCGGCAAGGAAACCTCCTAATGCTTCTGGGCCTAAAGTAAATCCAATAATCAATGGAGATATAATAGTTATTGCACCTGGCAGCATCATCTTTTTGATAGAGGCTTGTGTAGAAATGGCAACACATTTTTCATATTCAGGTTTTCCCGTTCCTTCCATGATACCAGGAATAGTGCGGAACTGGCGACGAACTTCTTCTACCATTGCCATGGCAGCTTCGCCTACGGCACGGATGGCCAATGATGAAAATATGAATGGAATCATACCGCCCACAAATAGAGCAGCCAGCACATCCGCTTTATAAATATCAATATGCTGATTATCTGGCATGGCAACACCAACAAAGGCTGCAAATAAAGCTAAGGCTGTTAATGCAGCAGAAGCAATAGCAAAACCTTTACCGGATGCAGCAGTTGTATTTCCAACAGCATCTAATACGTCTGTTTTTTCTCTAACATCAGGAGGCAACTCACTCATTTCAGCAATACCGCCTGCATTATCTGCGATAGGGCCAAATGCATCGATTGCCAATTGCATAGCAGTTGTTGCCATCATACCAGCAGCAGCGATAGCTACACCATACAAACCAGCAAACTGATAAGATCCCCATATACCTCCAGCTAATACAAGTATTGGAAGAAAGGTTGATTCCATACCAACAGCTAAACCGCCAATTACGTTGGTAGCATGCCCAGTAGAGGATTGTCTAATTATAGATTTAACCGGGCCTTTGCCCATAGCAGTATAATATTCAGTAATAATGCTCATTAATGCACCAACCAAAAGGCCAACGCCAATTGCACCAAGCACACCCCATTTAGTAAAGATTACACCTCTCAGCATCATTGCCTCTGGCAAAATCCAATAAACCAATCCTGCGGCAGCAATGGCTGTAAGAATCATTGAACCCCAGTTACCCATGTTCAAAGCCCTTTGTACATTATCCGTATTTACTCCGGCTTTATCACTTATACGAACAAACAATGTTCCAACGATTGAGAATAAAATTCCTATTCCTGCAATTAGCATTGGTAATACGATTGGAGAAAATCCACCCAATGCATCAGTGCCATCAAATATTACCGTCTGTTGTCCTAATACAATTGTCGCTAAAACGGTAGCTACATAAGAACCGAAAAGATCGGCACCCATACCAGCAACATCACCTACGTTGTCACCAACATTATCCGCAATCGTTGCAGGGTTCCTTGGATCATCTTCAGGAATACCAGCTTCCACTTTACCAACAAGATCAGCACCTACGTCAGCAGCTTTTGTATAAATTCCACCACCAACTCTTGCAAAAAGAGCAATGGATTCTGCACCTAAAGAAAAACCAGTAAGCACTTCTATCGTTTTAAACATTTCGTCAGAATTCACTTCGGAACCTGGTGCGAAATATTGTTTTAATACAATGTATAAACCACCCAATCCCATTACAGCAAGACCGGCAACGCCTAATCCCATTACAGCTCCACCAGTAAATGAAACGTTCAGCGCTTTGCTTAAACTGGTACGGGCAGCTTGTGCGGTTCTAACATTTGCTTTAGTCGCAGCTTTCATACCTATGTATCCAGCCAAAGCACTAAGAACGGCACCAATTACAAAAGCAATAGCAATTAACCAATGTGAATGTGGATTGGCTTGCGCCATCACAGCTAGTAAAATACCGACGATAACCACAAAATAGCCAAGTACTTTCCATTCAGCTTTTAAGAAAGCCATGGCACCATCAGCAATGTATTTGCTGATTTCCTTCATTCGGTCAGTACCGGCATCTTGTTTAGAAACCCAGTTATATTTTACAAAAGTGTAAAGAAGACCAATAAGGCCCATTACTGGGACGAGATAGATCAATTTGTCCATAAGAGTTGATTCTTAATCAAAATTTAATAAAAAGCGGCTATTTAGCCGGGCGGCAAAGATAGGGGTTGGAAGCCTAATTTGACAATCAGGAATTAAAATATGAAGTGTATTTATTAAGCATATAATTGAGTGCCAAACAGATTAAAGTTGACCCGATATTATATAAATTATGGTGGTTTGATATGAAAAATGCACTTCGTTATGATTGGAAGCGCATCTTTCAATAAATTAAATTCAAAAAGATCTTCTTATTTCTTCATTATAATACCACAACCTATCCTTGATCCTGAGTTTCCTGTTGGTTGTGAGGTGTAATCATCTGTTCCACTATGTACAATAATAGACCTGTTCAAAATATTTGTTTTCTCATCACCCCCAATTGACCAAAGATCTGTTTCCAGTTCCATTGAACCTTCCCCTTTTTCGTTCAGGCTGATATTGCCTATATCACCCGAATGAAAACTCTCAGTTCCCCATTTACCATGTTCCTTTTCTGTTGGGTTCCAATGTCCATGAGCCATTTTGCCCATATCTCCACAATCACCCATTTCATGGAAATGCACGGCAACCGTTTTATTGGCCATGGCTGAAACGGTTATTTTAAAATTCATTTTTACTTTTCCATCGTGTTGCATAAATTCCACAGTACCCGAAACTGTAGTGTCAGGAACAGTACCAGCGATAATAGCAATTGCCTCTACATGTCCGCTGTCATTCATCGTTTTAGTGTCTTCCATTTTTGTTTTTTCTGATGAAGATTCTTCATTGCTGTTGTTACATGCATAAAATGCAAAACAGATAGAAAAAAATGAACTTAGTATCAGACTAACTTGATGTTGCTTTTTCATGAATAATTTATTTTAATACATTAAATAATAGATAAGGTTACAAGAAGTATGCCTTGGAAGGCAATTAATTATTTTATTATTGTATTTGAAGAAATGCGGCTCCAAGTTTTTCAATTATATCACCTGCTAACATTGCTTCTTCAGAATTTGCATCAGCAGCAATATCTCCCGCCAATCCATGTAAATAAACTCCAAGTATTGCAGCTTCAGCAGAACTGTAACCCTGTGCCAGTAAACCTGTAAGAATACCTGTTAAAACATCACCGCTGCCGCCAGTAGCCATACCTGCATTTCCAGTAGCATTAAAATAAGCTATGCCGCCTGGAGTTGCAATTACTGTATGATGACCTTTTAAAACTATAAAACACTTTAATTCAACTGCTTTAGTAACTGCGAGTTGTATTTTTTCAAAATCGTTTTCCCATTTTCCAAATAACCGTTCAAACTCTTTTGGATGCGGAGTAAGAATTGATTCTTCAGGAATTAATGCGATTAATTCTTTTTCTGCAGCAAGAATATTTAAAGCATCGGCATCCAAAACAACTCCCGCCTTACATGATGTAATTAATTCTTTCAACATCAGTTTTGTTGCTGCTTCAGTTCCAATTCCCGGACCGATTCCTATTGCTGAATATTTTTGAGCATCGATTTCAACTTTTGAAATGAATTCAGCATTCAAATCTGTTTCAACCATCGCTTCTGGAACTGTTATTTGTAAAATATCATATCCGCATTTTGGGATATGGCAAGTCAATAAACCAACACCACTCCGCAAACAGGCTTTCGCAGATAAAACTGCAGCACCTGTTTTGCCATAGCTACCTGCAATCAAAAGAGCATGACCAAAATTTCCTTTGTGAGCAAATTTGTTCCGTGGCTTGTAAATTGACAGTATTATTTGCTGATCAATTATTTCGAATTTCGATTCCTCTGTTTTATAAAAATCATTGAGCAGGCCGATATCAAGAATATGTACTTCACCAATTGCATCACTATTCTCCGGAACAAGCAACGCCATTTTGTAACACTGAAAACTTAGCGTATGATTTGCTTTTATAGCTTTGATGCCTTTTGAAGATTTGTCAACAAAAAGACCACTTGGAATATCTATCGAAACAATCTCAGCACCAGAAGCATTCATATGGTCGATAAGGCTTGCTGTTATTCCTTCAACTTTTCTGTTGATGCCAGCACCAAGAATGGCGTCAATTATTATTTGTCCATCTGGAATTGGATGAAGATGTTGCTCTGATTGAATGAAGTGAATATCAGACGAATGGATATGATGTAGTCTAGTAAGGTTAGCCTGAAAATCATCTGTTCCTAAATGACCAAACTCCAGAATATGAATAGAAACAGCATAATTTCTTTCTATCAGCATTCTTGCTATGGCTAATCCATCGCCGCCATTATTTCCTTTGCCACAAAATATTCCAAAAGAAATTGCAGCTGGATAATGTTCAACAAGCCATTCTGTACATCGTAAAGCGGCTCTTTCCATCAGGTCGATGGAAGAAATAGGTTCATGCTGAATGGTGAATTCATCCCATAGCCTTATTTGCGGAGCAGAAAGAATTTTCATAACTCTCTAAAGTTGCAAAACAATTTTCGGAATCTGGATGATTATCATCTTTTTTTTACATCAGCTTTTGGCTTTGCTGGAGATGTTGAATTTGTTTCCTTTTTGTTCTCTTTTACAACGGCTTCAGGATTCTCACTGTCATCATTTTGCGGCTGGCGGGTTTGCATATAATCGCCAAAGATGTCATAACACTGACTTGCAGCCCCATAAATATTTCTATTGAATTTATTTCCCAAAATAATTATCGTTGCCTTTTCATCGATTAACCTCGCAAATGATGCATTGAAACCATGCCATTTACCAAAATGATACACAACTTTTTTACCATTGGGCAACAGCTGAAGTCGCCATCCTAATCCATAATTATGTATGGAAAGCTTTTCAAAACTATGTGGTGCAAATGCCGAATCCAATAATGCGGAATTTAGTAGCTGATCGGTATACAATGCCTGATCCCATTTTAATAAATCTAGTGGTGTTGAATAGATATTTTTATCGCCGTAGGTGATATCCAGAAAGTCATTATTCCAAAAAGTGCCGTTATAAGTAAATGAAGTAGTGGCTGACAATGTGTCTTTATAGGTGAACACAAAAGAATTTGCCATTTGCAATGGGTTGAATATTTTTTGCTGCATATATTCCGGAAAAGATTTTCCTGTTATTCTCTCAACTATCAATGCAAGTAGAACAAAGTTGGTATTACAATAGTTGAAACGTTTATCAGGCGAGTAACTTTTGTTTGGCTTTTCATTGATTAAAAACTGTAATACATCTTCGTTAGTTACATACTTCTTCTTATCCCAATTACTGTTCGACATAAAATAGAGGTAATTAGGTAAGCCACTACGGTGCGACAGCAACAATTTCACGGTAATATCAGCATAGGGGAATCCGGGAAAGAATTTTGCTATCGTATCATTAAGTGAAAGTTGATTTTCCTGAATAAGCCTTAGTATAGCGATGGCTGTAAATGTTTTGCTGGTTGAAGCAATATGAAAAGAAGTATTGCTGGTAATAGAATCATTTTTTCGAAGATCAACTTTCCCTTGATACTTTTCATAAATAATATTTCCATCTTTAGCAATGAGAATACCACCATTAAACCCTGATTTTAGAAGACCGGTATCAAAAAAACTGCTGAGTTGGCGATAGTAAGAACGGAAATCTTCTTTATCAAGTTTTCCCGGCGTTGGAGGATAATATTGCAGCGAATCATCCTCAGGCTTTCCTTTACCAGAAGAAGTATTACAAGAAACATAAAGACATAGCAATACAGCAAATAAGAACAGGTTTTTCAATACAATCCGATTTTGACAAATGTATGAGTGTAAATTTATTCAAACAAACCTTCGTTTTCCCCATAATCTTTAAAATGGTAATAATCTCCAATTTATATTTGCAACATGGCAAAAACAGATGTAACAAGTTATCCAAAGGAAAAAATCAAAATTCTATTCCTCGAAAATATAAGTGACAAGGCAGTAAAGAACTTCCGTGGACATGGTTATGTGCAGGTAGAAAAAATTTCGAAAGCGATGACGGAAGAAGAATTGATCAAAGAAATTAAAGATGTTCATATTCTTGGTATTCGTTCCAAAACATTAATTACAAAAAATGTATTAGCTGCCGCAAAAAAATTACAAGCCATCGGTTGTTTTTGTATTGGTGTTAATCAGGTTGATCTTGATGAAGCAACAAAGAGTGGCGTTGCTGTATTTAATGCGCCTTATTCTAATACAAGATCTGTTGCAGAATTAGTGATTGGCGCTGCCATCATGCTGATAAGAAGAATTCCTGATAAAAACAAAGCAGCTCATGAAGGCATCTGGATGAAAGAATCGCAGGGAAGTTATGAGCTACGAGGAAAAACAATTGGCATTATTGGGTATGGAAATATCGGTTCTCAGGTAAGTGTATTGGCGGAAGGATTGGGATTGAAAGTTATTTTTTATGATGTGGAAACTAAACTGCCACTTGGCAATGCCGAAGATGCAAAATCATTAAAAACATTATTGGGCAAAGCCGATATCATCACTTTGCATGTGCCGGATAATTCGCAAACAAAAAATTTACTTGGCAAGATTAACTTGAAGCATTGTAAGAAAGGATCAATACTTATTAACTATGCAAGGGGAGAAGTAGTAGATCTGGGAATGTTGCGAAAATTAATTCTGGATGGACATATTGCAGGCGCAGCAATAGATGTTTTTCCGGTGGAGCCAGAAAAAAATGGTGATCATTTCCGTACACCATTGCAGGATTGCCCGAATGTTTTGCTCACTCCACATATTGGCGGTTCTACGGAAGAAGCACAGCAAAATATTGGTGAAGATGTTAGCTTGAAGCTTTTTAACTACCTGGAAAAAGGAATCACTTTTGGTTCGCAGTCCATACCTGCATTGGCATTGCCGCCACAGGAGGGAAGCCATCGTATTCTGCATATACATAATAATGTACCGGGTGTACTTTCTGAAATCAATACACAGCTTTCTAAAAACAAGATCAACATACTGGGTCAGTATCTTAAAACAAATGAAGAGATTGGTTATGTAGTGTTGGATGTAGATAAGCAATTATCTTCAAGAGCATTGCAACTTTTAAAAGAAGTGAAGGAAACGATTAAGGTGAGAATGTTGTATTAAAATGTGAGTATTCCAGGAAGGGGAATTACTTGGGTAATTAAATCTGGATATTTACTTACAGTATTTTCAATAATTATTGAAAATACTGTAAGTTTGTACTACAAAATCAAACAGCATGAAAGTTGTAATAGTCGGCGCAGGATTCGGAGGGTTAAGACTGGCAAGAAAACTGAACAACAAACCTGGCTTCGAAGTAATCCTGATTGACCGTTTTAATTATCATCAATTTCAGCCTCTTTTTTACCAAGTAGCTACAGCCGGATTGGATGCAAGTAATATTTCATTTCCTCTTCGTAAAGTGTTTCAGAAAAGTAAAAATGTAAGAATACGATTATGTAATCTGTCAGAAGTTGTTCCTGCTGAAAATAAAGTAATAACAGATGTTGAAGAGATAAGTTATGATGTACTGGTTCTGGCAACAGGAGCTGATACAAATTTCTTCGGCAATAAGCAATTGGAAGCTCATGCTTTTCCAATGAAGTCAACAGTGGAAGCATTGCAGATCCGCCATAAATTACTACAACTTTTTGAAAAAGCTCATAGTATAAAAAATGAATTAGAACTACAACGAATGATGAATATTGTAGTTGTAGGTGGAGGACCAACAGGAGTGGAGGTCTCCGGTGCATTGGCAGAAATGAAGAAGTATGTCTTGCCAAAAGATTTTCCTGAGTTGGATTTTTCAAAAATGAATATCTATTTATTAGAAGGAGCTGATAAAACATTAGCCGCTATGAGTGAAAAATCCTCGAAGCAATCTGGAAAATACTTGAACAGGTTAGGAGTAACTGTAATGACAAATACGTTGGTGAAAGATTATGATGGCCAAAATATTATGTTACAAAATGGAGATGAGATACCAACATCCACTGTAATTTGGGCTGCAGGTATTAAAGGCAATGTGCCAGCTGGTATTGATAGTTCTTTAATTGGAAAAGGGAATCGTATTAAAACAGACCGGCGATGTTTAGTGCAAGGATTTAATAATATCTATGCAATTGGGGATCTTGCTTATTTGGAAACACCAAAGTTTAGCACTGGTTTACCACAAGTGGCTCCGGTGGCAATGCAGCAAGCGGATTTGGTAGCAGGTAATTTACGTTTGATAGAAAGAAAGTCTAATCTAGACCGTCAGTATGAATTTGAATACAAGGATAAAGGTTCAATGGCAACTGTAGGCCGTAATTTGGCTGTAGTAGATATTCCAAAACCTAAATTACATTTTGGAGGATTTTTTGCCTGGCTTATCTGGATGGGATTGCACCTGATGTTGATACTTGGAGTAAAGAATAGATTCTTCGTATTCTTTAACTGGATGTACAGTTATATAACATACGATCAGAATTTGCGGTTGATATTTAAAGAGTTTGATAGGAATGAAGATGCTAAAGATTCTTAAGTATTTTTTTGGCTCTTGAATGAAAAGCTGCTGTCTCATAATCCCAACGATCTTCAATCACTGTTTTTAGTTCTTGTTTTATTTCAGGATATTCTTTTGAAAGGTTTTCTAATACAGTAAGCGAAAATGCCTTGATAGCTGGCTTTTCTGTTGGAGAAATAATAAAATCGAAACAGATATTCATTACATCACCTTGGTATTTCTCTGGAATGGAAATTTCTTGTAAAAGCCGGATGGTATTTCTTTTTACAGCGTCATGCAGATCTTTTTGCTTTAAATTAGTTACTAGCTTCCCAAGATGCTTTGGAATGAATTCCGGATGTGCAATACCAGCAAAACTTAATGGCCAGCCAGAACGTTGAGTTATTAATTTATCATTACCTAAAAATAACTTCACTAGTTCATCAAACCGAGTTTGATTACTTCCAATCCAGTTTACAATTTCTTCCCGGTTAGTCTTTGTATGTTCTAAAAGGATTTTCTCTTTAAGATTCATTTAAATTGGTGTATTAATGGTTAAGCTAAATTATTAAGTTCGTTTGTATGAATGAACTGTTGGATGAGTTTAAAATGTAATATTTTTCTTATAATTTACATTATGTTAAACAAATGATAAACTCATGCTCAATTAGTTGCATAATTGATAGCATAGTTATACCCCATTAAATAAAGAAAACCCCAACTCTTTCGAATTGGGGCTTTCTTATTATTAGTTTTATCAGATTAATGATCCTTCTTAAGAGTAGGTATTGCATTAATTGTATCGTACAACTCATTCCACTTCTTTTCTTCGGCTGTGTATTTTGTTACGTCAGCAGGTTTGCCTTTAGCCTGAATTCTTTTAAACATAGCTATCTCTGACAAATAATTGATAGACTTTTTATATTGCTCTTTATCTCTTAATTCAAGTCCGTTATTTGCTTTTACTCTGGCAGCAAACATTGCAGCTGCTTTTTCATATGGTTCTTTTGCTTTTTCTAATTCTTCTCCATATTGTGCATCCAATTGGTCTCTTTTTGCCACATCTTCTTTAGAAGCCATTGTTCCCGGTTTAGTTCTGTTTTTCATATCGGCGACATGTGCTGATCTTGCATCATTTATTTTAGACGCTTTATTGATAAAGTGATCACCTAAGTATAGGTATGAAATTTCAGATTCTGGCTTTGCCGCTGCTGCTTTTAAAAAAGAACTTACCATTGTTTTCTCCAATTCTGCAGCATTAGCTGGAAGTACAGCACCTTCTTTATCTGAATTTAAAGTGTCATATATAATTTCTCCCAGTATCTGGTTCGCTTTGTAATTAGTTGGATCAGTTGCAAGCACTTCGTCTAATGCTTTCTTTTTGTTTTCAAATCCTTCTGCAAGCCCAACTGCAAAATCTACTTTGTCATAAGTGAAAAATTCACTTTTTGGAAAAAGCTCAATGCCTAATTTTTTATATCTTTCGAATGCGGCCATATCCTTTTTATCTACAGAATAGCTAACCATATAACGATAAACACTTTCAAAGCCATCACCCGTTACTTTAGCATCAGCCAGACGTCCATAAAATTTTGCGGCATCATCTCTATTATTACTTTTTTCAGCAGTAATACCTGCAAGTATTAAAACATTCGTATCAATGGGAACTGTAAGTATCTTAAGGCCAAGTAAAACATCAGACATTTCAACGGCACTTTTTAGTTTTTCAAATGCTGGTTGCCAATTGTTTTTGGAATAAGCATCATAGCCTGATGAATATAAATTTGAATACAAGTTAACAGGTCCATTCTGGTAAATCGGATCTGTTGCTAATGCCATAGAAGCATCCATTTCTTTGTATTTCTTAAAAGCCGTAAAGGCCTCATCAATATACTTAGCTCCATCAGGTGTGTTTTTTAAGGCTGTACTTGAAGCTAAACCAGTATATATGGCTGTTTTCAATATGTATGCTTCTGCATTACCGGCAAACTTTGCATTTGTAATTGCCTTATCAAATTCAGTTTTAGCCTTTTCAAACTGATTTAAAAGCATAAGATTTTTAATATCGCTGTATTTCTGAGAAGTTGCACTAAATGCTGCCAGACAAATGGCTGAAAATAAGATGACTTTTTTCATTTCAGATTGTGATTGTTTAATTAAATAGATTCTTCGTTATTGTTTTCCGTAGATGGATTTTCTCCCGGTTGCGTTGCGTTGTCATTTTCTGCAGGCCCGTTTTCTTCGTTTTCAGGCTCTGTTTGATCATCCAGTTTAGTTATTGCAGCTATTTCATCTCCTTCATCTAATCTGATAACTTTTACACCTTGTGTTGCTCTTCCCTGTTCGCTTATTCCGCTTACAGGCATCCGTATAGTCACCCCACTTTTACAAGTAATCATGATATCCTGGGTTTCTTCAACAGCTAACATTCCAATTAATGCACCTGTTTTTTCAGTTACGTTAATTGTTTTTACACCTTTTCCACCACGGTTTGTATATCTGTACTCATCTACCGCAGTTCTTTTTCCATATCCTTTTTCACTAACCACCATTACGGTTTTGGTAACGTCCGTTGCTGGATTAACACAAATCATGCCTACCACTTCATCATTATCATCATCTACATGAATACCGCCAACACCAATTGCTCCACGACCGGTTGCTCTTACTTTTTGTTCAGAGAAACGGATGGCTCTACCACTTTTTACTGCCATCATAATTTCGGAGTTGCCATCTGTCATTCTTGCTTCAATCAGCTCATCTCCTTCTATAATATTTATAGCATTTACACCCGTTTGTCTAGGACGGCTGAAATCTTCTAATGCTGTTTTTTTAATTATCCCTTTCTTCGTACAAAGTACAATATTGTGAGAGTTTACAAACTCTTCATCTTTGAGGTCTTTTACATCCAATATAGCTCTTACTTTATCGTCTGGAGGTAATTGCATCAGGTTTTGAATAGCTCTTCCTTTTCCTGTTTTCTCACCTTCTGGAATTTCATATACATTCAGCCAATATACTCTTCCTTTTTCAGTAAAGAATAACATGGTGTGATGTGTAGATGCTACAAACAGATGTTCAATATAATCTTCATCTCTTGTTTTTCCACCCATTACTCCCCTACCGCCACGGCGTTGTGATCTGAACTCATCTGCAGGAGTACGTTTGATATAGCCAAGATGCGATATGGTGATAACAACATCTTCTTCTTTAATCAGATCCTTAATTTTTACTTCATCATCCAAGAAAGTAATCTCTGTTTTTCTTTCGTCACCAAACTTTTCTTTTATTTCCAGCAATTCCTTTTTGATAACATCAAACCGCATTCCCTCGTTTGACAAAAGCTCATTCAGGTGTGCTATCAACTTCATCAATTCATCAAACTCTGCTTTGATCTTATCTCTTTCCATTCCGGTTAACCGCTGTAAACGGAGTTCCAGAATTGCCTTAGCCTGAATTTCATCTAATCC
>Ga0209063_1001413_pt1 | contig 12446 bp, 10 predicted proteins | sample KloWWTmeKNB19Kit_FD_187177 | JGI IMG/M metagenome (GOLD analysis project Ga0209063, IMG submission 187177) | Active sludge microbial communities from Klosterneuburg, Austria, studying microevolution and ecology of nitrifiers - Klosterneuburg... | ecosystem: Engineered > WWTP > Aerobic digester >...
AATTGCCAGACAAAATTGTTTTACAAGTTACATATACTGAACCGGGCATGAGGGGTGATACTGCGACCCGTACTTTAAAGCCGGCAACATTAGAAACCGGTGCCACACTCGGCGTTCCTCTTTTTGTAAATGAAGGAGAGCTGATCCGCATTAATACCAAAACAGGCGAATACCTGGAACGGGTAAAAGCCTAAAAAAATTTAGGAAAATGGCCTTAAATCATTCGGTTTTTGGCCATTTTTCATTGATTTGAGCTCTATTTTGGCCAAAATCATTAAAAATCCTTCAATTTCTGAAATTGATTTCATTACCTTAGCCCCCGTTCCGCACTTTGGAACTACTTCTTAACCAAAACTGTCTATAAAATTGAAAAACATGGACTTCAAACAAATTCAGGAGTTGATTAAGATGATCAACAAATCGAATATTGGTGAACTAACGATTGAGCAAAAAGATTTTAAAGTTACCATCAAACAAAAAGAAGAACATGTGACGCAGGTCGTTTCTGCAAGCCCTGTTCAGCAGGCTCCGGTGTACACCGCTGCCCCTCCGCCTGCCCCCACTAATCAGCAGTCTGGTGTACCAGTTGCAGAAAAACCAAAAGCTGCTGAAGCTCCCCCTGCCAATACAATAACAATCAAAAGTCCGATGATAGGTACGTTCTACCGGAAATCATCTCCCGATAAACCTAATTTGGCTGATGTAGGTACAGATGTAGTTCCCGGCCATGTGGTTTGCATTATTGAAGCCATGAAGCTTTTTAATGAAATTGAAAGCGAAGTAAAAGGTAAGATCGTAAAAGTGCTGGTAGAAGATGCTTCCCCGGTGGAATATGATCAACCGCTGTTCCTGGTTGAGCCTGCATAAGTAAATATTAAAATTGAAACCAAAGGGAATAAAACCCTGCAGGTTCATTTTGATTATTAATTATTAATTATTAATTATTTCCTTGTGTTTAAAAAAATATTAATTGCTAATCGAGGAGAAATAGCCCTCAGGGTAATCCGGACTGCAAGAGAAATGGGCATTAAAACAGTTGCTGTTTATTCTACTGCCGATAGGGATAGTCTTCATGTAAAATTTGCTGATGAAGCAGTTTGTATAGGTAAGCCATCAAGTGCCGAATCCTACCTTAACGTAGCCCACATTATGGCAGCCGCTGAAATCACCAATGCAGATGCTATTCATCCTGGTTATGGTTTTTTGGCAGAGAATGCAAGATTTGCACAGATATGTAATGACCATGGCATTAAGTTTATTGGTCCTACACCCGATATGATTAATTCAATGGGTGATAAGATTACAGCTAAAGACACCATGATAAAAGCTGGTGTACCCGTTGTGCCGGGTGGCGAAGGATTGTTACAAAGTGTGGATGAAGCAAAGGGTCTCGCAAAAGACATGGGTTATCCTGTAATATTAAAAGCAACAGCCGGTGGTGGTGGCAAAGGCATGCGGATTGTATGGGAAGAAAGTGAAATGGAGAAAGCATACGACACTGCCAAAGCAGAAGCTGCCGCATCATTTAAAAATGATGGCATCTACATGGAAAAATTTGTAGAAGAGCCAAGGCATATTGAAATACAGGTAGCAGGTGACCAGTACGGCACTGTTTGTCATCTTAGTGAAAGAGATTGTTCCATTCAGCGTCGTCATCAGAAATTAGTAGAAGAATCACCTTCACCTTTTATGACGGACGAACTTCGTTTCCGAATGGGAGAAGCTGCCAAGAAAGCTGCCGGTGCCATCAATTATGAAAGTGTAGGTACGGTTGAGTTTTTGGTGGATAAGAACCGCAATTTCTACTTTATGGAAATGAATACCCGGATACAGGTAGAGCATTGTGTAACCGAAGAAGTGATCAATTTTGATTTGATAAAAGAGCAGATAAAAATTGCGATGGGAGAAAAGATCAGTGGAGATGATTATATACCCCGTAATCATGCTATTGAGTGCCGTATCAATGCCGAAGATCCGTATAACGATTTTCGTCCTTCACCAGGTCGCATTACATCACTGAACCAGCCGGGCGGACATGGTGTCCGTGTTGATAGCCATGTATATGCCGGTTATGTTATTCCTCCTTATTATGATTCGATGATAGCCAAACTTATCACAATAGCACAAACAAGGCAGGAAGCTATCGCCACCATGTACCGTGCATTAAGTGAGTATGTGATTGAAGGCGTAAAAACTACTATTCCATTTCACTTACAGTTGATGCAGGATGAACGGTTCCGCAGCGGTGATTTTAATACAAAGTTTTTAGAAGGATTCAAGTTGAAATAAGAGTTCCTTCAATAATGAAAAATCCCTGTGTAATTAATTACACAGGGATTTTTTTTTGTTGTAATTCACACAACTTACCCTCTCATTCATGATACAATGAGTTATCTCCTATGCATGTGCATATTTGGTTAACATATCTGCAGTGAGGCCTAAATACATGGATGGAGTTTAAGTTCCTACATGGAGAAACAAAGATTTATCAAAACATACCGGAAAATGTTTATTAATAAAAAACCGTCTTGTAGTTGGCAAGACGGTCTGTAAATAATTAAGGTTAAATGTGACTATCTAAGAAAAAGCATTTCCCTATACTTTGGTAGATCCCATTCCCTGTCATCCACCAACAATTCCAGTTTGTCAACATTGTAGCGAATTTCATCAAAGAACGCATCTTTTACCTGGCTTTGATATGCAATAGCTTTGGCCCTTGTATTGTCCATTATATTACACACTTTTCTTGCTTCAATCATTTTTTCGACGAGGTCACTTGTTTTATTAATATGCTCTGATATCTTTTCCAAAATCTGCTTTTGATTGGTGTAGGCAGCTTCCTTTAAACCAGCTTCTTTTAATCCCTTAATATTATTTGAAAGGAGATTCTGATAGCGGATTGCGGCTGGTAATACATGACTGGTAGCCAGTTCTCCCATCATGCGGCTCTCTATCTGTACTTTCTTAATATATTTTTCCAGTTCTATTTCATGCCGTGCTTCCAGCTCGGTATGACTGTATATATTATTACTTTCAAACAGTTTTTTTGCTTTTTCAGTTATCATCGCATCCAATGCCAGCGGGGTGGTTTTTATATTTGGCAAGCCTCTTTTCTCAGCTTCTTTTGCCCACGCATCACTATAGCCATCGCCTTCGAATAATACTTTTTCACTGGAAACAATATACTGGCGGATAATATGCATAATGGCGATTTCTTTTTTCTCGCCTTTTGCGATAAGCTCATCTACTTCTTTTTTGAATTGTCTCAACGTTTCAGCCATGATGGTATTTAATACCGTCATCGGGTTGGCACAGTTAGCAGAGGAACCCACAGCACGGAATTCAAATTTATTTCCGGTAAAGGCAAAAGGAGAAGTGCGGTTACGATCTGTATTATCCATCAGTAATTCAGGTATGCTTTTATGAATATCAATTTTCAGCATGCTTTCATCCGTCTCATCCATTTTGTCAGATACTCTTTCTTTTACATCATTCAATACTTTACTCAGGTATTGACCAATGAAAACAGAAATAATAGCTGGTGGGGCTTCGTTAGCACCAAGCCTATGGTCATTAGGAGCAGAAGCGATAGAAGCTCTTAATATATCTGCATAATCATGAACTGCTTTGATAGTGTTAACAAAGAAAGTAAGAAACATAAGGTTGGTCTTCGGCGTTTTACCGGGTGCCAGCAGGTTTACACCGGTGTCAGTAGCCATGCTCCAGTTATTGTGCTTGCCACTTCCATTAATACCCGCAAATGGTTTTTCATGTAACAGAACCCTCAGGTTATGACGCCGTGCTACTCTTTCCATAACATCCATTAGCAAAGAATTATGGTCAACAGCCACACTTACTTCTTCAAAAATGGGTGCACACTCAAATTGTGCAGGTGCAACTTCATTATGCCTTGTACGAAGTGGTATACCGAGCTTATATGATTCAGTTTCAAAATCCCGCATATATGCATAAACTCTTTCAGGAATGGAACCGAAGTAATGATCTTCTAATTGTTGATTTTTAGCTGATGAATGACCAAAGACTGTTCTTCCTGTCATTACCAGGTCTGGCCTTGCATTGAATAATGCTTCATCAACCACAAAATATTCCTGTTCCCATCCAAGTGTAGGTGTAACTCTTGTAACATTTTTATCAAAGTAATTACAAACGTCAACAGCAGCTTTATTCAACGCATCAAGTGCTTTCAGCAAGGGTGCTTTATAATCTAATGATTCACCTGTATATGAAACAAATATGGTGGGGATGCACAATGTTTTGCCCTGTCCAATCTCCATAATAAAGGGCGGAGAAGAGGGATCCCAGGCGGTATATCCTCTTGCTTCAAAAGTGGCTCTTAATCCACCACTTGGGAATGAAGAGGCATCGGGTTCCTGCTGTACTAATGCATCACCTTCAAATTGCTCAATCGGAGTTCCGTCCCCTTTCAAAGTAAAAAATGAATCATGTTTTTCGGCAGTGGTGCCGGTAAGAGGTTGAAACCAGTGTGTGAAATGGGTAACACCTTTGGCTTCGGCCCAGGCACGGATACCAATTGCAATCTGATTAGCTACGGTCCGGTCAATTTTCTGCCCTGCCTTGATAGAGGACTGTAAACTTTTAAACGCTTCATCACTTAAAACCTCCCTGGCTACTTTAAGAGTAAAAACATTGCTGCCAAAGATTCCGGTTACTTTAAGGGATGCATCGATTTTAGTATCGGCATTTGTAAGAAGATGATTAATGGCATTAAAACGAAGTGACATGTGTTATAATTTTCAGCAAAACAAACACATTATAAGTATTATGCCAATTATATTTCAATAAAACACTTTTTTTACAACTATTTGGGGAAAAAATGTGATAATAAGATTTGAAATCGTCAAAATTTATTGTCAACTAGGCAGAATTAGAAATATTATTTTTATTTCTAATATTATTAACGAAAAAACTTAAGATTTGGTTCCAGTTAATATATGCTGCCATCGGAATCACCAATAGAGGAATAATTACGCTTCTGTAACGAACAATGGCGCCAAGATTATTGACACTAAAACCAATTGCAAGCAATAAGGTGATTGAAAAGAAGACACAAAAATATATCAGGTTTTTAGACTCGTTATTATAAGTATTCGTTCTCCAGAAAATGAATAAGAGAAACATAAAAATCAGTACGTTGATTTCTATCGCTGCAGCGAGGGAAAGGATATGCCTTACATCGCTTGGATAGGGTCTAATAGCAGATAAAGTGATAGCCTGGGGAGTATTTTTTAAAAAACTCATTATTGTAGGCTCAAGGTCTTTCATTGGAATGGTAGAGTTGCCCGGTTCCAGTTTCTTAAATTCCTGTTGCTTATTTACAACAGCTTGCGGAAAATCTAATTTGGGATGTATATACCTGGCTGTAAAAAATAAAATGCCGAAAAGAAGATATAATGAACTGAATATAGCCAGGCCATATTTAGGCCGCTGATTTGCGATGAGCCATGCAACAATAGCGGGAATAAGGATAATAATAATGAAATTCCGGAGGGCAAGAACAAGCAGCAGGCCTATTATAAGACAAAGTATTCGCTTTATTCCAAAGCGTTTTTCTTTAGTCCCAAAATAAATACAGTAAATAACTAAGCTGATACCCGTAAAGATGAGCCCCTCCTTATGAATTCCACTTGTCCAGTATAAAAAAGAAGGAACAAGGAATGTTGCCAGCAGAACAATCATTTTTTTGGCGGGAAAAACATCCGTCATTACCCGGTATATAGCAATAGGTCCCATCAACGTTATGAAGGAATAGAAAATAACATTGATATAATAATGCCCAAAACTGAAAATATTAAAAACGGAAAGGACCTTAATAAACATATTTCCTTTTAGGTCGTTCCAATATGAGTCTGTAGTTTCAAAAAACTTCGATACACCGCCATTATATGGATCACGGAAAAGGTTGGTAAAATATTCACCCGGGTCATTAAAAAGTAAGTGATATTCCTGGATGCTATTGATATGGTAGCCCCATGTATCCTGCATTTGTGCAAGGCTGCCGTAGTAAAGGCCAATCCAGCCATAAAAAATTCCTGCCATCACCTTTAATAAAAGGATGATGACAAGCTGGGGTTTGCTTAAACCTGTACGGGTAAAAAATTTTACTCTGGTAACAAGCCATGCAAATACTACAAGCCAGGCTACAAAAAGAAGGTACTCCAAAACAGCATGGTTTTATTCCACAAAATAGCCATTATTACCATGATTGTCAGGACAAAGTTGACAAGTAATGTTCACCCGGTGAGGTACAACCTTTAAATTTGCGGCACAAGAAATCCCTTACATGGAAGTAACAACAAAAACAGCAGAACAGCTACGGCTAACAGCTGAAGAATTTGAACTTATCAAACAAAAACTTGGACGAACTCCAAACTTCAATGAACTCTGTGCTTTTTCAGGAATGTGGAGTGAGCATTGCAGTTATAAGAATTCTATTAAATGGTTAAAGACATTGCCAAGAGAAGGGGGCAGAATGCTGGTAAAAGCCGGTGAGGAAAATGCAGGACTGATGGATATTGGTGATGGGCTGGGTGTTGTTTTTAAAATTGAATCACATAATCACCCCTCTGCAATTGAACCATTCCAGGGAGCGGCCACAGGAGTAGGTGGTATTCACAGGGATATTTTCACAATGGGGGCCCGGCCGATTGCAGCACTTAATTCATTGCGTTTTGGAAATTTGGAAGAAGATAAAACCCAGCATTTGTTATCGGGTGTAGTGCATGGTATTGGGCATTATGGAAATTGCTTTGGTGTACCAACCGTAGGTGGCGAAATTTACTTTGATGACTGTTATCATACCAATCCTTTAGTAAATGCAATGAGTGTTGGTATTGTAAAAGCAGGGGAAACTGTTTCAGCAACTGCTTTGGGAAAAGGAAACCCAGTAATGTTTGTAGGAAGTGCAACGGGTAAAGATGGAATTGGGGGTGCATCATTTGCCTCAGCAGATATTACAGCCGATAGTGCACAGGATTTACCGGCAGTTCAGGTTGGCGATCCATTCCAGGAAAAAAAATTATTAGAAGCCTGCCTTGAAGTAATACAAACAGGTGCTGTAGTAGGTATGCAGGATATGGGTGCAGCAGGTATTATTTGTTCTACTGCAGAAATGAGTGCCAAAGGCGAAGTGGGAATGCGGATCGATCTTGATAAAGTTCCAACCCGTCAAAGCAATATGAAAACCTGGGAACTGCTTCTAAGCGAAAGCCAGGAGAGAATGTTACTGGTAGCAACAAAGGGAAGGGAAGAAGAAGTAATAAAAGTTTTTACTAAATGGGATTTGCCTTGCTCTGTAATCGGTGAAGTAACGGATGATGGAATCCTTAATTTTTATATGCAAGGCGAACTGGAAGCGTCGTTACCTGCTTACGAATTAGTATTGGGTGGCGGGGCCCCGCAATATGAAAGAGAATATAGCGAACCAAAGTATTTTTCTGAAATAAAGAAATTTAATCCTGAGTCTATCATTGTTCCCGAAGACTTAAGGGCCATTGCTGAAAAAATTGTTCAGCTTCCTTCTGTTGCATCCAAACGGTGGGTGTATAACCAGTATGATAGTATGGTGGGTACAAATAATATTTCCACTAATTCGCCTACAGATGCACCGTTGGTAATTGTAAAAGGAACAACTAAGGCATTAGCTGTTACTACAGATTGTAATAGCCGTTATGTTTTTGCAGATCCATATGTAGGAACAATGATTGCAGTGAGTGAGGCGGCGAGAAATATTGTTTGCAGTGGTGCACAGCCATTGGGGGTTACTAATTGTTTGAACTTCGGTAATCCATATGACCCGGAAGTGTATTATCAATTTGTACAGGCAATAAAAGGGATGGGAGAGGCGTGCCGCAAGTTTGATACTCCGGTTACAGGTGGTAATGTAAGTTTCTATAATCAAAATCCTGATGGTCCTGTGTATCCAACACCAACAATCGGAATGGTTGGTTTATTGGAAGATGTGGCTAATAAAATGACATTAGATTTTAAAGAAGAAGGGGATATTATAGTGTTAATCGGTAATTCCACTAACGATATTAATTCTTCACAATACCTGAGTAAAGTTTGTGGGGTTGAATATTCTCCTGCTCCACATTTTGACCTTGAAGAAGAATTTGCATTGCAGCAAAAAATAGCTGATTTAATAAAAGATATGGTTGTTGAATCAGCACATGATGTTAGTGAAGGCGGCTTATTTATAACATTGCTGGAATCAGGCTTTCATCGCAATCTTGGGTTTGATGTGCTGGCTGCTGATTACAACATTAGAAAAGATGCACAATGGTTCGGAGAAAAACAAAGCAGGGTAGTGATATCGGTGAAGGCAGAGAATTTAAGTAAGTTGAAAAAAACTCTGGGTAATTATCCTTATGAAGAATTAGGTGTAGTAACAAGTGGTTCTGTTGAAGTTGATGGTATGGAATGGGGAGTGATTAGAGAGTGGAAAGCAAAATATGATACTGCATTGGAAAACTATTTATCAAAAGAAGAAGCTGGCTCGGCATTGAGTTCAATATAATGAATAAGAATTCTTTTATACTGCTTACGGGTGCTGCTGGTTTCATCGGTAGCTATCTGCTAGGGTATTTGAATAAGCAGGGTTATAATAAAATCATCATTGTGGATGATTTTACAGATGAGGACAAATGGTTCAACTTAAGCAATAAAAAATTTATAACTAAAGTTGAAAGGGACGAGTTATTTGACTGGCTTAGATCAGCAGATCCTAAAATCGAGTTTGTTTATCATCTCGGCGCCAGAACAGATACCACTGAATTTGATTATTCCATTCATCAGAAATTGAATGTTGAGTATTCAAAAAGTATCTGGAACTATTGTACAGAAAAGAATATTCCGCTTGTTTATGCTTCTTCTGCTGCTACATATGGTAATGGAGAATTCGGGTATAAGGATAATCATGATATAGTTGGAGAGCTCAAGCCACTAAATCCCTACGGAGTTTCTAAAAATGAATTTGATAAATGGGCTTTGCAACAAACATCCCAGCCACCGTTTTGGGCAGGATTAAAATTTTTCAATGTGTATGGTCCCAATGAATATCATAAAGACAGGATGGCCAGTATGATATTTCATGGCTATAACCAGATTAAGAAAACGGGAAAAGTAAAACTTTTTAAATCACATAAGCCAGAGTTCAGAGACGGTGAACAATTGCGGGATTTTATTTATGTGGAAGATGTGGCAAATGTTTGTTACTGGTTAATAGAAAATCGGGTGGAGTCAGGCTTGTATAACCTGGGTACGGGGAAAGCTAGACCGTTCAAAGATCTTGTTACGGCAATCTTTACAAGTTTGAACCGGGAGCCTCAGATAGAATTTATTGATATGCCGGAAGACATCCGTGACAAATATCAATACTTTACTGAAGCAGATATGAATAAACTGAAAGAAGCTGGATACAATGAAAAATTCTTTTCGTTAGAAAATGGAGTGCAAGATTATGTAAAAAAATATCTGCTGCGGAATGAATATTATTAATACAATGCTCCGTCCCGAATATTTAACTGGTAGGGGATTAGCTCTTTCATTATCTTATTGGTAGAACCCATCACTAACAGGGTAAATCCTCCGGCAGCAATACCGCTGAAAAAAGTCGCAACACTTGCATTGATTATCTTGTCATTGGTCCCATAAAATTTGTCTAGTTTTCTAGGCCCTGCAATTTCAAAAGTATTGTGACTACGTACTACCCTGTAGTAATTATTGTTAATATGGATATTTAGGTCAGTTCCATCGTAATATCCCCATGCTTTGTTTAATAGTGAGTCATCTAAACCTATGCTTGTAAGAGATTCTGTCTTTTTATCTTTAATTACGTTGAATTCTTTTATAGATGGATTGTTATTCAAAAAATCGGCGTAGGTCATATAAATACCTCTTTCAGGCTGGCTGGATTTTAAAATAGGAAGGTCGAAATCAGCTTGTGTTTTTTTAATTAGAGCATCATAGCTTATCGGCTCGTTTTTTTTTGTTTGTAAAACAAAAAGACTATCACCGGTCTGGAGAAGGTCAATAAGTGTTTTTTTAAGAAGGTCTTCTCCGGCCCCAACCATCCATCTTTTGATAGAAATAACTGTATCGATATTCCCTAACAATGTGTATTCTCCATTGACTGAAGAATAGCAATCAGAATTCAAGTAACAAAACGACAAATAGTCTATTGGGCCTGTTAGTAAGCTTTTGCCAAAGGTTGCCTTTACGATTACCTCAGAAACCCATAAATGTTTAAGGACAAAAGTGAGATTTCCGTTATTGGCTGAACCATTTGATAGAAAAGGAATTGTTTTTTCAGTCATATACGTTGCTGCCGGCTTTGGAAATACTACCCTGTGGTATTCAGTATTTGCCCCCGCAAGGACAAAGCCAAGTTTGCTAGTGTCTGCCCTTCCATCAATAAACTGTGCAGCTTTATAATGTACTTCCAAAGGCTTGTCCTTTTTCCCTGTCTTAATCTCAATCTTAAATTCTTCAAAAGCTGCTGGATTGAAAGATTTTTCTTTCAGCCTTTCCCTGCTTTGAGAAAAGCAGGAAATTCCTGCGAACAATAGCAACAGGCAGCAGCTAAACCTCATAATTAAGTTTTACGGAAGATAAACTTTATTACTAACAGGAAATAATTATAGGTGAGAATAGACGGTTTCTAAATCTCATGTATTGTAACAAAGAAAAGGGAGTAACTTTCGCTACTCCCTTTCTGAAATACTAACAACAAGCCAGAAAAATTATTTCTTTGGCAGCAGTACAGCGTCAATTACATGTATCACGCCATTGCTTGTAGTAAGATCGGCCGCAGTTACATTAGCGCCATTAATCATTACTTTGCCATCTTTAATAGACACGGTTAATTCTCCACCCTGAAGGGTTTTAACTACCTGGCCATCTTTTAAATCAGCAGCTTTTACTGAACCAGCTACTACATGGTAGGTTAAAATACCGGTAAGGTCAGCTTTCTTTTCAGGTGTTAATAAACTTTCTACAGTACCTGCGGGTAAAGCATTAAATGCAGCATTTGTAGGAGCAAATACAGTGAAAGGACCTGCGCCTTTAAGCGTTTCTACAAGACCCGCAGCTTTAACAGCAGCAACTAATGTAGTATGATCCGCAGATTCTGATGCTACATCAACGATGTCTTTCGGAGCATCCATCTTTGGTTCTGCCGGCACTTCATTTACAACTGTGGTGTCTTGAGCAGGTTTTTTTTCGCCCTCATTATTACAGGCTACAAATGTGGCTGAACTTATTGCGACAGCAATTAACAGCATGAAATTCTTTTGCATAATTATTTTTTAAATTTAGTTACGATAGTAACGGATGCAGATTGAAATTGTTTACCAATCAACTGAAATAATTTGTTTAAAAATTGCTGTTCAATTATTCGGGTTGGTAGCTGAGCTACCGTTAAACAACACTTGTCCTTGTGCCTTCTTATCTTTACTAAAAATGAAACTATGAGCAGGAAAATTGCAATCATAGGTGGAGGTAACCTGGGTGCAGCCATTGCCGATGGACTGATACAAAGTGAATTTAGCCGTCCCGTGGAACTGACAATTACCCGCCGTAACCTATCAACCCTGAGCCGGTTTGCTGAGCGGGGTTGTATGGTGCACAGTGATAATAAGAAAGCTGTGAAGGATAGTGAAATAATTATTCTGGCGGTAAAACCGTATAACTATGCTGATATTGTTAAAGAGTTAAAAACAGTGCTAAACCCAAAGAAGCATTTGGTGGTGTCCGTTGTTACTGGTGCATGGATTCAACAGCTGCTGGCTGTTATTGGTAAACCAGTCCCAGTTATCAGGGCTATGCCCAATACAGCGATTGCTATACAGCAAAGCATGACTTGCCTGGCACATGCTGGTGCTTCTGTTCCTCAACTAAATTATATACAACAGCTGTTTGATCAATTAGGCAAAACTGTAATTATTGATGAAAAACTGATGGATGCTGCAACTATTTTGGGTGCTTGCGGAACAGCATATGCAATGCGTTACATTCGGGCCAATATACAGGGTGGTATCGAAATTGGGTTTGATGCATCAACCGCTACACTAATAGCTGCACAAACTGTAAAAGGCGCCGCTGAATTATTATTGCAAAAGGGCACTCATCCAGAACAAGAAATCGATAAAGTAACTACACCTAAAGGCTGCACTATCGCCGGATTGAACGAGATGGAACACCAGGGATTTAGTTCTTCGTTGATACGGGGTATAGTAGCCAGTTACAGGAAGATCGCAAAGGATTAGTTTTGCATCCCCATTGCATTAATCAATTTTCCCGGCAAGAGCATTCTGTTTATTTTTAGTAAAACAAAAACTGATTTGCATATGAAAAATTTTTTTCCCCTGCTGCTTCTGTTTGCGGCATTAAGCGTTATCTCCTGCAAT
>Ga0209063_1001414_pt1 | contig 12444 bp, 7 predicted proteins | sample KloWWTmeKNB19Kit_FD_187177 | JGI IMG/M metagenome (GOLD analysis project Ga0209063, IMG submission 187177) | Active sludge microbial communities from Klosterneuburg, Austria, studying microevolution and ecology of nitrifiers - Klosterneuburg... | ecosystem: Engineered > WWTP > Aerobic digester >...
ATTAACTACTTTTTTGGTGATGGGTACTTTTGATAACATCAATGTCAATAGTATTGCTGTAATGATCAGCAGGGTAAAAATCCCGGTTAGAAAAAAAACAACTACAGACAACAATGCTGCTGCTTCGCACAAAGCCTGGTATAAGATTAATGCCGAACGATATTGGTTTAATTTATCACTTAAGGATTTTCCGGTGTTCTTTATTTCCGACACCTTCCTCTTATACAAGTATTTTGCAACAATTATGCAGATGGACGCAACCACCACAACTATCCACAGAAATAGGGTTTCGTAATTTGATCCTGCCTGACCCTGGACAGGCCCATTAAGTTGATTAATTACTACTGCTATCAGTGCAAAAAAAATTACTCCTGTTGACAGTGCTGCTGTCAAAATCCTCATTGCCCTGAGGTTTTCTTTCGGCGAACCTGTAAATTCAATTTGCTTTCTCATCAACTAAAAAATATTACACAGTCAATTTCTGGCTTGCAGATGATCACTTAATAATTTATGATCCATAAAATTGTAAAAATCGGAATAAACAGGGAAATTCTGAAAAGCAGCAAATTAATACTTAAATGACGGACACATTGATTCCCGTTTATTTCCGCGGTAGGCGTCTCTTGAACCTTGCTTAATCAGCGAAAATTCGAATGCCCCGCGGGTATTGTTGAAATTCTTTAAAGAAGAAGTGGTTGCGTCATACGTAAAGGTAAAAGTGATATCTTTTATACCCAGTCCTACCATCGGGATAACGGCATCTTTATAACGATAATAAGCACCTGCCATCAGTATTTTGTCGCCGTCTCCTGATAAATTATAATGCGCATTTAATCCACCTACTATTTCGTAGGATTTTGCCTGTAAAGAAAAATACGCATTGGGATTAACGATGACCATGTCATTTAACTTGAAACTTCCATTAATAAACCCCGTATAACGAACAGGTATTCGATTATCGATTCCTGGCTGTTCATTAAAAAATGATTCTCTTGGTTGATTGATATGCATGGCAGAGAAGCCCGCATTAAGATAGGTACTGGTATTTGGAAAATAAGCATAGTTCATACCCACCTGCATATCGATGTAATTGATATTGTTATAATCCAGTTTGGGAGCCGCCGTGGTCTGGTGAGCATCAAAAAACTGGCCGTTCCACTGGCTGGGAAAACTAAGATTCGATGTGTTGATATTCTTATTGGCCCATCCTGCATTAAACCCAAGGCTGACCAGGCTTCCGGCATTGATCATCTGGTGGTAGGCAACAGAGCCATACACTTTTGTGGAAGTAAGGACACTGGAACCTGCTACATCACGCAGGATCACACCACCAAGGCCCAGCCAGCCGGTATTCTCACTGTTCTGCATTAACTGAACATCACCAAATGCACTCATTGTTTTATAAGGAAAGGCAGTAATAGAGGCCCATTGATTACGATAATTTACGCCAAGCCTGTAATCGCCATCAGGTATAAATCCTGTATTGGCTGGATTAGTTAGCAAAGGAGAATTCATGAATTGTGAAAAATGAAGATCCTGTGAGTGAGCATTAAGGCCCAAACCACAAACAGCCAGCAAAATTATATTTCTAATATTATTCATTTCCGGATAATCAAATTAGCACATTTTCAAATCTTCCTACCTGATTAACGTTATATCACCCTTTTTAGTTGTTTTTACTCCATCAAAGAATTCAACTGTCAATGTATAAGCATACACATCCATCGGTTGAATCACTCCTTTAACTTTTCCGTCCCATCCGATATTTTGGTCATTGGTCTCAAAAACCTTTTGCCCCCAGCGATTCCAGATGGTAAACTGCATTTTAGCGATACCAAAGCCACGGACAAATACAACGCTATTAATATCTCCACTTTGTGGAGTAAATGCATTTGGAACATCTACCAACGGTATAATTGTTGCCTGCACTTCCCTGCAAATAGTCCTGGGACATCCGATGGCATTATACGCCGTTAAGCAGGCATTGAATGTTCCGGTGGCATTATACTGGTGCAAAACAGGTGCCCTTGAAGTTGTAAGCAATGTATCCCCGTCACCAAAATCCCACTTAAATCTAACTGCATCCAATGATGAAAGATTATTGAAAGTTGTTGGTGTGTTTGGCGCTGGTGAAACGGGCGAAAAACTAAAATCAGGTGTTGGAGCATCCAATACCTGTATGGTAAACCTCGCTGTATCGGATAAGTTACAGGTGTTCGGGTTAGATGCAATTAAAACAATATTATAGGTACCGGGTATAGCATATGTATGCGTGGGGCTTGCAACAGATGATGTATTGCCATCACCAAAATCCCAGAAGAAAGTCTGACCTGCCAACGAAGTATTCTCGAAAACAGCATCAAAGGGTATACAACCTGTAGGTGGTACAATAAACTGAGCCTTTACATTATCTGCAACATTTAACGGGATGACCAAAGAATCAGGAGCATTACAATATCCAGTATCCTGCAGGATCAATTTTACATTATAAGTTCCGGGTGCCACATATGTATGGAGTACGGAAGCAGGGCCTGCTGTAACCCTTGGAGAACCATCTCCAAAATCCCATATAAAGGATTGAGGCCCGAATGGTCTTGCTGGCGGTGCTACAGATAAATTATCAAACCGGTAATTAAAGGATGCACAGGGTGGTAATTTTACCGGGTTAAATCCGAGAGTTGCTTCAAGGTTTCCTACTCTTATCCGTACATAAGATGTATCTCTTATATTACATGTTGTCGGGTCAATTGCAATAAGCATTACAGTAAATGTGCCTACAGTATTGTAAGTATGCGATGTGGAAGGTATAGCAGTGGTGACAACCGGCGAACCATCTCCAAAATTCCATTCATAGCTTTGCGCATTAGCAATTGTATCAGTAAAATCAACTGTTAAAGGCACACAACCTGCCGTATCCCTGGGAACACCATTAATACTTGATTGTAGCCCGGCTCGTACCCCTGATAGGTCCATGTCTATTTTTAGCATGGTCAGGTTACATTCCCCACCTGTGTTTGCGTTATTTACAGTAGACCAGGCGCCGGCTGTTACGGGATAGAGTGGTCTTGGTGGCGCACTTAAATTCTTACAATTTCCACATATTGCCTGATATATTTTTCCATTCCGGTCAAAGCGACTTGTACCCCCATCGACATGGTCGCATCCTTCTCCCGGCCGATTATTTTCACCGAAGAAACTACCAAATAGTTGAGAAACCCCATTCCTTTCCAAAACAAAGAAGTAAAGATCCTTACCATCTGTAACTGATTTAAAAGCATTCGGGGTAACAGGCAACCCGTTTGTCCCGGCACTATTATAGCCGTTATCAGTACCAAAAAAACCTCCCCAACCGGATATATACACATTTTCACAACGATCAACTAAAAAAGCAATTGGCGATATATTAGGCGTCAATCCACCAGAGCCAAAGGCTGTTGAATATACATATGCTGAAAGATCAGGTTGAAGCTTGGCAATAAATTGTTTGCCACCCGGATTATTATAAGGAGGATTGGCTACCGGAAGTATTTCCCAGGTACCAGTGGTTTGCCCCATTATATAAGGAAACCCATTGGCGTCAAACTGCACACCAAATACCTGGTCTATTCCATCAGTACCGATATAAGCCGAACGAATAACATTAGTACCTGAATTATTAATAATAGCAAGAAACCCATCAATAGGGCCACGAATGGAAGGACCTATTGTACCTGTTTGTGAATTGGGTAATAAGTCTCCGCTCTCCGTTCCACCTGCAACATAGATATTTCCCGTTGTCGGATGAAGTGATAATACATAAGCTGCATCGTTAGCAGAACCTCCAATATAGCTGGCAAAAAGTAATGTATTTAGATCCGGGGATAGTTTTAAAACAATTCCATCCTGTGTTCCCCCACCAAATGTTGGTTGAAAGAAACCGGCTGTACCAGGAAAATTATTGGACTGAGTGCTGGAAGCGACATATATATTTCCACTACCATCCAGGATAACTTCACTGCGGCCATCATCGCCATAATTTCTTTGTAGTGAAGTGGCACTACCCCTGTTAGAAGTAATATTTACACCATCATTGCCAGTACCGCCAATTTTTCTTGATCCTATTAAGGCTGAACCGGCAGCGTTAAGTTTAGTAACTACAATATCATAACCACTGCCTGCTAATGCACCATTATTCAACACCGGGTAATTCCCTGAATTTGTTCTTCCAGCCAGAACAAGATTTCCTAAGGGGTCAACAAACAAACTATGTGGTTGATCTTCGCCTGAACCTCCGATATAAGTTGCATAGACACGGTTTGATCCGTCGGGAGTTAATTTGATTATTCCAATATCAAAAGGACCACCCTGGTAATTGGTTTGATATGCTCCGGGAGATGTGGGAAATCCACCACCACCGTCAAAAACAATCCCGCCGCCAAACATACTTTCATCCGGGCCATAAGTAGCAGTAAAGCCCCAGTTATCAGAGGAACTACCTGAAAAGGAACAGAAAATGATTTGGGGATCAATTACGAGAGTTGTGGTGGGATCATAGTCCTTCACATCAAATCTCATCACATTATCTTTTACAACATACTTACAGGATATTTCTTTTCGTCCGGTTATACCCGCTTGAAATGTATATGGAGCAGACTCTTTAAAATCCGCTAATGAAGTGGAAATAACCAGTTCTTTATTTTTTACCTGCAATTTATCCACCCCCTCATACTTCAGGGCAATTTTAGAAACATCTCCACCGGGCTTCACCAGGATATCATATTTAAGAGTACCACGGTCAGTATAGTATCGGACATCTACATTCGGGTAAACATCTTGTATAGTTATTCCCTGGTAAATGCGGCATTCAGATGCCCATTTGGAAGGCTCATTGCCAATAAAATAATTATTATAAGTAGGAATGGGTTTTTCAGGAATGAGCTTCAAGTTCTTCGATGCGCCTATAAAATCTACATTCCATGCATGAGAGCGGATAACCAAACTTTCATTTGCGGCCAGTGGCTTGCCGCTTCCATTAAGTCCATGTTTAAATTGAGACATCCTGGCTACATCAGCCGGATTATGTTGCACCACGGTAAAGCCACCATTGCGGATAAAAAAAACTCCATTACTTACATCCCCTTTATATTGCACACGGCTATCCCATTGGCCTTTATTCTCAATAAATTCAATATTTCCCTGCGCTGGAACAGTAAGGGCAGGAAATAAAAATACGGCGAGTATAAAAAGATATTTCAGGGTCAAATTATTTTCATTAAAATAACCAATTTTTCCCGGAAAAGGGTTGAAAACTTCTGTTAACAATTGTCTTGTCATAGTAATATTTTCCTCTACCCGTAAAATCCGGGCCTGACAGCCTTTTACATGTTTTAAGATATCTTACTCCACTGCACTGGTCCTTTCTTGTAATGAAGGAACTTCTTTAGCTGCAAATTTTCTGCCGAAACCAGGTCCGGGTCATTTTCTAATAATTCCAGCGCTATATTTTTAGCAATTTCCAAAATAGACCTGTCTTGGACTATACTCGCCAGCCTGAAGTTTAAAGCACCGCTTTGTCTTGTTCCATCTATTTCTCCCGGTCCCCTCAACTCAAGGTCTTTTTCAGCTATTTCAAATCCATTGTTCGTTGATGTCATTATCCTGATGCGCTCACGGGCATCATTACCCAGTTTGGAACCTGTCAATAAAATACAATAACTTTTTTCTGCCCCCCGGCCTACCCTTCCTCTCAACTGGTGAAGCTGGGATAAGCCGAATTTTTCAGCACTTTCAATCACCATCACTGAGGCATTAGGCACATTCACCCCTACTTCAATAACAGTGGTGGAAACCATAATCTGGGTATCTCCTTCAACAAATCTTTTCATATTTAGTTCTTTCTGCTCAGCAGGTTGTTTGCCATGCACCATGCTTATCCAGTATTTTGGTTCGGGGAAATAGGCTTTTACGTTTTCATAGCCCTTCATCAGGTTTTCATAGTCCATTTTTGAACTTTCTTCAATTAAAGGGAAAATGATATATACCTGCCTACCTTTTTCTATCTCACTCCGGATAAAATCCATCACTTTACTGCGGTGAGACTCATAACGGTGAACAGTATTAATGGGTTGCCGGCCGGGAGGTAATTCATCTATCACACTATAATCCAGGTCTCCATAGGCTGTCATCGCCAATGTTCTGGGTATTGGGGTTGCCGTCATTACCAATACATGAGGCGGCACTTCTGCCTTTTGCCATAACCGGGCCCGCTGTGCCACGCCAAAACGATGTTGTTCATCAATAATGACAATACCGAGTTTTTTAAACTGTACCACATCTTCAATTACGGCATGGGTTCCAATCAGGATTTGTAAATAACCCTCTGATAAATCCTGTAATGTTTTTTTCCTGCCTGCTGATTTTGTAGAACCCGTCAATAATTTAACGGTGACGCCAATTTTTTCCAGTAATAAACCGATTGTCTGGAAATGCTGTTGTGCCAAAATTTCAGTAGGTGCCATCAGGCAAGCCTGGTAGCCGTTATCAACCGCCAGTAACATGGTAAGCACTGCCACTATAGTTTTACCACTGCCCACATCACCCTGCAGCAGCCGGTTCATTTGCTTACCTTTTGCTGTATCTGCCCGAATTTCTTTTAATACCCTTTTTTGCGCCCCTGTCAACTCAAATGGGAGATAATTCCTATACAAATCATTAAAATATTCCCCCACCCTTTCAAAAATAACCCCCTTTGAAAAACGGTGCCGCTGGCTTCGCAACAGGTTCATCCGCATTTGGGCAATAAACAATTCTTCAAACTTCAATCGTTTTACAGCGTTCTCATACTCTGTATTTGTTTGTGGAAAATGTATTTGCTTGTACGCACTGAACCGGTTCACTAATTGCAATTGTTCTAATACAGAAGAAGGAAGATTTTCTTCTATGTCTTTCTCGCGTATCATCCCCATCAATAATTGAGTTAGCTTACCGATTTGTCTGCCCCCCAATCCTCTTGCTTTTAATTTTTCAGTAGTTGAATAAACCGGTTCAAGATAATTTTTTGCCAATTGCTGTTCCGGAGATAATATCTCCAATTCAGGATGAACGATCTGCGGTTTACCATTGTAAAAACTAACCCTTCCATAAACAAGGTATGACTGCCCGGCCTCTAATAATTTGGCCACCCAGCTTAATCCCTGGAACCAGGTAAGCTCTAAAAATCCGGTTTTATCTTTTAGTTCCGCAACTATCCGGCGGCCGGCTTTTTGGCCAACAACATCAAAATTTACCAATACCCCGGCAACCTGAATAAATTCCGACTGAGGTGTTATTTCGCTGATGAGATTGATTTTCGTCCTGTCAATATGACGATAAGGGTAATGGTCTAAGAGGTCACCGAAAGTAAATATATTCAACTCCTTTTTAAGTAAGTCGGCCCGCTGGGGGCCAACACCCTTCAGGTACTCAATTGGATTTGATAATATATGTGAAGAAGTGGAAATAATATATTGTTTACAGCAAAAATAACAAATCGCAGGACCGCTGAGGCTATTGATTATTGACGATCTGCTTAAATGTTATTATACATGTCGTTTAGCATTACTTACTCTCAAAATCTGTTTTTCGTTGAAAAAAATCTATTCATTCATTTGTAAAACAACTACCCGCAAAAGGAAAGCAGATAGGATAACAAACCCTTCGACTATAACTTATCAATACCACTAAACCCTTCCTGTTAAACAAAAAGAAGCCTTAAATGATCAGGCAGAGTTCAAACTGCAATTATTTTATGTGAAAATTACGATTAGAAACTAGCAAATATCCCTGTATAAGAGTTAATATCCGCAGTTCCTAAAGCGGAAAAATATTTTTTTGACCTGCACAATATTTTTCCAGTTGCAAAAATTAAAAATGCTGCTTAATTTGAATCGTAAATCCACTACCAGTAAAAAGCCATCACTAATGAAAAACCACATTCCCCTTTTACAGCTCGATCTGTATTTTTCCGGCTATAAATTTGCCCTGCTTTGTTTTATAACTGCGTTCGTGATAACACTTATCGCCATACCTCCAATCATAAGCCTGATTAAAAAATACCGTTTATACGATGTTCCCAATGCCCGTAAAGTGCATGCCCTACCCATACCCACCATGGGCGGTGTTGCCATAGTTGGCGGCATGATGACTGCATTGATATTATGGTTTCCCTTTAGCAATCAATTGGCACAGGTCAGCTTTTTCTTTTCAGTGGTGGTACTGTTTGGTTTGGGTATTATGGATGACCTTAAAGATCTTTCAGCAAAATATAAATTTGTCATACAACTGGGACTTGCAGCATTAATAGCTCTATCAGGTATAAGAATAACTTCTTTTGAAGGTTTATTTGGCATTGAAGAACTGCCATTAACTGCACAGTACACTTTTACTATCCTGGCTATCGTGGGTATCACCAATGCTTTTAATTTAATTGACGGTATTGATGGTCTTGCAGGTGGATTAGGTTTTATGAGCCTGGTAACTCTCGGTATATTTCTTACCATGAGTGGCGATGCTAATACTGCCCTGATAGCTTTTGCCCTTGCGGGAGGCATACTTGCATTTCTTTATTTCAATTTCAATCCTGCCAGGATATTTATGGGTGATACCGGCTCCTTAGTATTAGGATTTGTAATAGCTGTCCTATGTATAAGGTTAATGCAAGTGAGTTCCTTAACTGGTAACCCAGTATTACCGCATGCCCCTGTATTTGTACTTGGCATTGTACTTATCCCCGTTTTTGACACCCTTCGTGTATTTATGGTTCGTATCTGGAAAGGCAATTCACCATTTGTAGCAGACAAAACACATATTCACCATCTGCTGACCAACCAGGGTTTCAGCCATGCATTTGCTTCCAAACTCATCTGCTTCATTCATGGTTTTGTTCTGATTGAAGTCTACTGGCTCAGGTTGTTGAAGCAGGAAATAATCCTGTTGATACTGACAGTAATTATGCTGCTTGCAATAGTATTGCTGAAAAATATGGGGTTAGTATTCAGGAGGTATGAGAAAGTTAATACTTTATTGAAAGGTGATTTAAGTTAAAGGGAGTTATTGGACTTTCATTACCCTAACCCAGTCAACCAGCATTTTACTTTTACCATTTTTTATTTGCTCAAAAGTTGAAGCCGGTAATCCGTAGTATGGCTCTTTGATGCCATTAATTTTAAATGGATAAACACCGCCGACAGCAAAGTTTAAAATGAGATACTTGGGATTATCAAAAGCCCATTCTCCAAAAAATTGAGTCATAGGTTTTGTTACTCTAAACATTGGAACTCCGTCATATTTAAAAATCAGACTGTCCGGTGTCCAGTCCACTGCATATATATGCCAGTTTGTAACATCATTCCCGGACGGAAAGTATAACCTGTCAACCAAACCAGCATCACCACTATACCCTTTTCCATGGACGGCAGAACTAGCCCAGTCTTTTTCCCCGACATACTCCATCACGTCTATTTCTCCTGTTTCCGGCCAATTGCCGGTACCAAGTATCCACCAGGCAGGCCAGAGACCAGATCCTTCCGTTAGCTTTATCCGGGCCGATGCAGAACCATATGTAAATTCTACTTTACTCCTGGTATTAATTCTGCCTGAGATAAAATCAAATTTTTGACTATCCTTAGTGATATAGCCAGGCGAATAATAAGGCTGTAAAACCAATGCCCCATTCTCCGCACCCTCAGCCTCAGCGCCAGTTACCAAACGTATCACATTAGTGGAGTCAATATATGCCTGCAATTCATTATTGACATGCATACCAGTCACCTCTGTATTCCACTTCGAACTATCTAGTACCGGGCCTGAAAAATCATCAAAAAAAATGGTTTGGGTATTTCCCTTTTCATCAACAGGCGATACTGTTGGCCCTGAACTACACCGTACCAACATTACAGAACAAAGTGTTACAATAACTTGAAAACGCAGGAGGCCTTTCAGATAATTCATATAAGTAAAATTTAAAACCGGTACAATTATTCATAAACCCTTACATAATCAATAACCAATTGCTGCGGGAAAATCCGATCATCAACCCCATACTTTCCACCCCAGTTACCTCCGACAGCAATATTGAGCAATAAATAAAATTGCTGGTCAAAAGGCCAGGCGGCACTTCCGCTATGCTCATTTTTAAACGTATGATACTTTTCACCATCAACAAAAAAAGAGATTTGCGCTGCTGTCCATTCAATAGCATACACATGAAAAGAATCACTAAAATCTTTTCGCATTGTGCTGTTAACTTTTTGTGTTCCCAACATACCATTATATACTTCCGTATGCACAGCCCCGAACAGTGAGTCGGGCAAATAGCCCACGTTTTCCATGATGTCGATTTCACCACTCTTTGGCCATCCGCCATAAACCCAATTGGTTGGCAACATCCAGATAGCAGGCCACAAGCCTTTTCCGGCCGGGAGTTTAGCCCTTATCTCAAAACGACCATATTTCCAATCCCCTTTATTTTTTGTGACTAACCTGGCTGATGTATAGGATGCACCGGAAAAATTTTCTTTCCTAGTTTCAATAATTAGTTTCCCGTTCTCTACTCTTGCATTCTCGGCTCTGTTCCATGTATAAAATTGTAATTCATTATTTCCCCAGCCACAAATATCCGGACAACCGGTTCCTTTGTCAAAACCCCATTTTGAACTATCGGGCAGGCCCTTGTATTCAAATTCATCCGACCATACGAGTTTGGTAAATAATTCCTGGCTAATACCTGTTTTCTGTATAAACATGAAGCAAAGCATAGTAACTATGTAGATTGTACTTATTCTCCTGATTTTCATAATTGATTTTTAGATAGTTTCCGGATAGAAAAACCTAGATTAAAATAATTTGTATAAAAAGTGGAGGTATTAACTTAAAAAAGTAAATACGATCCACTTACTAACGACTGCTTATGCTTAAAACTGCTTGCTATAAAGAGTAAGAAATTCTGTATAAAATCATATCTGTAACCTGCCGGATCCATTTGTAAATCGAAAGTAACTGTTTAAATAAAAACGCTTTTAATTTTACTTCTTATATCTTATTGATACACCCGTATATAATCAATTTCCATTGCTGCACTGGTAAAGCCGGGATCAACTGGTCCTCCGAAAGTACCACCCATGGCAACATTCAGGATTATAAAAAAATTTTGATTAAAAGGCAGCGTACTAACATTAGCGAACGTATAAAACACCACGTCATCCACAGAGAATTTAATAGTTGTAGCTGACCATTCAACTGCATACTTATGAAATTCTGTTGTCACATTTGGAATAGTAACTGTACCTCCGTCTGCATTTCCGCCTGAGTGGCCGGGATGATGGACAGTGCCGTATATTTTATTCAATTGGCTTCCTTTATGCTCCATAATATCTATTTCGCCACAGGCTGGCCATCCAACAGTGTTTATATTATTCCCTAACATCCATATGGCAGGCCAGGTACCAATACCTGCAGGAAGTTTTGCCCTTGCTTCAACTTTTCCATATTTAAATGAAAACTTATCCTTGGACAATAGCCTGGCTGATGTGTAGGCACTTCCGCTGAAATTTTCTGCTTTAGCTATAATTTTCAATGTGCCATTTGAAATAATTGCATTATCTGTTCTGTTAGTATAGTATTGTAACTCTGCATTGCCCCATCCACCAGCACCAAGATCATAACCCCACCTGGCCGGATCAGGAGAGCCCGGTGTATCAAACTCGTCAGACCATAATAATGATAACGCTACTGTTACTGTAACCTGGATTGATTTTGATATTGTTTGCCCGGAAGCACTTTTTGCAATAACATTTACTGTGTAGGTGCCTGAAGCCGGATAACGGTATGTAACTATCCCGGATGCCACCGTTTGAAAAACACCATTACCATAATCGTAGTCATATGTAACAGCATTGGTTGCTGCAGCAGTAAAGGAAACATTGCCACTATTATCAGTACTTACAATTGCATTAACAGTAAGATTAGTGGGTGCTACATTATTATTACCGGGAGAGTCACCCTTTCCACATGAGGCTACAATTACAGCAACTGAAAATATGAACAATGGCAAATATTTCATTGTATTATGGTTTACGTTTTAATTTCTGATACCAGGAATTACCATCAATACCAATATTCCTCAAATGAATACTATTATCTGTAATAGATAATATCTCATACGTTGTTCCTCCTGTACCAAAATTTATAATTCCGTTACCGGGTACCATAAATTGAATCATTGTTGAAACTGCACTGGTAGAACCAGATGTTGCATCCATAAATGCAAGGGGCCTTGTACCGCCGGTATTTATAGCATAGCATCCGTCACCACCACTAAAGCCATAGAAAGCAGTAGAGGCGCCGATTGAAAAAGATTGACCTTTATTGTCTATTGTCATGGATACCCTGTTATTGACATCTTTGGAAAAAGTGATCTCATCATCATAG
>Ga0209063_1001419_pt1 | contig 12403 bp, 9 predicted proteins | sample KloWWTmeKNB19Kit_FD_187177 | JGI IMG/M metagenome (GOLD analysis project Ga0209063, IMG submission 187177) | Active sludge microbial communities from Klosterneuburg, Austria, studying microevolution and ecology of nitrifiers - Klosterneuburg... | ecosystem: Engineered > WWTP > Aerobic digester >...
AATGGGGTGACCTTCATGAGTTCGGGTTCAATGAAGAGAAATGGTCAACGGGTCATCCTGCCCTTTCCGAGGATGGACGTACGCTGTACTTTGCCAGTGATCGGCCTGGTGGTTCGGGTGGGTCAGACATTTGGATGAGCACGGACAATGGCAGCGGTTGGAGTCAACCTGCGAATTTGGGTCCCACCGTGAACACTGCTGGTAACGAGCTTTTTCCAACGGTTAGTGGCGATGCGTTGTACTTCAGCAGCACGGGTCACCACAACATGGGAGGCTTGGATATTTTCGAAACGCATCAACAGGACGGAGTTTGGACGCTTCCGACCAACATGAAGGCGCCCATCAATACGTCCAAGGATGATCACTCGTTCGTGCTGGATAGCACAAAGCACGCAGGTTACCTGAGCAGTGACCGAAGCGGCATCGATCACGTGTACGCCTTCCAGATCGTGGACCTGCAGTTCACATTGGATGCCGTTGTCGAGGATGCGGAAGGGGGATACCTGATACCATCGGAATTCGTGTTGACCAACATGACCACGGACCAGGATGTTGTTCTGGAAACTGGGTCCGATGGGCGGTTCCGTGCGCCCTTGGAGCCGAATTCGGGCTACGAACTAAGGGCAAGAAAGGAGGGATGGATAACGGGCAATAATGCGGTTAGTACGAAAGGTATGACACGTAGTGACGAGATCCGTTCTGTGGTTCGATTGGATCCCGTCAGGATCGGAACACCCATAGCGGTGAACAACATCTATTACGATTACGACAAATGGGAGATCCGTCCGGATGCCGCAATAGAACTGGATCGGTTGGCGAAGACCTTCATCGATAATCCCACCTTGCGGTTTGAACTTGGATCGCATACGGACTGTCGTGGTGCGGAAGAATACAATTTGGTGCTTAGTGATGCGCGCGCCAATTCAGCGGTGGATTACTTGATCCGCAAGGGCGTTGATCCCAACCGGATCACTGCGAAGGGTTATGGGGAATCCGTGTTGCTGAACAATTGCAACGAAGAGCGGTTGTGCACGGAGGAGGGACATCAGGTCAACCGCCGCACGGAGTTCACCGTTATCGCAGTGGATGGTCTTGCGACGATACCGAAGTGATCCAGGTCAATCTTTCACCGATCGGCGCACCACATCGCTGAAGGGGATCCCTTCCACGTGAGAATCCACCCAGGCCATTACGTCAAAATATTTAAGGACGAGGCTTTCTCCGGGGTCCTTCATCAGGGGCTTGAACTGGTCCTGCATCGACTTGAAGAGGTCACGTTTCTGTGAAGGCTCCTTTGCGCGCGCCAGCTTCTTGATGTGTTCGATCAAGCTGGTTTCCATCACGTCCGCAGGGTGCCGTTTGTTCAGGAAACGTTGGGTGCTGCGAACGATGTATTCAAGCAGGTCGAAATTCCCCAGCTCATAATGGATCACCAAGTTGAACAATCGTGCATAAGTGAAGATGTCCTGCCTTAGAGTGGGTTCATTGTCGTTCAACACCTTGTTAAGGAAGAAGAGTGCCTTGTTCTGTTCGTTACCTCCGAAATGGACACGAGCCAAGGCGAAATTGAATTCCAGTTCATGTTCCTTGTGCAATCGTTCCCCCATTTCTTCCATACCCTTCAGGATCGGTTCAGAAAGTGCCATGGCCTTCACATGTTCACCAGCGCGATCGAGCAGTCGCAACTCGCTCACGAAACTCGCCACGAAAACCTGTGCTTCGGTGCTCCGACCTTGGAATCCTGGTTGGTCGGGCAGGTCCCGCATCAGCTTGATATTGGAACGTGCATTCTTCAGATCGAGAAGTTCGATCTGTGCGTTGATGATGTAATGGAGCGTTTTGATGTACCGTTTCGGTAGGTCGGCCTTGATCAATGGATTCTCATCCAGGATCTCCTTCACCCGTTCAAATTTCACCAAGCTTGTCTTCCAGTCACGTTTTGCCCAATAACAGAAGCCTTGCGTGTAATAGCAAATGGTCGCGGCACGGCGGGAAAGTGCTGTGTTCTTTCCCTTGATCAGTGGGTGGTCGCTGATCTCCTCCACCATGGCGCGCTCATCGTCGGTGCGCACGTAACCGCCACTGCGGAACACATAATTGATCTTGCTGTAAAGGATATGATAGGCCGCCAAGTTCCTCAACTTCTCGATCACGGCACGTTCCTCTTCGATCAGGGCATCAAGGTCCTTGGTGAATTCGCCGGATTCATAGGCCTCTTCCAACAACATCTTCTCCCAGTTCAACAGCTCGAACCAATAGTAGAATCGTTCGTTTTCCCGAGCCACTTTCTTGGCGCGATGCAGCAGTTTATTGCATTCCACATAAAGCGCTTTCTGGTATAGGATCTCAATGTTCTTGATCTCCTGCTTCAGCACGCCGGATACTGAACTCTCGGCATGGTACGCCCGAAGTGATTTCAGGATCAGCTTGTACAAGTGGTTCTTTTCCGAAGGAAGATGCTTGATGAACGTCTCTTTGGCGAAGGTCTTTTTCACCCCTTCTTCGTCATACACCTTCTGCTTGTCCACCACATCGAATATGCGCAAGTAGTTCTTGTCGCCGGACTGAAGAGAGGAGTGCAATTTGAAAAAGCGCTTTTCTGACTTCGTGAGCGAGCGGATCAGGTCGTGGAGTTCTGTACTGGGTTTCATTGGAGCAAGGGGTCGGGCTGTTGGGATCCCAATAGCGTTGTTCAAAGTTAGGGATCCAAACCGGATGGACGTGCTTTGTACTTGTGTTGAAGCGGGTTCATGGAGCGTACTACTTTTGGGCATGATCCAATTTGAACGACCATGGCTGCCATTGATAGGTGTTTTGGTGGTGCTACTCCTTGTGGCCGACCCAACGGTCTCGGCCCAGACCGATTGCCACTCTGTTAAGAACGGCCGGGTGAATAGATCGGATAGGGACTCGCGGGAACTCGCGGCCATGGATATCCTACACCAACGGATCACGCTGGACCTAACGCTGGGCGACATCATTCGCGGCAACTGCCTCATCATCGCGGTCCCACGGAGCGAAGGTGTTATGAGCTTCACGTTGGACCTGGAAGCCTTGACCGTTGATTCGGTGGTCCAAGGCAATGCCCAACTTGCCTTTGTTCAAATTGGACTGGAACTGGAAGTGACTTTCCAAGGGTCGATCGGAACAGTGGACACCGTGGAGTTCACAGTGTATTACGGCGGCGACCCGGTCACGGATGCTAGTGGCTTCGGCGGTTTCTACACCGGAAATTCATTGATCTACAATTTGGGTGTCGCATTTGCATCGATACCTCATTCTTACGGTAGGACATGGTTCCCGTGCCTGGACAATTTCACGGAACGCAACACCTACGAATTCTTGATCAAGACCGCAGGAGGAAAGAAGGCATGGTGCAATGGCGCGCTGGTGGAACGCATTGCATTGGGCGGTGATACGGTGATCAGCAATTGGCGTATTGATGAAACGATGCCCTCGTACTTGGCCAGTGTCGCAGCGTCCAATTTTGTGGAGGCACGCGATACGTTCGCAAATGTGTCTGGTGGCCAAACACCTGTGGCCCTGATCGCAGCTGCAACTGACACAGCTGGAATGAAGAGTTCCTTCATCCACTTGCCCAATGCGTTTGCACATTTTGAGGACCTCTTCGGTCCTTATCGTTGGAACAAGGTTGGTTATGTCCTTACCCCCAACGGTGCCATGGAGCATGCCACGAGCATTCACTATCCACGGGATATCGCCTTGGGGAATTTGCAGTACGAGAGCACCATGGCGCATGAATTGGCGCATCATTGGTTCGGTGATCTGGTCACCTGCGACCGGGCTGAGGAGATGTACATCAACGAAGGTTTTGCCGAGTACATGAGCTACCTTTTCCTGGAGGATATTTACGGAAGGGACCGATACATGAGCACGGTACGCAACAACCACCGGGACATGGTACACCGTGCGCATTTACTGGATGAAGGCTGGTGGGCATTGAGCGAGATGCCACAAGCTTGGACGTACGGGGAGCACACCTACAACAAGGGTGCGGATGTACTGCACACGTTGCGCAGCTACATGGGTGATGAAGATTTCAGCGCCGGCCTCACGAGTTTCTTGGAGACCTACGCATTCCAGCCGGTGAATACGCTGCAATTACGCGACCACTTGACCCAGGTATCCGGAATGGTCCTCACCGATTTCTTTGCGGATTGGATCGAACAACCCGGCTGGGCGGCCTTCGAGATCGATGAGCAATCGATATTGCCGGTCACTGGAGTTTGGGAAGTGGATCTTACCATACAACAGAAATTGCGCGGGCCGGCTGCCTTCTACAACAACGTTCCCGTCACTGTTGCGGTAGTGGGTATGCAAGCGAATGAAGTACATCGCGACACGTTCATGTTGGGTGGCGAATTCACGGACCTTCAATTCCAAGTTCCGTTCGAACCCGCGTTCGTGTGGCTCAATGACGACGATCGGATCTCCCTTGCGATCACAGGTGTTACGGACACGATCGTAAGCACCGCGACCCTTTCCTCCGCCATTGCGAACATGGACTTGATCCCTCAAGTGGGAGACACAACCTTGATCCGAATGGAACAGTATTGGGTGGCCGCCGATGCTGGCACCTTCGCAGAGCCCGATATGTATATGGTTTCACCGGACCGGTATTGGAGAGTGACGGGCGATTGGACGGATCCTTCACGGTTCGAGGCGCGGTTCAACTTCGACTCGCGCAACACGGATAGTGGCAACTTGGACAATGGACTTGCCGCTCTCGTTCCGGGTTTTCGTGAAGACAGTCTAGTGGTGCTGCACCGATCCGGACCTGCCGCGCCCTGGGTCCTGTGGTCCAATGAGGTGAACACCTTGGGCAGTGCAACGAATGGGAATTGCCGAATGAACTTGGATAGTTTGGCCACTGGGGAATACACCTTTGCTTTACGCACAGGAAGTGTCGGGATTGAAGGAGTGGATGCGGTTGCAACGCAATGGTCGATCGTGCCGAACCCGGCGCAGGAGGAGGTGATGGTAACTCTATGCGGCGATCTGGCCCCCGGTGAATTGCATGTGTTGGATGCATCCGGTCGGATCGTATCCATTACGAAACAGACAGGCCACAGCACATCTATTCTTATAAGGGGCACTGCTGCTGGAACCTATTCAGTTTACCACGTTACTAGGAATGGTGAACGCAACTTCGTGGGTTCACTCGTAATGGAAAACTAACTTGGCTTCGATCCTGCCCTTAACCAACGTAACGCAAGCTCCTGCCCGGATACTTCGCAGCACCGCCCAGTTGCTCCTCGATCCGCAACAATTGGTTGTACTTGGCGATCCTGTCACTGCGTGATGCGCTGCCGGTCTTGATCATGCCACAGTTCAGTGCCACAGCCAAGTCGGCGATGGTGCTGTCCTCGGTTTCTCCGCTGCGGTGGCTCATGATGCTGGTGTAGCCTGCACGGTGCGCCATTTCAACAGCTTCGATCGTTTCGGTCAGTGTGCCGATCTGGTTCACCTTAACAAGAATGCTGTTCGCGATGTCCTTCTCGATCCCTTCGGCCAAGCGCTTAGTGTTGGTCACGAAAAGATCGTCGCCCACAAGTTGCACTTTGTCCCCGATCCGTTCGGTCAAGGTCTTCCAACCGTCCCAATCGTCCTCGGACATGCCATCCTCAATGCTCACGATGGGGTATCGCTTGGCCCAATCGGCCCACATGTCCACCATTTCGTTGCTGGTGAGCACATCACCGGTGCTTTCCAAGGTGTAGCGCTTCTTCTCGCTATTGTAGAATTCAGTGCTGGCGCAATCCAATGCAAGCACCACATCTTCACCGGGTTTGTAGCCAGCTTGTTCGATGGCTTGCATCACCAGTTTCAAGGCATCCTCATTGCTGGGCAGGTCTGGTGCGAAACCACCTTCATCGCCCACATTGGTGCTCAGGCCTTTCTTCTTCAGCACTTTCTTGAGTTCGTGAAAGATCTCGGCACCCATGCGCAAGCCTTCAGCGAAGTGGTTCGCGCCCACGGGCATGATCATGAATTCTTGCACATCCACTTTGTTGTCTGCATGTGCACCTCCGTTAAGGATGTTCATCAATGGCACGGGCAGTGTATTCGCATTAACTCCCCCCACATAGCGGTACAATGGCATGTTGGCTTCACTGGCTGCGGCTTTCGCAACGGCAAGGCTCACGCCCAAAATGGCATTTGCTCCGAGGTTCGCCTTGTTCGGTGTTCCATCCAGCGCGATAAGTGCCCGATCGATCATGCCCTGTTCTGTTACCAAGGCCCCCTGCAATTCGGTATTCAGCGTGTTGTTCACGTGCTCAACGGCCTTCAAAACACCTTTGCCCATGTACCGTTTTGCATCGCCATCGCGCAATTCGGCGGCTTCATGCGCACCGGTACTGGCACCACTTGGCACTGCAGCACGGCCGTTGTGGCCCATATCGGTCCATACTTCAACTTCAATGGTGGGGTTGCCACGCGAGTCGAGGATCTCGCGGGCCTGGATCTTTGCGATCACGCTCATAGGTGTAACGATTAGGCTTTTAAGTGAAGGGGATGTTCTACGGCGATATGTGCCTGCATGTTCGCCACGAACCGATCAAAAAGATATCTGCTGTCATACGGACCCGGACCGGCCTCTGGATGGTATTGCACGGCGAACACCGGTTTGTCCTTCATCCGGAATCCCGCCACGCTGCCATCATTCAGGTGTACGTGGGTGATCTCGACAGCGGTGTTCGCTTCGGCATCGGCCCGGCGCACCACAAAACCGTGGTTCTGGGAAGTGACTTCATCATGACCGGTGGTCAGGTCCTTCACCGGGTGGTTGATACCGCGGTGCCCATGGTGCATCTTTTCCGTTGACATGCCCATGCTTTCCGCCAAGAGCTGGTGTCCCAAACAAATTCCGAAGACGGGTAAACCTGCATTCACCACCTCTTTGACGAACTCAACGCTTTTGGGCATTGCACCGGGGTCACCTGGGCCATTGCTAAGGAGAATGCCATCGGGTTTCCATGCCAGCACCTCGTTCAAGGGCGTGTTCATGGGGAATACCTTCACCAGGCAATCGCGTTCGGTCAGGCAACGTTCCATGTTACGCTTCACGCCGAAATCGATCAATGCCACGCGATAGGTCGCATCCCGGCCACCCACTTCGTACGCTTTGCTGGTGGAAACCTTGCTCGAAAGTTCAAGACCTTCCATCGCCGGGGCGGACTGCAGTAGTTCCATCAACCTTGCCGGATCCAGTTCAATACTGCTGATGATGGCGTTCTGTGCACCACGATCACGGATATGGCGCACGAGTTTGCGGGTATCCACGTCGCTGATGCCCGTAACCCCTTGCTCGACCAGTTGTTCGCTGAGAGGGGCATCACCACCGGGTCTGCTCCACACTTCGCTGAATTTCTTCACAACCAAGCCTGCAATGCTGTATTTGCCGCTTTCCTCCTCGCCGGTCTTTACGCCGTAGTTCCCCACATGGGGCGTGGCCAGGACCATGATCTGTCCGGTATAACTGGGGTCGGTGAAGATCTCTTGGTAACCGGTCATTCCGGTATTGAAACAGATCTCCCCGGTGGTGGTGCCCGGAACACCGATCGCACGTCCGCGGAAGAGGGTTCCATCGGCGAGCAGGAGCATGGCCTCGGGGCGTTTGCTTACGAGCATATAGGCGATTTAACTAGTGTAGTGACCGTAGACCTTTCTCTGACTTTTAGGTCATCACACTTCCTGCGGCAAAGATACCCCTGCCTCTGGAAGGGCAAGGAACGGATCATCCACACCTGTTGATAATCCATTTTCACAGTTCAAATTCGACCGAATGTGCGACCCTACTTTTGGTCATCGATCAGCCTTCCCAAGCCTTCGCACTACTTGCACGACCCGCAGCCCGTTGGGTCATTATCGGGTTGCACCTGGTCTTGCTGCTAGTTCTGGTCCTGCATTTCGAGGTCCTCGTGGACAAGGAGGCCCTGAAGTATGTGGGTTGTGCCCAAGAGGTATTGGAAGGGGAGTACGCCGACCTTACCGGCAACTATTTGAAGTACGGGAGTTATATTTTGTTCCTGGTCCCATTCGTGGCCATTGGGGCACCTTGGCTCGCCTTTTTCGCCCAGCTGGCTCTTGGGGTCTTGGCTGCGTTGGCCATGGGGAAAATGGTGCGGAGGTCGTCCGGGTCCAAGCGCGTGGGTAACTTGTCAATGGCCGTGCTGTTGCTATGCTGGCCGGTCCAGTTCTGGGTGTTGGCCTTGTACACCGAATCGTTCTTCACCAGCATGGTCATCCTGTTCATGGAACGGGTCACGAGAGAAGGGAAGGCTGGTCCATTGGTCTATCTGCTGGGGCTGATCACGGTGTTTGCACGGCCCGTGGGTGTGCTTTTCGTTGGCCCCGCTTTGTTATGGAGCTGGACGAAGGACCTCTCGCCAGTGGTTCGCCGATACGTGCGGGTTGGCGGCTCTTTTGCCATCTTGTTTTTCGCGATCACGATCCCACATATCGAACGCGCCCAGTTGTCCCCGATCGTGGAAGGACAGGTGATCGCCGGTCTGCCCGAGGGATCTCCAGACATGGCCCAATTCACGGGCACGACCATCGCAAATGCACAACTTTATTTTATCCGGAACCACAGCGTTGGTGAGACTTTGTTCCTAGCGGTTCGTCGTGTATTCTCACTCTATAGTTTCCACCGCTCTTGGTATTCCATTTTGCACAACGTGGTCTCCAGTGTGTGGTACTTGCTCTACCCGGTCGCATTGTTTGGACTTTGGCGCGGTTGGAAGGAGGGTGCACTTCGCTTGGTGGCGTTAGTACTGTTGGTGAACACCATTCTCATCGGTCTTACCCACGATGAATGGAGTGGCCGATTCCTTGTGCCCTTGGTTCCATGGGTCATTTATCTCGCAGCGAACGCCTTCCCTCGGAAACATGTTGAAGTGGGTCCTGCCTAGTTGCGTAGCAGACGGGTTGGAGGGCCGAAGGTCCGACCACATACCAACCCATGGCAACGCCTTGGGTTGATGTCAACACACGCGCGTTCAAGGGCTGTAGGCCCGATGCATTCGACTAGAAGACGCGTTTTCCCCGGCGATCTCACCGGTATGTGAATGAAATATCCTGCAACAGGTCGGGGTGCAAACTTCTAGCCACCGGACAAGTACGAGCGGCGGTTTCAAGAATGGTCCGTTCACGCGCACCAAGACCCTCGCCGTCCATGGTCATATGTACTTCAACTCGTTCCACCTTGCGAGGCGCAGCGGACATGTGCTTATAGACCTTCGCACTCAGCCCGTTCAACGGAATGTCCTTTTCTCGGGCGGCGATCCCCATCAGCGTCATCATACAGCAAGCCAACGAAGTCGAGAGCAGGTCGGTAGGGGAGAAGGCCTCGCCACGGCCTTGATTGTCCGGTGGCGCGTCCGTGATCACTTTATCTCCACTGCGGGTGTGCAGGGCTTCGGTTCGTAATTCTCCGAGATAGGTAACGGACGCAGTTTCCATGGGCGCAGGTTGAAGTGGGCAAAACTAGTGGTCCGAGCAGAGCGGAAGATCTAGGTCTTGTGAAGTAGGACACATCCGGCCCAATGGTGGAAATACGGATCATTGCGATAGCTGCAAGCCAACGTACTTCCAACAACTTAAAGCCGTTGTCGTATCGTAGCTTTGCAGTCCTGTGCGGAACATGCGTCCCATTCTCACCATCCTCTTCGTTTTCCTTGTCGGCGGTGCCCTGCATGCCCAGGAGACCATCTATGAGGAAACGCGAGTGCCTTACAAAAAGGAGATCCTCGGCGGTATTATGCTGCATGGCGATGGTTGGGGACTTCAATTCTACCATGCCAAATACCGCACGGCGCGCGATCGGCGTTTACTGGGTTTTGAAGTGGTTTCCATGAAGCACCCTAAAGAGGTGAAAAGCTTCAACCCTTACTACGAGGATTCGCGCGGCTATTTCTACGGGAAGGTGAATACGCTGATCGTTGCACGCCCTTCCTATGGCCGCAAATGGCAGATCACGGACAAGATCCGGAGGTCAGGGGTTGAATTGAATTTCATCTGGAGCATTGGCGCTTCATTGGGTCTGTTGAAACCCGTCTACCTGCAGATCGGCACTCCGGACCGGATCCCGTACGAGAACATCATTGTGGAACGCTATGACCCTATCAAGCACGATGTGCAGAACATTTACGGGAGGGCAAGCTTCGTGAATGGTATTGGTGAGATCGCTGTTTTCCCGGGAGCCTTCGGCCGCGTTGCGCTGGATTTCGAGTACTCAGGGAACGTTACCGGGGTCAAAGGCATTGAGATCGGTGCCACACTTGATGCCTTTGCGCGGAAAGTCCCCATCATGTACGAGGTGGAGGGCGTCAAGAACAAGCAGTTCTTCTTTGAATTCTACGTGGCCCTGCAATTTGGAAAGAAGTTCACTACATGAGCGTGACGAACGTTGAAGAAGGACCAGCACGTGTAAAACGCCCGGATTGGTTGCGCGTGAAATTGCCCACCGGAGAAAGCTTCCGGAAGGTGCGCGAGATCGTGAGCGAGCACAAGCTGCACACGATCTGCCAAAGCGGAAATTGTCCCAACATGGGCGAGTGCTGGGGCGCGGGAACGGCCACCTTCATGATCCTGGGCAATGTGTGTACGCGCAGCTGTGGCTTCTGCTCGGTTGCAACGGGACGTCCCGATGATGTGGATCCTTTCGAACCGGCGCGAGTTGCACGATCCGTGGAATTGATGGGCGTGAAACATTGCGTGATCACCAGTGTTGATCGCGATGACCTGAAGGACGGTGGCAGCGACATTTGGGCAAGGACCATCCGCGCGATCCGCCGCCGGACACCAACGACCACCATGGAAACCCTGATCCCCGATTTCCAAGGGAAGTGGGAGAACTTGGCAGTGGTAACCGATGCAGCACCAGAGATCCTTTCGCACAACTTGGAAACGGTTCGCAGACTAACAAAACAAGTGCGCATCCAAGCCAAATACGACCGGAGTTTGGAAGTGCTGATGCGTTCCAAACGTGCAGGCTTGCGAACCAAGAGCGGCATCATGTTGGGCCTTGGAGAGACCGATCAGGAAGTAGAGGAAAGCATGGACGACCTGCGCAGTGTTGGCGTCGATATCCTCACGTTGGGTCAATACCTGCAACCCACCAAGGAACACTTACCGGTATCCGAATACATTCATCCGGATCGGTTCGCACGCTTCAAGACCATCGGCATGGAAAAAGGATTCCGTTACGTTGAAAGCGGGCCGTTGGTAAGGAGCAGTTACCATGCTGAAAAGCACCTCTTCGACCTTTAAGGTGAAGGACGTCTTACTCTCCGGTCGCCGATCATTCAACATCAACTCGCATGTGCGCCATAGCGCGCCGTGCACAACTTCATTTCGGAAATGCTCAGAGTAGCCATCAATGGATTCGGCCGTATCGGACGAGTAACCGCACGTATCCTTCAAGATCGCAAGGACATCGAACTCGTTGCGGTGAACGACCTTACGGACAACAAGACGCTGGCCCACCTTTTCAAGTACGACTCCGTTCATGGTGTGTTCAAGGGTGAAGTGACCTATGACGAGAAGAGCCTCAACCTTGGCGGTACGGTCGTGAAAGCATTTTCGGAGAAGGACCCTGCGATGTTGCCATGGGGCCAACTGAAGATCGATGTGGTACTGGAGTGTACGGGCCTCTTTCTAACCCGTGAGAAAGCATCGGCGCATTTGAAGGCCGGTGCGAAACGCGTGATCCTCTCTGCACCAGCAAAGGATCCCGACATCAAGACCGTGGTGCTCGGCGTGAATGATCACGTGATGTCGCCCGAAGACCTGATCATCAGCAACGCATCGTGTACCACCAACTGCGCCGCACCCATGATCCAAGTGCTCCACGAATTCTGCGGCATCGAGGACGGCTTTATCACCACCGTACACAGCTACACCGGTGACCAACGCCTGCACGATGCGCCACACAAGGACCTGCGCCGTGCGCGTGCTGCGGCAGTGAGCATGGTGCCTACATCTACCGGTGCGGCTAAAGCAATTACCAAGATCTTCCCAGAACTGGATGGCAAGCTGGGAGGTTGTGGCATACGTGTGCCGGTGCCCGATGGCTCCATCACGGACATCACCTGCAAAGTGAAAACGCTGCACACCGCAGAGCAGATCAACGCCCGTTTCAAGGAACTGGCAGAAGGCCGCTTGAAAGGCATCCTGCGCTACACCGAAGACCCGATCGTAAGTGTGGACATCGTGGGTGATCCCAACAGCTGCATTTTCGACGCACAACTCACCAGCGTTGTGGGCAACATGGTAAAGGTGATGGGCTGGTACGATAATGAGTACGGGTATAGCTCGCGGTTGGTGGATCTGGTTGTGCGGATGGGGGAGTAGGTTCAGGAAGCCATAGACAGGCGCA
>Ga0209063_1001420_pt1 | contig 12383 bp, 11 predicted proteins | sample KloWWTmeKNB19Kit_FD_187177 | JGI IMG/M metagenome (GOLD analysis project Ga0209063, IMG submission 187177) | Active sludge microbial communities from Klosterneuburg, Austria, studying microevolution and ecology of nitrifiers - Klosterneuburg... | ecosystem: Engineered > WWTP > Aerobic digester >...
GGTGATCAGCCCCAACGCACAGAACACCAGCCCCACTTGGGCCGCCGAGACCGATGCCCGATCGTGTTCCAACGAATTGGACCCCAAGGTGCGAATGCTGTAGACCACGGAAATGCCCATCAGGAAGATCATGGCGAACCACATGGGGACATGGAAATGCAGGTTCCGGATGCTCTCATACAAAATGGACCGGTTCGGGAAAGTGAATGCAACTCCGGATAGATCGATCTTGTTCACCCCTGGTCCACAAGCACCGCTTTCAATACCGCTTCCGAGTCCTTCGGTGAACAAGGCCCCATCGTACCGCAGTTGATCAATACCAACGGTCGTAAGGTGGTCCTTCATGCCCGCTGGAACTTCCAAGGTCAAGCGTAAATGCGTGGCATCGATCACTTCGGCACTCCCGCACACGCGTTGACCAGCATTCTCCAAGTAGCCTACTGTACTTCCTTTTTGGAAATTCGTGTTGTACCCAAGTACCTCGACCACGGCCGGTCCTGGCGCCACCCGATCCGGAGAGACATGCACCAAAGCCGGTGACAATGGAGTGCGCAATGCGGCAATGGACGCGAAAAGCAACAGGCCGATGCCCAGGAACTTCCACCAATACTTCATCAACCGATCACTGTTCTTTTTAAGGTTGGCTTCTGGCCTTTTGCTGTTGACTATTAGCTATTTGTTCTTTAGCAACAAATAGCGAATAGCCAGAAGCCAGTAGCAAACTTCTTCAACCCAAAACCTAGTCGCGCCAAAGGTACGGGAAGAGGATCCAGGCCAAGGTGATGGTGATCAGATCCAACAGAACGATCCCACCGAAGTAGGTGCTGATCACGCTCCATGCCACGCCGTCCAACGCCAGTTTGCTTGCGCGCATCACCAAAAGCAAAAGCGGAAGTACCAACGGGAACCCGAGAATAGCCATCAGGCCGATACCGTTCCCTGCCCGTGCTGCGATGGCGGAGATCAAGGTGAGCACGCTCGCGAAACCGATGCCGCCCAATACCACTGCGAATAGAAATTGCCCCATGTCGGCATTGTCCAAGTTCGAACTGCCCAACAAAAGGAGGTAAACGGCCAGGCTCAGCAAACTGAGAACGACCATGGTCACCGCATTGTAGAATGCTCGTGCCAGGATCACACTACGTGGGTCAACAAGAGTGTACAGATAGAGTTGCCTTCCGCCGTCTTCCCGTTGGAAGGAGCGCGCCAAGGCGTTGAAGGCCGCAAACAGCAGGATGATCCAGAACAAGGCATTCCAAGTGGCCGTTCCCAAACCCGACTTGACGGCCAGAAAACAGACATAGACCGCACTTACCACGTAGAGCAACATGCCCGCCCAAGTGGCCCGCTGCCGTAGGTCCAAGGCCACTTCCAGCCGGACCAAGTGTGTGATCTCTGCAAATTTCACCGTGCGAAGGTAGGAGTGCGCGGATCCAGCGTAAGGTCGGACGCACGTGGGTCTCGCAACCGCCATGCGGCGGGCGCAATACTTGAACCCTCGGAACCCATCTGCCCCTTTCCGGTTTGTAAGATGGCAAAGGTCACAGGAAGTTTTTGAATTTATCTGCGTTCATCCGCGTTGATCTGCGGTTCCTCTTTTGCCTTGGTATCCGCCGTATGGCGGAAACGGGGAGTCTGCTTGGAGGGTCTAACCCAAAACAGAAAAGCGCGATCTCTGTCGCGCTTTTCAATGAGGTAGATCAAGAAACCTAACGTCGGCGGGGTTTCCTACGCTTTACCTTCTTCTGTTTCTTCGCTTTCTTGCTCACCTCAACGGAGTTCTTGGTGTAGACCATGTAGATGTCCACTGCAGGTCGGGTGCCTGTGGGCATCCGTTTGTTCACCGCACTGGGGATCGCCAAAAGGACCTTATCATCCCAATTCGCCACTTCGAAAGCCTTGTACTTCTTGAATTCCTTCAATCGGGGATAACGCTCGTTGAATTCATCGATCCCTGAAGGCCAGTTGCGTTCGTGACAGCGAAAGACAACTGCGTCGATCTCCGCCGTGCTCAATCCTGCATTCATCATTTCTTGCATGATCAAGGAATCACCTGCTAGATCATAGGTGGCGTAAACACCATCCGGCACCAGGATCTTCGCGGGTTTCATGCGCTCCCAATTGGGTCCAGGGCTCGCCTTCGGTCTTCGTGCATCGGTCAGGTTCATCTCCACCGCCGCTTCAGGGAAGACCAGATAAAGGTCCTGCTTGCTCCGTAGCTCATTGGGCATGTGGTGGTTCTCTTCCACCAGAACTTGTACGAGCACTTGGGAGCCTGTTCCATCCGAATAGCTGCAGATGCGGTGGGCGCGGTAGTTCTGGGCCAATTCGGCATTCACGGACAACGCACTATCCGTGCTCAGCCCGATCGGGAGTTGGCTGGCCTTGCCGTTGTGGAGGGCTAGTTCTATGCGGGCATTGTCCACACCTGCAGCCTGCATGCCGGAGCGTACCGCTCTGTCCTGGGCCAGATCCGGCTTGCGCACCATCTGTGCGAGGTCCGTTATCCGCACGGCATCCTGTGCCATGCAGCCGAGAACGACAAAGGTGGTAGAGAAGAGTAGGAGGGATCGGGAACTGCGCATGGGTGTTTCTACGTGATCAACTCGAAAAAGTGACGATCGCATCCCTTCTTTCCGGATCTTTGCACGGTTGCGCCTTCGTCGCATGCAGAACCGTTCGGCCGGTGCAACTTTTCCTTCCTTTACCCGATGCGCGAACCATATGCGTTCCCGTTGGTTCATACCGATAAAATATGCGAACCCTTCTTTTCAGTTTCCTCACCCCGCTGCTCACCTTTGGCTGCTTGAACCGCGTCCAAGTAGGTCCCGTTTCATTTCCCACAAACGCTGCACAACCCGCATCCGGCATGTCCTTTTTCGACCTCAGCGCAACCGATATCAATGGCCAATTGGTGAAAATGGACCAATACAAAGGCCAAAAGATCATGGTGGTGAACACCGCAAGCGAATGCGGGTACACGCCGCAGTACGCGCAGCTTCAGGAACTGTACAACACCTATAAGGACAAGGGCTTCGTGGTTCTCGGCTTCCCCAGCAACGACTTTGGTGGCCAAGAACCCGGCACCGAGAAGGACATCGCGCAATTCTGCCAGAAGAACTACGGCGTTACCTTCCCCATGATGGCCAAAGTGAGCACAAAGGGTAGCGAGCAGCACGCCGTGTACAATTGGCTGGCCAACAAGGAGCAGAACGGCGTAATGGACACGGCCGTGAAATGGAATTTCCACAAGTACCTGATCGATGAGCAGGGCCACCTGGTCATGTCCTTGGAAAGCGGGGTGGAACCGACCGATGCCCGCGTGACCAATTGGATCGAAGGGAAATGAGCGAGAAGGTCGATATCCTCTGTGTCACCGCGCACCCCGATGATGTGGAGATCTCCATGGCCGGAACGGTGTTGCACCACATTGCCAAGGGGAATACGGTCGGCTTTGTGGAATTGACAGCCGGCGAGCTGGGCACCCGCGGCACGGCGGAGATCCGTGAACGCGAGGCCGAAGCATCGCGAAAGGTGCTCGGTGCAGCCTTCCGCTACCAATTGGGCCTTCCCGATGGCTTCTTTACCGCCGACCGTGCCAGTTTGGAACGCGTGATCATCGCCATCCGTAGGCACCAACCCAAGGTCTTGATCACCAATGCCGTGCGCGATCGGCATCCGGACCATGGCCGGGCGGCTTCACTCGTGGCCGAAGCCGCTTTCCTGAGCGGTCTGCGACGCGTACCCACCACCTACGAGGGAAAGGACCAAGAAGCGTGGCGACCAGTGACCGTGCTCCACGCTATCCAAGACTTTTACATCCAACCCGATCTGGTGGTGGACATTACGCCCTATTGGCCTAAGAAGATGGAGGCCCTCTACTGCTTTGCCTCCCAGTTCCATGATCCTACCAGCACCGAGCCCACCAGCCCAATAGCAACCCCCGACTTTTTACCCTTCCTGGAAGCCCGTGCCCGCGAAATGGGCCGGCTGATCGGCGTTACCTACGGTGAAGGGTTTACCACGCGCAGACCGGTTGGGGTGAGCGATCTGCTTGGGTTGGGGTAGGGGTATTAGCCCTTCTTACTGGATTTGGGTCCTTGCTAACGGTCCTGCGCTTGCCGCAGGCCGCCTTTCGTGAACTTGTTCCTGGACGAAGGTATCATGCTTCAACGGGAGTTGTCACCGGGACGAGGGTGGCTTGCGGCAAATGCATGTTAGGCCTAGTTATATGGTTTCATTCTTAATCATCTTCCCAAGGATAACGGTAACTTCCTGTTTAAACAAATCATTACCTGAAACTCTTTGAACAAGAGAAATTGCTTTTTCCCTGTCTTGAGGCACACCGTCTCCACGGTAATATTTTAAGCCTAAGTTCATGCAACAATGAACATGCCCCTCGAATGCTCCTTGTTCCATGTAGAATAGCGCCAATTTCTGGTCTGGCGAAATCGGTCCATGTCCGGAAGCATATATTTTGCTCAATTTTGAGCAGCAATTTCCTTTATATTCATTCCGGATGATTAAATCCTTCATTATTTCAATCGTCCTTTGGCTATTTTCAGGACTGTGATCATAATAGTAGTTAGCCAACGCAAAACCGGCATTTTCATTTCCTAGTTCATATGATTGTTTCCAGTATTGCTCCGCTTTTTTACGACTCTCCTTGACGCCGTTTCCGTAGTAGTACAAATTTCCTAGGTCCAACGCTGCTTCTGAATTTCCAAGGCTCAGCGCCTTACTTAAAAATTCTATCCCCTTCTTAGTATCGCGCTTTATGTCAGAAACTCCGCGCTCAGCACCAATATATATCTGGCCGATTAACCGATTAGCTTCAGCATTTTGATCGAGGTCAAGAGATTGGAGAAGTTCAATGGCCTTCCGGTCTTGATCGTTTTGCCATAGCCTTACGGCTTTATTTATCACAGATTTCATTGCTATTAGGCCTAACTAGCGGACTGCCAACGATCTGTTGATAGTTCCGCTGTCCAAGAGTTGTGTTTTCGCTTTGCAACGCATTGTACACCAGCCCAATGCAAGTTCAACGTTGTCATGATCCTTGGTAATGCGCAGGTGGTTCATAGAGTATTCGCTGGGCTGGTTTGTGAAGCACAAGATAAGCTGAGCGTCGCATTAGGAACATGGCCTTGAAATTTGAAACGGCTCTTACGGGAGGCTCAAGAGTGCTTCAAAAGCGCCGCCCACTTAGTGCACCTTATCCCAGAACTTCTGCGTTAGCCGGAAGCCTAGGAACTGGTGCATCCGCAAGTAAGGCCTACCCGTGGTGGGCGATACGTTGGGCTTGAAATCCTTGGGCAGTTGCTCCTCGTGGAACTTCAACGCGGCCACCGGATCATGTTTGTAGAGCACACGAATGCTATCGAAAAGGAACTGGTAATAGGGCTGCATGCGCTCCTTGGTCCGTGGTCCGGGGAGGTTTTCCAAGATCCTTAGCCGCAGGTTCACATACCGGATCCAGTTCGGCCCCAGGTTGGTGCCGGTAATGGAACCCGTTTCGCGCTTCCGGATCACGGTGTACAACTCCGTGTCGAACAGCACTTTGGCATCGTTGCGTAGGATCCGGAACATGAGGTCGTATTCCTGACTGCTCCGCATCGTTTCATCCCACATGCCGGCCGCTTCCACCGCGCTACGTTTCCAGAAGTTGGCTACCGTGTTCCCTAGGTCGGTCCGCATCAGGTGCATCCAAACGTCCTCGCTTTGGGCGGTGTAGTAGCGTTCCTGCAAGACCTTTTGCTCTGGGCTGATCATGCGCGAGCTGCCCACGATCAGGTCCGGGTAGTTGTTCTTTTTCGCCAACCGGGCTTGGTGCCCGATCTTTCTGGGCATCAGCAGGTCATCTGCGTCCATGAACTGGACATACTCACCTGTGGAGTTTCGTAATCCGTTGTTCCGCGCGGCGGCGGCACCCTTGTTGGGCTGTTCCACCAAGCGGATCCGGCTGCTTTTATCGGCAGCTTGTACGGCCTTGATCTTGGCGACAGTGCCATCACTGCTGCCGTCATCCACGCAGATCACTTCCAAGTCGCTGTGGTCCTGGGCCAGAATGCTTGCCAAGCATTCCTCCACATAGTCCTCTACGTTGTAACAAGGGATCACCACGGAAACTTTCATTCCGCGGTGGGTATTGTTGCCCGGTCGCCATTGGCGATTTGGCCCGTGCAGTTCGGGCACAGGAGGTCAAAAGCGGAATGGGTTACTACCATTGCGAGAGCGGGGATCGTCAACTTTCGGAGCAGCACAAAGTTAATCGTGGTGGACCTGCTCATTTTACCAGCCGTTGCTTCAACCGGTCCCATACCCGCATGGCGCGCTCCCGGTCGCCACTATGCGGGAGTAGTTCAGCCCAAGACGTCCCGGTAACGCGGCGGAAGACGATCAGTTGGTAGCACACGCTTAGTCCGTAGGCCAAGGACGCGGTCACTGCCGCTCCTTCCAAGCCGGATGTTGGGATCAGCCAAAAGCCGACAAGTATTGTGATCACCAAGCCGATGCCCGATCCGATGGTGTTGTGCTTGATACGCCCGGTACCACTTAAGTAATGGCTCAGGACCTGCGAGGCGGACATGGCGATCAATCCGGGTGCCATGCGTACGAGGATCGGCCGTAGACCGGAGATCTCCGGTCCGAAGATCCACGTGTAGACCCCGTCGGGAATGAGGAGAAGTGCGGCGCAACTGATAACCGCGACCGCCACGGCTACTTTCAACAGGATAACGGTAAGGTCGCGCTGCCTTTCCGCCTCTACCAAATTACTGACCTTGCTATAGAGCACACCACCGATGCTCTTGGGCACAAGCCACGTACTTTCAGCCAGTTGGGTGGTAACCGAGAAGATCCCCAAGGCCGCCCTGCCCCGGAAATGTTCGATCAGGTAGTAGGCCAAACGGTAATTCAGGAGTTGAAGGATGTTGGCCCCTTGCGCCAAGGTCCCTTGGTGGAGCAAGCCTTTCAGGACGCCTTCTGGCCGTGTGCGAGATGTTTCCAAGCGTTGTAGAGCAAAGGTCCCAGAAATGAGCACGGCCGTTCCATGCGCCAGATAGGTGGCTACCACGTAGTCCATTACGGAAGCACCTCCCATGCCCAACAACACCGCGAACGCCGCGAGCTGTACGATGGACTGGACCACCACGATGCGGTTCAGGAGGCCGATCCGTTCACGACCAAGCAAGATCCCCAGATGGATGCTGTTCAGACCCTGAAGGCCCGCCAGCAGCACGATGTGTACTACGTACTCGCTGGGTACCAACGGGATGAATTGCTGGATGAGGGAAGCAGCTGCTGCGCAGATCAGGACCCATGAATAGCTGGGTACCAGTAATGGCCGCACGCCGTAACGGGGGATCAGGTACACAAGGCCACCGCCGCCAACAATATGGGTGAACAGCAAGATGATGGTAATGCCCAGCACGATCAAGCTGATCGTGCCAAGTCCCACGGCGCCAAGCGCTTGTCCGGCTGCAACGATCACCAAGAGGTTCGCCACGGCGATCACCACGCGCGATACGACAGTGCCCACGACCGGTCGTATCATTCCTTTTTGTGCTTGCGCTCACCGTGCGAGCGGGAGCGCCCTTTCTCTTTGTGCGGCTTCTTCTCGACGCCTGCACCGCGCAAGCCGTCAATGAGCGTAATGTCGCCCATGGCACACATGGTCCGGATCCCTTTGGCATAGACCGTACCGGGGAACCCTTCGATGCGCCTGACAACCTCCTCCTCAAATTCCGTGGTGGAAAGGCGTTTGACCCGATTCAGGGTAACGTGGTCGGTATTCGGGGTGGATCCATCTCTCGCCGGTCTCCAAAGTTCACCCTCATGCATGAATGGTGTTCCAGCAGGCCTGGTGCTTTTGTCACTGAATTTCAATGGATTCAATTGGTGTTCTTTGTAAGGTCCTTCAAATTCATCGGCATAATAGGCTAGGAGTATGGAGTCGGGAGCATCCGGATCGGTCCCTATCAACCACCAACGTTCTTGAAACTTGATGGAGGTAGGATTTATCAATGATTTATTGATCAGGGTTTTATGATGTTCCAATTTGTCGTTCGATATAGACACCCGGAAAAGCTCGATACGGTCTTGTGCGGGGTAGCTGATCAATGCGAAGGTGCCGTTGTCCCGTTCAACCACGAAGGGGTATTGAAGTCCAGCTGCGGCGGTGAGCATGGTGCGTGACCGTTTCAATACGCTATCGCTTTTGGGGCGCAGTTTCGCGATCTCGTCGAACGCGCTGTTCCGTTGGTTCTTTCGGTATAGTACGTTGAGCTGGCCATCCGGAGCGGTATAGCCAAATGGTTCCATGCGTTTGTTGCCCTCGGAGGGTGATGGAAGCCAGCGCACATTCATACTGGGGTCTTCTTCCAAAAGGGCCGAAATTGGTTGATACAGGATACCAATATTCCATTCCGGGACCATGGGCTTCGGATCTCTCTTTCTGCCGAATTGGCGGAACCGTAGATCGGCCATCATCCAGAGCAGGGTAAGTATAGTTATTTGAACTTCAGATCTTTTGCCCGTTCTAATTGGATCTATCTGCACCAGATCAGTGCGCCCTTCTGCCATGGCTGCGACCATGCAAGCAGGTAGCCACGAAGCCCCTAACAACACGAGGTCGAGGGTTGGTTCATCTTGATCCGTGCGCAAAGGGAATTGGGAGGTGATGCTGCCAATGTTCGATGCCGATAGCTCAACCTGCATGGTTCCGTCCCGGAGCATCTTTTGCTGAAGGTTTGGCATTGCATTGGGCATTAGACCTCCGCCTTCAAAGCTGAAGCACCAGACCGGAATGTTCCTTGTGGTTGTAATTAGCTCATCTTCAACAGGTAGGAGCGAGATCACAACATCAGGGGAGTAGGATACCAACGTGGACAGATCCAGTTGTTCAGTGGAGGTTCGAACCAATTCCACACCTGGAACCTGTACCAATTGTTCCGTGAGGTCAACAGGTACCAAAGAGTTCGGAGTGAGCATCTCCAAGAAACGCTTGCGGATCCGCTCGTAAAGGGCTCCCTTGCTGTTCCGCGAAAAGAACTGGTCCAGCTGCGGAGATCCATAAACGACCAGTTCAGCTCCGGGAACTTCCCTCAAATGGCGGATCACTTGGGCTTGCCAATGGGGCAGAATGGTCCCGGAACAAAGGACACCAACACGGATCTTCTTGGGTTCAGGCATCTGTGCTGGCTACGATCGCGGTGTAAAGTTCCAATAAAGTTCTACCCACGGCTTCCGGACTTGAACGTGAGTTGACACTGTCCCGTATGCTGGCCGCACTGTACCGATCCGCGTTCTGCGTCAGATCGACCATAGCGCGGGCAAGTGCGTCATCGTCACGCGTATTGATCAGGAGCCCATTCTCCGGGGTCACAAATGCCATAGGGCCTCCACACCGGGTGGCGATCACCGGTTTTCCTTGGGCCAGTGCCTCTCCGGTGACCACACTAAAGGTTTCCACATTGCTGTTGATGATCACGCTGGCAGCATGGGCCATACGGTCCAGAACATTTCGGTTCGCCAAGCGTCCGAGGAATGTCACACTATCTGAAATACCAAGATCCCCAGTAAGTTGTTCCAGTGCTGCGCGGTCCGGTCCGTCGCCGATCACGGTCAGTTGGATACGCTGTTCTTGTTTCCGTGCTTGGGCCATTGCGCGGAGAACACCGCTCACGTTCTTGGTACGGTCCACCAGATCCGCGACCACCAAGAAATGTCCGGGCGATCCCGGCGGTGGGAGCGGACGATCCAGACCGGGGATCACATTGGGAACCACCTTGTATTCGTTACAAAGACCATGGGCCACCAAAGCATCCCCGAGAAAAGGGGAGACGGCCACAACGGCCGATGCCCGGCGAAAGACCGCCTTGCTCAGCATTTTGAAAGCAGCGCTCTTTCCAGCGTACTTGCCATCGAGGTATTCACTGCTCTGTTCGCTGATGATATAGGGTACACGAGATCTGCGTTTGATCCAAAGCGCCAAGAGCGCAGGCCTGACCATGATGTGGACATGGACCAGGTCCGGTTTGCCTCTCTCCAAGGTCAAGCGTTCCCAACCCCGCAGTGCTGCGGTTCGATAACGGAACAGATTGACCATTTTACGCAGTGGGCCGAAGCCCATTTCGCTTGCCGGGTAGCTACTGGTGACCTCCCATAGTCCAGCTTCTTCCGAAACAACTGTTCCGTAGCGTGCTGCGGGCCGCTTGTCGGCATGAACATGGAGCACGCTCACCTTGGTTCGACTTGCTGCTGCCAGAGCTTGTTTCCGCAGAAAATCGCCCAACTGGGGGTCATTCGCATTTGGCCACCACTTTGGAATGAAGAGCACGTGCAGCAAGACCTTTGTGTTTGAAGAATAGCGATGGAACGGAGGCGCAATGAATGTGGCACAAAGTACGGAGCGTCCCCAAGTCATTTTTCCATATCCGGCTTAACACGTGCAGTCGAGGGATGGAGCAACGAAAACGAACGTTCAACACCATGCAAGCACTATATTTGCAGCCCGATGAACAATTTTGTTCAACGTTACCGGTAGCAATACTGGTGGTATGGTGGTTGTAGCTCAGTTGGTTAGAGCGCCGGATTGTGATTCCGGAGGTCGCCGGTTCAACCCCGGTCATCCACCCAAAAAAATGCAAAGCCCCGAAAGGGGTTTTTGCTTTTAGGGGTGGATGTGAAGCATTTCAGGTTACCACACTATGCTTCGCGTTGTCGAGCACGCTCTGAAGGGTCCACGTTACTTTCCGTTCAAAGGGATGCGAACGCACAGGGCAGTTGTCCAACTTGCAGATGTTGCAACTTGCTGGCACACATGGGTCCATGTGTATGAACAATTCCACCTCGCGGTCATGTTCCTGCTTCACCAAGGCCTCCATAGTGGAGATCTCTTCGTGGGCCGTCTCCAGTGGAAAGTACCACGGAAGGGTAACGTGGCAGTCGATGTGGAGCACAGGGCCATAAGCGATCGTTCTGAAATTGTGCAGGTCCACCCACTCCGGTCGGCGCCCCTTTTCCAACGTGGCGATCACGGCACTGGCCAAACCCATGTCGGCTTCATCCATAACACCTGCCACCGATCGGCGAAGGATCCTAAGCCCGGTGTATATGATGAACAGTGCAAAGCCAATGGCGAACACCTGGTCCAGCCATAACAGTCCCGTCAGCTGGATCACGAACAAGCCCACTACCATGGCTGCGGTGCTCCATGCATCGGAAAGTAGGTGGGTCCCACTCGCTTCCATGGTGATCGAATGGGACGTTCTACCTCGTTTTCGAAGGAGAAGACCCATGGCGAGATTCGATCCACCAGCGATCACTGTAAGCAGTATCCCTATGTCCAAGTCATGCAGGTGCTGATCCGTTAGGAGCGCTTCCACGGCTCGGTAGATGATCATGCCACCGGCCAGCATCACCAATGCACCTTCCAATCCGGCAGAGATATACTCGATCTTGCCATGACCGTATGGGTGTTCCCGGTCTCGCGGTTTCCCGGCAAGCAATAGACTGTACAAGGCGAACGATCCCGCGACGATGTTCACGATGCTTTCCATGGCATCGCTCAGGATCGTGGTGCTGTGGGTGGCTTTCCACGCAAAGAATTTCACCAACATCAGTAAAGTGCCAACGGCCAATACCACTTGTTGGGTCCGTATGTTGCTCATCTGGGCCATGTACAAGAATAGTGCACCTTCCCTTTAGGAGTAGTTCCTGTGGATATCGTTCCGGGAATGCACGGAACTTTCCGGGTCAGGTTCCGTAATCTTGCCCGCCAAACCGTGTTGTCCATGTTCATTGCAATGGCAGTCGTTTTCGTTCTTGGATATCTAGCTATCGCGCTGGAACATCCATTACGTGTGAACAAGTCTGCGTCGGCGATCCTTACCGGGGCCGTAGTCTGGTCGATCCTGCTTCTGGGCCGTAATTCCATTTTCGAGGACCCTGCACTTGCAGACCACCATCATCTGATCGAAGGGTTGTTGGAGCACCTTGGCGAGATCGCGAGCATCCTTTTCTTCCTCATGGGTGCCATGACCATTGTGGAATTGGTGGATGTGCATGAAGGCTTTCGAGTGATCACCGATCGGATCACGTCGACCAAGAAAGTGATCTTGTTGTGGATCATTTGCCTGATCACCTTCTTTTTCAGCGCCGCCTTGGACAACCTCACCACTGCAATTGTGATGTGCGCATTGCTGCGGAAGCTCGTTAAAGAAAAGGAAACGCTCTGGTTATATGCTGGCATGGTGATCATTGCAGCCAATGCTGGCGGTGCTTGGAGCCCGATCGGTGACGTTACCACGATCATGCTCTGGATCGGAGGACAGGTGACGACAGTGAACATTATCGCGAAGCTGATCCTGCCCAGCCTGGTA
>Ga0209063_1001427_pt1 | contig 12339 bp, 8 predicted proteins | sample KloWWTmeKNB19Kit_FD_187177 | JGI IMG/M metagenome (GOLD analysis project Ga0209063, IMG submission 187177) | Active sludge microbial communities from Klosterneuburg, Austria, studying microevolution and ecology of nitrifiers - Klosterneuburg... | ecosystem: Engineered > WWTP > Aerobic digester >...
AGCACAACGCTACATCAAGGAGTTTAAAGATGCTGATATTATCCAGTACGATGGTCACGACCAGTACACCAACCCCAACGCCAAAAATCCTCAATAGTTCCTATTTGAGGATTTAAGGATATGAGGAGATAACCTCACTATCCTTTTTTGCTTTCCCCCACTGGGGTTAAAAGTGTTTACAGAGGTTACAAACATAGTTTTGAAAGGGTCTGCCTTTCCTCAAATCCTCATTTCCCCGCTTTCTCAAAACTTTTTCACGTACTACTTTTTTTAGCAACTCTTTGCTTTTGTTTTCTTATATTTGCCAATATTTGTCAAGACAATATTATTATAATGGCAACACAGTTTGGTGAACGTATAAGAGAACTAAGAACGAAGCAAAATTTGCTTCTGCGGCAGCTTGCTTCTCAATTGGATGTGGACACTTCTATTATTAGCAAAGTAGAACGAGGCGACAGGCAATTAAAGAAAGAGCAAATCCCATTATTAGCCCAAATACTCAAAGCGGATGTAGAAGAATTGCAAACCCTTTGGCTTGCCGACCAATTGTATAATATGGTTCAAGGCGAACCGATGGCAGACGAAGCATTAAAATCAGTTACCAAACAAATAAAGAAATCGAAATAATGTCAACAAAGTTTTTTACAAACGAAAACGAAAATACGCTACTAAGCAAAATTGAAGGAATATTCAAGCATCGTAATATTCATTTCTTCGATGCTTTGGTAGGGTATTTTAGAGCATCTGGCTACTTCCGAATTAGACCATTTGTAGAGAAAGCAGGAGAAATAAGAATATTGGTTGGTATCAACATTGATAACCTGATTTACGAAGCAAATAAAAGAGGCTTACTATTTATAGAAGACCCAGCAAAAAGTAGAGATGATTTTTTTGAAGAAGTAAAAAAGAATATTCAAGAAGCTGAATATGATAAAGAAGTTGAGGAAGGAATGTTGCAACTGATACAAGATTTAGTTACTGAAAAAATTAAAATAAAAGTTCATCCAAAACAAAACCTACACGCCAAAATATACATATTCAGAGAGGAGGAAAAGCACAACCACGGATATGGTTCTGTTATCACAGGTTCAAGTAATTTAACTGATAACGGTTTAGAAAGAAATTTTGAATTTAATGTAGAGTTAAGAGATAATACAGATATTGATTTTGCTACTGAAACATTCAATAAACTATGGAATGAAAGTATTGAAATAGGAAAAGAGTTTGTAGATAAATTAAAAAAGGAAACGTACCTCAATGATGAGTTTACACCTTTTGAAGTTTATATGAAGTTTCTTATTGAATACTTTGGAAGGAGCATTGATTTTGACCCAAATTCTATTCAAGATTTACCACACGGTTTTAAAAAATTATCTTATCAAGTAGATGCAGTTGCCGATGGGTTCAATAAAATGATGAAACACCACGGCTTCTTTTTATCTGATGTAGTTGGGTTGGGTAAAACAATTGTAGCAACGCTTATTGCTAAGAAGTTTTTTTATACAAATGGTTTTCCATCATACCTATCAAAAACGCTTATTATTTGCCCACCTGCAATAAAGGAGAATTGGGAAGACACACTCTCAAAATTCGGCTTGCACAATTACAAAATAGTCACATCAGGCAGTTTGCATAAAATAAACAAGCACCACGATTACGATTTAATAATTGTGGATGAAGCTCATAAATTTAGAAGCGATAGTGCAGAGATGTATTTCCATTTGCAAAATATATGCAAGTCGCCAACCCGTAAAAAACTAACCAACGATACCTACGAGCAAAAAAGGGTAATGCTTATTTCTGCTACTCCGCTAAACAATAAGCCGGAAGATATTGCAAACCTTGTTTACTTATTTCAAGATGCCAAAAACTCTTCTTTAGAAGTAGGCAATTTACAGCACTTTTTTAGAGGACAAATTGATGCCTATAAAAAGCTAAAAATAGAAACCGACATTCAAAAGGTTACTGCTGGTGTAAAAGGCATTTATGAAAAAATAAGAGTAAAGGTTATTGAACCTCTTACAGTTCGTAGAACCAGAACCGACCTTTCTGAAAATGAGGAATACGCCAAAGATTTAAAAGAGCAAGGCGTTATATTTCCTGCGGTAAACAAGCCCGAAAAAATATTTTACCAGTTGGATGAGTATTTAGATGCCATTTACGATAAGACTATTTTGTATTTAAGTCACCCAACAAAGGGGCTAACTTACAACCGTTACAGAGCAATTGGAAATTTAAAAGGACATAAAAAAGGTAAATACAAAAATGCGGATTTGGTTTCTACCCAGTTGGCTTTCATTATGAAAACAATGTTGGTAAAACGTATTGATAGTAGCTTCTATGCCTTTAAGCAATCACTAAGCCGTTTTTCATCTGCTACCAATGCAATGGTGCAGATGTTTGAAAATGATAGAATTTACATTGCACCTAATTTAGGGGTAAACGATTATATCAATGAAGGCAGAGAGGAAGAGTTAATTGTTTTACTTACAGATTTAGCAGATACCGACCCAACAATAGAAATTTGTAATGCTGATGATTTTGAACCAGGGTTTATTACAGGGTTAAAAAATGACAAGGTTTTATTAGATGAATTAGTAAGCGAATGGGCAAACATTACCCAAGACCCAAAGTTGGATGTTTTTAAAGAGTATTTAGCTAAGCGACTATTTGATAAAACAATCAACAAAGAAGAGAAACTGGTGGTTTTCTCAGAAAGTAAAGAAACTACATCTTATTTATCTGAAGAATTAAAAAAATCAGGATTTGATAAAATTATAGTGGTAGATAGCAAAAATCGTAAAGATAAATTCCCTTATGTAAAAGCCAACTTCGATGCCAACATTCCTTTAACCGAGCAGAAGGACGATTACAATATGGTTATCAGTACAGAGGTATTGGCAGAGGGTGTAAATATGCACCGAGCCAACATCATTGTAAACTATGATACCCCTTGGAATAGCACCAAATTAATGCAAAGAATAGGCAGGGTTAATCGTATCGGTTCTAAGGCAAATAATATTCACATTTTTAATTTTTTCCCTACTGCAAAAGTAAACAGCGATATAGAACTGGAGAAAAAAGCAATAATGAAATTGCAGGCTTTTCACAGTGCTATGGGTGAGGATAGTCAAATATATTCACAAGATGAGGTTACAGAAAGTTTTGGATTGTTTGATAAAACGGTGAACGAAGAGAAAGACGAAAAGCTAAGAATACTGTTAGAACTGCGTAAGTTCAAAAGAGATAACCCGGACTTGTTCAAGCAAATAAAGAATATGCCAATGAGGGCAAGGGTGGGCAGAAAAAGCCCGGTACTCAAAGGGGCTACCATCACTTTTATTCGCAACGAAAAAAGGGATGCTTTTTTATTGGTAAAAGAAAGTGGCGATATTGATGAACTTACTTTTCTGCAAGCCGAAAAAGAATATTACGCTAAAGTAACAGAGAAGGCAATACTGCTTAATGAGCATCACCACGAACAAGTAAAAAGTGCCATTGCATTATTTGCAAATAAGATGGAGGAAGAAAAAAGTAAGGAGCGAAAAATAGATACCACACAAGGTCCTAATGAAAAAAGAGCCTTATCATTTTTAGATGCTTTAACCAATATTCAAATTGCCAACCCTCAGGAAAAAGAATTATTGCTTAATGCTAAGGCCGCAATTAGAGTAGGAAAGTTTCAACACCTACAACGAGACATTAATAAGTTGGCAAAGGCTGTTAAGGCTTCGCCATTAAAACCTGCCATACTTTTAGAAGAGGTAATTAAGGTTTTAAATAAATATCCATTGCAAGCAATGGAAGATGATGGAATGCAAACTTTGCAACCCATCTTCAATTTAAAGGAATTTAAACCCGAAATTATCATCAGCGAAAGTTTCAACAATTAAATGATATGGCAAAAGAAGTAATTAAAAACGGCAGCCAGCAAGTAGCTCACCACCACGTTGAAGCCAACGAGGTGGTGGGTTCAGTTGTTTCCAAAATGGAAACAACTACTACTGTAATTAAACCCAATTACCAATGCTAATAAAACAAGACCTTATACAGCAAATACAAAGCATCATTGCCACGGCAAAAGATAGAGCCATTCGTTCTGTTGATACCGAGCGGATGATGATGTATTGGCAAATAGGCAAGGTAATATTTGAAGAAGAGCAACAAGGTAAAGACCGTGCTGATTATGGCAAATACCTTATCAAATCTATTTCTGATGAATTTCAGCCACAATTTGGCACAGGCTTTACTATTCGCCAATTAGAGATGAATAGGCAGTTTTACCGCACATTTCCAAATACGAACGCACTGCGTTCGCAATTCAGTTGGACACATTACCGAACCCTCATACGCATTGAAAACCAAGATAAAAGAGAGTTTTATATAGCCGAAGCCAGTAAAAACAGTTGGACGGCAAGACAGTTGGAACGCCAAATAAACAGCCAGTTATTTGAACGCCTTTTACTCAGCAACGATGTACAAAGTGTATTGGCTGTTGCCAGAGAAGAAAAACTACCTACCGATGCCAAAGAAATCATTAAAGACCCAATGGTATTGGAGTTTTTGGGGCTAAAAAGAGAGGCAGCCTATTACGAAAAAGATTTAGAAGCCGCCATTATTACCCACCTGCAAGATTTTATTTTAGAGCTGGGCAATGGCTTTGCTTTTGTAGCAAGACAAAAACGCATACACATTGATGGCGATGAATTTTTTGTGGACTTGGTTTTCTTTAATAGGTTGTTGCAATGCTTTGTAATTATTGAAATAAAAACTAACAAGCTTACCCATCAGGATATTGGGCAGTTGCAGATGTATGTAAATTATTACGACCGATACGAAAAGCAGGAATTTGAAAACCCAACCATCGGCATTTTACTATGCACCGATAAAAACGATGCAATGGTAAAAATTTCGCTGCCCGAAAATAATAACACCATCATAGCCAGTAAATACCAATTGTATTTGCCAACAGAGCAGCAATTAATGGAAGAAGTGAAAAAGGAAATAGAAAAATTAGACAATATTTAATTATGGACATAAGAATACTCAAAAGCCAGCTTAGCCAGCCCTACCAGAGAAGTCAGTGGATAGAATTGTTACCTGCTATTTTCGGACAGCAAATTCAGATAGACAGCCGTGCTGAAAAAATTATTCTTTCGGGAACTAAGGCGAAAAGCATTGAACGTTTTGCTTCTATCTCGCTAATGGACGATAAAAGTATTGCCGTATTGGATATTCAAACAAATGAGAATACGCAAATAGAAAGAAATAGAGTGGCGCTTAGAGATATGGCTTACCAGCTCATTGACCAAGACAGGTATCACGGTTTGCTTGTGTTTTACTACAATAATGAGGGTAAGAAAAATGATACCTATAGAATGTCTTTCGTTTCCAAAGAAACTTCGTTTGATGACAACGGAAATATCGTAGAGAAAAGTACGCATCCCAAACGCTATACCTACATCCTCGGAGCTGGAGAAACACGCACGACTACCGCTGAAAGATTGTTGGAATTAAAAGACAAACGAAGCACATCCAAAAATAAAGGTGTGGTTCTAAAAGATGTAACAGACGCCTTCTCTGTATCCAACCTCACTAAAGAATTTTATAAAGAAATTTACAATTGGTATCAATGGGTGTTAACTGAAGAGATTGGTGCTACTTTCCCTAAAAATCCAAATACATCGGATGATGACAGGGAAAAGCTGGAGGAACAAATTATCCGTTTGATTACCCGCTTATTATTTGTTTGGTTTATAAAGCAGAAACAACTGGTACCGAATGGCTTGTTTGAGACAAAAGAGCTTGAAAAAGTTTTGAACGACTTCGACCCTCAAAGCCAAACGGATGGCAGCTATTACAACGCCATTCTGCAAAACCTGTTTTTTGGCACACTCAACAAAGCTATAGATGAAAGGGCTTTTGCTAAAACAAAAACGATTAGAGATATTAAAACCCTGTATCGCTATGCCGAAATGTTCAGCATTTCGGAAGATGGAGTAATGGACTTATTCAAATCCATCCCATTCTTGAATGGTGGCTTGTTTGAGTGTCTTGATAAAGAAGATGCTGAAGGCAACAAATACTTTTTAGATGGCTTTAGCCGAAACGATAAACGCAATGTCAACGGTAACTTTAAGCATCGAGCATTTATACCCAACTCAGTATTTTTTCACGAAGAAAACGGTATTATTCCGCTATTGCAACGCTACAACTTTACGGTAGAAGAACACTCCCCAGAAGACGTACAGGTAGCTCTCGACCCAGAACTATTGGGCAATGTGTTTGAAAACCTTTTGGGAGCTTTTAATAGTGAAACCAAAGAAACTGCACGTAAACAATCGGGTAGCTTTTATACACCTCGTGAAATAGTGGATTATATGGTGAGCGAAAGCCTGGTGGCTTACCTACAAAATACTTGTCCTACTGTAAATGGAGAAGACATTCGCTATCTGTTTGAAAAAGTAGAACTACCTGATAGCTTCTTAAATAATGAAAAGCTATGTGCCGATATATCTACCAAACTAAAAGCCGTAAAAATAATTGACCCCGCTTGTGGTTCGGGAGCGTTCCCGATGGGTATTCTCAAAAAGATGGTAGCCGTACTGGAAAAGCTGGATATTAAAGATAAAGAAACGGCTTATGACCAAAAATTACATTTGATAGAGGAGTGTATCTATGGAGCAGATATACAAACTATAGCTGCCCAAATTAGTAAGCTGCGTTTTTTTATTTCGTTGATAGTGGAGCAGGACAAAGATGAAACAAAGCCTAACTTTGGCATTACGCCATTACCCAACCTCGAAACCAAATTTGTAGCAGCAAATACACTGATAGGTAAAAAGAAAAAACCAGCCCAGCTTACTATTTTTGAAAACGGAGCTATAGATGGTGTAAAAGAAGAATTGTTGCAAATACGAAAAACGCACTTTTATGCCAAAAGTGCCAGTGAAAAGAAACGACTTAGGGAAAAGGATGATGAACTACGACAACAGCTTTCTAAATTATTGGAAGATAGCGACCAATATGCTCACAGCGATGCGGTAGAGTTGGCTTTATGGAATCCTTACAACCAAAACGAAGCCGCTGCATTTTTTGATGTGGAATGGATGTTTGGCTTGAAAAGCGGGTTTGATGTGGTGATTGGTAATCCGCCGTACATACAGTTGCAAAATGATGGCGGAAAACTTGCTAAGCAATACCAACATTGCGACTACAAAACCTTTGCCCGTACAGGCGATATTTATTCTTTGTTTTATGAAAAAGGTTGGCAATTGCTAAAGCCACAAGGCGTATTGAGTTTTATTACTTCCAATAAATGGATGCGAGCAGGATATGGTGAAAGCACCCGTAAGTTTTTTGCAGAACATACCAACCCAATTTTATTAATAGATTTTGCAGGGCAAAAAATATTTGAAAGTGCTACCGTAGATGTGAATATATTAATGTTTGCAAAGGATAAAAACCGACAACAAACGAAAGCCTGTATTGTAAAGGAGAAGCTGTTAAATAAATTGAGCGATTTGCCTATGCAACACACCAAATTTAATACTGGTGAAAGCTGGGTTGTATTATCTGAAATAGAACAGCTGATTAAAGAAAAAATAGAAAGGGTTGGAACACCATTAAAGGATTGGGATATACAGATAAACTATGGAATTAAAACGGGATTCAACGAAGCCTTTATCATTGATGGAACTAAACGCCAAGAACTGATAGCGCAAGACCCCAAAAGTGACGAACTTATACGACCGATTCTTAGAGGACGAGATATTAAGCGATACTGCTACGAATATGCGAGCTTGTATTTATTGTTTATTCCTTGGCACTTTCCTTTGCATACTGACCCAACAGTTATGGGAGCTTCTGAAAAGGCTGAAAGAATGTTTAAAGCCCAATATCCTGCGGTTTACGGTCACTTATTAAGCCATAAAAGGGGGCTAGAAAACCGCAATAAGGCAGAAACTGGAATTCGCTATGAATGGTATGCTTTACAACGATGGGGAGCAAATTATTGGGACGATTTTTCTAAACAGAAAATCATCTTCCAAGAAATGGTACAAGAACCAAGTTTCATCTTTGACGAAGAAGGGAAATATATGTGTTTAGATACAGCACGAATAATTACAGGAAAAGATTTAGAAATTCTTTTGTCGGTTTTGAACTCAAAACTTTTTTTCTATGCCGTAAAAATGTTTTATGGTGGCGGTGGTTTAGGTGAAACTGGAATTAGAATGAAACATACCTTTTTTGAAAATTTTCCAATGCCAAAGTTTACACAAGAAAAGCAAAGAGAAATTAAAAAACTTGTTCAAAATCCAATAGAACAAAATTTGAAAAATGTTGATACAATACTTTACAAAGCATTTGAATTAGAAAAAGAAGAAGTTGATTTTATTGAATCTCAATAAAACCAATAGTTTTTCTTTCTTCTTTTGTCAATGAATATAAATCAAAAATCTTTTCATCAATTTCAATTTCTAAATCTTTTGTTGACTTTCGTTTTGCAACTAAATCTTGCAATATATGAACCAATTTCTCAAACTCTCTATTGATTTTGTCTGAAACTTTTAGCACAGATATTTTGTCTAAAAATATTTTTCTCAATTCCCTTGTTCCACCTTGTAGCTCTGGAAAATTGTCGATAAAACAATATTTGAAAACTGAAGAATTTAAAAAAGCAGTTAAAAAAGCAATATGCTTTCCCGTTATCATAAAAGATTTATCATTTTGCATAAAACTTTTGTCATCTAAATAAAACGGTAAGTATTTTGTCATATTCGGATACATTATTTTCTGTTTAGAAAAATCGTCCGTATAAGCACAGTTACGTAAATTGTACAAAGTATCGCCTTGGTCGGAACGTTTTTCTAATTCGGGATAGAAAGCATCAAGGTACTTTTTGATTGCAGGGTAATCCTTTATGTCTATGGGCTTTACGCCCTTTTCCTTAATGCCATTGTGTGTATTTATAAGCCACTTATCTGCAAAATTGTAACCATATCTTTTTATGTCTTTGCCACGTAAAATCGGTCGTATAAGTTCGTCTGTTTTTATTCGTTCCTCCACAGTTTTGCAATTAGCTAAAATTTCCTGTTTCTTCTCGCCAGAAATAATAAAAGCTTCATTATAGCCGGTAAGAATTCCCCGATAAATATTAATGTCCCAATCCTTTAATGGTGTACCAGCAGCTTCTATTTTAGCTTTTATTCTTTGTTCAATATCGCTCAGCACTACCCAACTTTCACCATTAATGAATGTCGAATTTGTAGCCTTCTGTCTAACAAAATCGCTCAATTTATTTAACGTTAATCTGTCTATATAATATCCCCAATTTTTGTATAATTAAATCCTTAGTATTTACTTAAACAAAAAAAACAAATGATTTACGGATACATCCGCGTAAGCACAGACAAGCAAACAGTAGAAAACCAACGCTACGAAATCAACAATTTCTGCGAAAAGCAGGAAATTGTTGTAAACAAATGGATAGAAGAAACCATATCGGGAGCCAAAAATGTAGATGATAGAAAACTCGGCAAATTGCTGAAAAAAATGAAGAAAGACGATATTCTCATCTGTTCCGAACTTTCCCGACTTGGCAGAAATCTGTTAATGATAATGGGTGTCTTGAACGAATGTATGAATCGGGATATTTTGGTATGGACAATTAAAGATAACTACAGATTAGGCAGCGATATTAGTTCCAAAGTTTTAGCATTCGCCTTTGGGCTTTCTGCCGAAATAGAACGTAATCTCATCTCTCAACGCACCAAAGAAGCCCTTGCCCGAAAGCGAGCAGAGGGTGTTATTCTCGGTCGCCCTAAGGGCAGCAAATCTGCCAAAACAAAACTCACTGGGCAAGAAAAGAAAATCCAAGACTTACTGGATAAAAAAGTTTCTTACTCTGCTATTGGTAGAATAGTAGGCGTGCATAGGCTTACAGTTTCTTCCTTTGTAAAGTCGGGTAAATTGGAAGAAAGCAAAAGGATTTAGTATTTTTGTTGATTAGCGAATTATAAAATGGACAATGCAGCAAATTCAATTAAATATCATTCCATTTACACCAGTAGCAACTAAAGGCACTTTCTCATTCTATGGTGAGAAGCAAAGAGGCTTTGCACCTATCTACTGGGGTAAAATTATGAAAACCTTCCCCGAAGGGAGAGAAGCAAAGCACAGGAATTACTATACTGATTTCCAAGCACCGAGAGAAGGAGCAATTACCAAAGAATTAAAGTTTGCTGATGCTATAAACTTTTCACTCCATTATTTCCGTCATTTGGTATTTAATTATTTCAAAGGCATTGAAGGTGCAATTGTGTTTCCGAATTATGTAGATGATATTGAAGTATGGTTTAAAGACGATAAGCACAAGAACCAAGTGTATCAGCTATATAACAATTTTACAATTAAAGTCCAGTTCAATCAAGTTACAGCCAACAGTTATGAATTTGTAGTAGCCTACAATGGCACATCTAAAATATTGCACAAAAGCATTTCCGAAATAGCAGATTTTGATACCACAAAATACAACCTTGTCAATTGTAACGGCACAGTGTATAAGTATGAGAAAATGCCAGAAGATTTAAGGCAGAACCAAGAGACACTATATCCAATTTTAAGCAATACACTAAAGAAAGAATTTATCATTGAGAAAGAGGAACTGAAAAAAGAAAACCGTTTCCCAATCTACTTAAAGCATTTAGAGAACTTCTATAATGCCTATCTCAATACAGATGCTTTTAAAGCAATGTTCAAGCTCAATAAAGATGGTTTCTACAAAGTACCCAACAACAAAGTATTTGAAACACATCCTAACTCAAACCTACTGGAGTTTAAAGGCGGTAAAACAGAAGTAAACCCAGGTTATGGTATTTGGAAACACAAGCCATTAAAAGCATTTACCGAAGACCACGTTAAACTGTTTTTCATTTATCATAAAGACGATGGCGAATACATAAAAGACACCTTGTATGACTACTTTATAAACGGTTGGCATAAGCCTGTAAATAAGGTAGAAAAACATTTAGCAAACCTTCAAAATTACATCAATCAAACACTAAGCATAGATAAGTCCAAAAGAATAGTATTTGAAAACAAGGAAACTATTTTTGAAGAAGTAGCCGAGCAATTAAAAGAGTTTAACGATACCAGTTCAAGATTTGTGGCCATTTACATTAGCCCAATATCAAAAACGGACAAAGACCACCCACAGCACTTAGCATACTACAAAATCAAAGAGCTACTGTTAAACAAAGGCATATCCTCGCAGGTGCTTTACAAAGAGCATTTAAACAAAGAGGATTTCTACTACTTCATACCTAATATTTATGTAGCACTATTGGCTAAGATAGGCGGTATTCCGTGGCGTTTAGCAAGAGTAAAGGAAGATGAAATAATAATAGGAGTGGGAGCATTTAAACCACAAGGTTCAGCACACAGGTTTGTAGGTAGTGCCTTTTGTTTCAGTAATGAAGGAGTATTTGAAAACTTCGACTGTTTTAGAGAAGATGAAACCGATTTATTGGCAGGATCAATAAGCAATGCAGTTGAGAAATTCATAGAGAAGAACCAAACAGCCAAAAGAGTAATCATCCATTTTTACAAAGAAATATCCGATAAGAAGGAGTTGCAACCCATCCTTAAAATGTTGGACAATTTGGGTGAAAAGGATTTACCAGTAATAGTAGTTACCATCAATAAAACAGACAGCAAAGAGTTATTAGGTTTTGATTTGGGCAGTCCGGGTAGAATGCCTCGTAGTGGTAGATATGTAAAAGTTGGGTACAATTCTTATTTGCTATTCAATAATACACGATATGCAGATGAAAGCAAATTATCGGCAAGGGATTATCATTTTCCTATCAAAGTATCTATTACAGCCACAAAAGAAGAATTGGTGCAGGATGTAGAAGTAGTAAGAGAATTGATAGACCAAGTTTATCAGTTCAGCCGAATGTATTGGAAAAGCATCAGCCAACAGAATTTACCAGTAACAACCAAGTACCCCGAGATGGTCGCAGAAATTTACCCTCACTTTCAAGAGGATAATTTACCCGACTTTGGCAAAAGCAATCTTTGGTTTCTATAAAATAAAAAGCTAATTAAAAATAAATGCAAGCAAAATCAGCAAACTTATTGACCGTAATAAAAGGTCCTAAACAATTTGTAATTCCAATCTACCAGCGTACATACAGTTGGTTGCTGCCTCAATGCAATAAACTATTCAATGACATCTTAAAGGTAAGCACAGATGGAGCTGCACAAGGGCATTTTATCGGTTCAGTAGTATATTTTCAAGAAAACATACACACCGTTTCTGATGTGCCTAAACTA
>Ga0209063_1001430_pt1 | contig 12325 bp, 7 predicted proteins | sample KloWWTmeKNB19Kit_FD_187177 | JGI IMG/M metagenome (GOLD analysis project Ga0209063, IMG submission 187177) | Active sludge microbial communities from Klosterneuburg, Austria, studying microevolution and ecology of nitrifiers - Klosterneuburg... | ecosystem: Engineered > WWTP > Aerobic digester >...
CGTTAGTGGCAATTTAAATTGAACCCTCATGCCAAGTCAAGTTTTTTCGACACGAAATATTACTTCCGGAAGCAGCGTCAAAACTTATTCAAAAAGTTTTGACATGACAGGAACTGGACTTCAAAAGTCTGCAGATTATGCTGCAAATAAATCTAAAGCAAGAGTATCAGGGGAAAAACTAAGCTGCTCTATTAACAAGTCAAAAAAAGTTATTAAAGTTTTTACGACTGCCGAATTCCCAATTGATTTTTTTACAGCGACCGGAATTTCAACTTTAACGAAACTAAAAGGAACCTATAATACAACTGGTTCATTTTATAAAGGGTTTGGGAATATCATTTTAGAAATCTTAAAGGCTATTCCAAAGATTGTTGAATTTACAATTGACTTTTCAACAGATTCGAAAACCAAGGTGACGACAAAAGCGGTGGGCAAACATCTTATTCTTAGCAGTCACGACTACAATTATATTCATGGTTTATTCGACTCCGAGAAAAAACAGATAAATCAAAGTTCACTTTCCCAAGCCTTAAAATTTCTGAGTAGAAAAATTACAATTCCTGCCAATGTAAAGATTGGCGGCGAGCTTGTATCAACAGCTTTTAAAAAAACAATATTCAAAGAGGTTATTAGTAATTTATCTGACAAAGAATTACATGAATTGCTATTTCAACTTTATGAGAAGCGTTATGATATTTTGGCTTCCAAAATTGAACTATTTAAAGAGACAGACACTTACAAGTTGGATTATATAAATGAACTTTATCAACAACATCTCAAAAAGCACAAGTCACATGAATCAAAGTGGCAAACATTTTTTGAAGACAATTTCAACATTATTAATCCAAGTTACAAATATGTAATTAGAGAGGTTGATACAATCATTGAACAAATTGACGAAGAAGCTAAAAGCAGACCTATTGATTTTATTGCTATTGATATATACAACAATATTGAGTTGATTGAATTGAAAACTCCAAGTGCGGACATAATTTCAAAGCGAAAAGACCGTAACAATTACTGTTTAACTCATAATTGCACTAAGGCATGTACCCAACTGGAAAAATATCTGATTAAGATTGAAAGCAACAAATTAGAAGTTGCAAAATTAATTACTGAGAAAGTTTCTAAAAAATATGGAATAAAGAAGTCTGATTTAAATATTTTCATAACTAAGCCAAAAGCAAAGCTAATTATCGGAATGATTGAACCTTTGTTACCCAATTTCTCTAGGCATCAGGATTTTCAGTTACAAAGACATAGTTTTAAAAATATTGAGATAGTAACATTTGACGAAATATTTAATAGCTTGGACGAAATCAACAAAGAATTGAAAAGAAAAATCACTCGCCGACGAAGTGCATTAGCCTAAACTGCCACTAACATTGGTATTGCCAATAGTGGGGCTTGACGGAATAACAATCAGCAGCAGTAATTCTATTGTGCTGTGGTTCGGGGCTTGACGAATAAAGCCCAGCTTTAGTTCTTATTATTTATCTTTAGCAAAAAGCCAGGCAGCAGTTCCGGCGGACGGGAATTCTATTTCCCCACCATCGGCAATACCTGTCCGTTGGGCGCAATTTGAGCGATGACTAAAACTTTAACCATAATCTGTCTTTTAACCTTTTGTGGATGTAATGACCCATCATATATTGTATCCAAAGATGGAATAAAGAGTAATAAATTTTTTCAGGACGGCTTTGACTTAATTGAAATTTTTGTTTCAGAATTTAATGAGGACGGAAGGCCAACTAAATATTCTGATGGAATATCAGTCTTTTGTGGACCAACAAAAGGATTTTCAGGGTATTTAGGAGATAGTGTTTTTTCTGAAAAAGAAAAGGAATTAATTTCTCTTAATCGCAAAATAATGGACACCATTATGAAATTGAATGGGAACATCCTTGGTGGAGAGGGGCATGACAAAAGAAGTATGGAATATGTCGAAAGTGAAGTTTTAATTGACAGTATAATAAATAAACGCTTCCCTTTCAAACCCCAAAAGAGAGTAATGTTCTTTGAAAAGAGCGAAAATTATAAATGGGTTTTTACTACTGATGAAAATAATGGATTAAAATTTTACGACTATTCAAAGATTATATCAGACACACTCCCATTTGCTCTAAAAATAAATCAATGGTATCTTTTAAATTTTTCAAACGCATCTAATATAATCGACAAAGTATTTTTTTTGGTTAAAAAAGACGGAAAAATTCAGCAATATAATTACTATAAAGTAAAATTTGGGGTATAAAAAACTGCGCCCAACATGCGGTTTTGTGCAATTGGGGCAGACGGAAGTACAATCATCGGCAGTAAATATCCCAGCTTTATATTCGGCGGACGTAATTCTGCCGGACTGTAGTTCTAAACTTCGGCTTTTAGTTATAAATTTAGCTTCAGCTCCGGGCGGACAGTTGGTCAATTCCCCAACTGCACAAAGCCTCAAACGTTACCGGAAACCCTTTGGCGACAGTGCTAACATCAAACTTACTGACATGAAACGAACATTTTTGGACAACCTAACCGAACGACAGACCGCCAGACAGACAGCCAACGCAATGAAGTTTTATTTTTTGCCACCGCACATTTTTTGTTTTTTAATTTTTTTGGCAGCCGCACAAGTGGCACATTTTGTTTTGCCGCAACCGCACAAGCCAACCCAAAGGCAAAACAAAAAGAGCCACTTCTTCCAACGCTTTATTTCAATTCTAATTTTACATTTGCATAATCAACAACTAACAATTTAAATTCATAACAACATGTCAAACTTCAGATTAAACCTTCCAATCGACATTCCATGGAAACTCGTTAATTGTAGCGAGGATATGATGGACAAAACATTTTGTGACAAAAAGATGCCTTCACCTTTCAGGTCATCAATTTCACTCTACACTTACGACCCAAAGGTTGAGGATATACCGGAAGAATATTCAAAGTGTGGCAAGCAAATAACTTACCTAAAAGTAAGTTGCAGCATTACAGGCTACCAGCCAACCGAGGATGAAAAGCAAAAAATAATTGATTTGCTTGCTTCGGTTAAAGGAGTTGACTATTCTAAAATTGATGACATCACCAGAGAATACTTTGGATGTTATGGTGTATTATTAAATGTATCCGTTCATCCTGATAAAAAAGATAAGGATAACTTGGATAAATATCCTCACATCATTGACTTTGAACCAAAAGTCAGAGATTTCTATCAAGCAGCTACTGAAACAGGAGAAATTTTAACATCTTCAGTAAGCAAACTATCAACAAATAAATCTTTTGGGACAACAGACTCTACGCAAAGTTCTTGGAATGCAGGAGCAAATGTTAAAGCAACAATTCCTGTGGAAGGCATTCCAATTGAAACTGGTATCACTGGCTCAACTGGTCAGGTGAGAACAGAAACTGACCAAGAGAATTGGGGAGTTTCAACAGATGCTTCTCGTGAAAGAAGAGAGGGACAATCTACAACAACTCAACTCAGTCAAATGTATAACCTTCTTACAGGCTATCATTCTGGAACAAACAGAGCTTCTTTCATAATGTTACCTCGTCCACACATTTTACAGCCAACTGACAGGAGAACCTTTGTTCAAGGATTAAGAGTTATAGAAGGTGTTCAAGATTTCTTCCTTATTGTAATCAGAGATAAAGAACAACCAATTCTAAATGTTGATGCATTTTTGCAAACAGGTCACTTTCCCGATAACATCTCAATCAATCCACCATCAGATAGTGAAGTTTATGAAGAATCAGAGTTTGTTATGCAAACGCCCGAGACAACATTGTATGCAAAGTATCATGATGCAAACCCCTTTAATTCAAATAAAAGGGAAAAAAATTATTCAAAATCATACACTGTTATCCCTGATGGATGGGAAGGCAACCCAAGTAAGGGAGTAGCAGGACTTGGTGGTGTTGAAGAATTACCACCTGGAAAGGTTACAATAACATCTGTAGATTCGGAAACTGGTGATGTTCTCGGATCCTATGAAATAGAGGCTCCATCAGATTCTGCTACGGAAGTTGATTATAGAATTGATATGAATAAATTATTAATTGACTTCCATCTTGAAGTAGGAGATAAATTTCTATGGGAAGGAAACAAATGGGCATTTTTTCAGAGAAGCTATAAAATATTCATTCGTAGAAAAAAAATTAATGCCCCTCAGGCCAAAGTTGATGTGTCAGGTTTGCTGATAACACAGCGTAAACTTTGCACTCAAATAACTTACAACGAATGTATATCCAGCAAAGATGTTACAACTACAAAACTTAAACCCATTGACACAGATATTGTTGATTTGCACGGTGGAAGGTTTGATGATATTGTGGTTGAAATTCCATTTGATATAACTCCATTATTTGAACTTCCAGAAGTAGTTGATCCTTCTATATTTGGAGATAAGGTAAGGCCTCCAAGACCAAGAGGACAGAGAAATGATTTCCCGTTCAAAAAAGGAATCATTAGAATGATTCAGAACTCAATGCTTTCTGCATCTAATTCACCTTTGAGAAATGACCCGGGAACAGTTGGCTATCTCCAATCAAAACATTTCCAAAAGAGGTTATTGCAAATTCTACCAAAGAATATTTTAGAGTCTTCAATACATGACCTTGCTTTCATCAATCCAAAAGTCAAGGAGAAGGTTGATAAAAATGTTTCATTGAAAGAAATCTTGTCAACAAACGATTTGGCTGTTACAAAACAATTTGGAATATCTAAGAATGAAATTCTCAATGTAAAGAAACCAGACATAGCTAAATAGTAAATTATTTTTCTGTCACAAAAAATTAATTATTGCTATGTCAGATTATACGGTAAAAGTAACTTACCCGATTTCTCTTAATGGAGAAATTCAACAACCCGGCAGTGAATTCGGCTTTGACGACCCTTGCGATGCAATCAGATTTTTAGATAATGCTACAGGACAATATTTTGTAAATGCTGGTGAAGGTCCTGCAATTGGTGCTATCAGAGATAATACTGGAGCCATAACTGATTGGACACCGGAAGACTATCGGGCATTATGCAATTCCAATCTACAAACAACAGTTAGAAGAAGCAGGAAAGATTTAAGCCAACGAAATCCCCTGTTTGATAACAATCCTTCTGACACCGAAGCTCCTGAGACATTGGGTGCCAATGTTACTGAACCGCCAGAAATTGAAATACAAGTTCCTCCTGTTCAGAAAGACATTGACCCAAACATCCCACCACCACAATCACCTCCTCAAGGTGAACCTGAAAAACGATCAAAGGATGAAGCTAAGAATACTCCAAAGGTTGCAGACCCTGTTAATCCATTCACAGGTGAATTCTATTTAGAGAAAGTAGATTTTGAATTGCCTTCTGTAGGTTTCCCTTTTGTTTTTATCAGAACCTACAAAAGCGGCAGAACATTCTTTGGTCCATTTGGTTACAACTGGGATCATAATTACAATGTCTATTTGCGAACATTAAACAATGGTTCCATTGCAATTAATACAGGGAGTTTGCAGGAAGATATATATACTGATTCAGGGGATTCTATTCTTTACAACCCACCAAGAGGTGTGTTCGCAAAATTGGAGAGGATTCAAAATTCAGATTTCATCTTGACCTTTAAAGGTGGGATGAAATGGTATTTCACAGATTCAGGTTTTGAAAGAATCCCGTTAATAAAAATTGAAGACACAAATAAGAATTCTCAACAGCTAATTTACAATCCACAAAATCAACTTGAAACTGTAATTGATACAGTTGGTAGAAAAATAAATTTTGTTTATGGCAGTTGTGATTTGCTTGAAGCATTACAACCCGAATTTTTGCAAGAGCAAGGCAAGCATCCGGTAGAAATTAAATACATGCATTCCAATAACATTGAGCAACTTTCAGCAGTAATAACTTTTCCTACTCCCGATTTTCCAAACGGTTTAATGACTTGCTATGAGTATGACGAAGATCAGGCATTATCTGAATTAAGAAATAATATCCTCAGAGTAATAGATGCAAAGGGACAAACAATTGTAGAAAATTTTTACGGCACGGACTCAACAGATGATAGTTTCAATCGTGTGGTGAAACAATATTTCATGGGTGGTGAATATTTATTCAAATACACTAATATCCGCTACATTCCTCCATTTGACGAATACATCAATGATGCTTATCTGCAAACTGAATTTTACGAACCTGAAAGACCACTTAAAGTTTTGACTTTTAATTTCAGGGGAAATTTGCTTGACGAAAGATTTAGATTATGTGCTGATGGTTCTTACAGGGTGTGGGCACAATCATACAGGTATAATAAAAACGGACAAATGACTGAATTTTATTATGCCAATGGCATGGCAGACATCTATGAGTATTATGAGCATGACCCTAATAACCCGGCTTCAGTTATTGAAAAAAATGGAAACTTGCTTCGGGTATTTAAACTAAATACAATCAGGTTAAACCCAAGAAAAATAGCTGAATACACTTATGAAAATAATTTTCAAAAGGTAGAAACTGTTACTGATGAAGCGAACACAACTATTAAATTCAAGTATGACGGAAATGGGAACTTAGTCAAGATAATTTATCCAGATGCCACATTGCCCGATGGAACCGTTCAAAATAATTGCGAAACCAATCTTAAATATGACCCCTCAGGTCAATTAGTAGAAGAACTTTCTCCGGAAGGAAGAAAAAAAACTTATGATTATTTCTCAAATGGAAGCGGAGCAGGTCTTGTAAAGAAAATTAAAACACACGATAGCACAGCCTCACTGATTAAATCGTTTGAGTATGATGCTTTGGGAAATATCAAAAGAGCTATTGATGGATTTGGTAATGATACTTTATTTGAACATAATCTTATTGGGCAATTGGTAAAAACTGAACTGCCTTCCGTTAATGGCAGCAGAGCCGTTTACAAGTTTGAATACAATGAGGACAGAAAAATTGCTAAAGAGTTTTTGCCAAAAGGAAATTATAGCGATCCGGTTTTGAGTGGTTCATTTATCATCAATGAATACTTTTATGATGTTGCTTCATGGTTAGTTGAAGTAAGAAAATATTCCAATACAGCATCTCAACAAATCACTAAAATTCAGAGAGACTTTTTTGGAAATGTAATTAAGCTAATCAATCCAATAGGTCAGGAATTTAGAAATAAATATGATGACAGAAATTTGCTTTTAGAAGAGACTAAATTTTCAAATACAGAATTCCCTTTAAAAACAAAATACCACTATGACCGAGTTGGAAATCTTGATAAGGTAACATATCCTGACGGCAACATTGAAACATTTAAGTATGGTGAACTGGGAAATGGTGATCCTTATGCCCGTTTAGTTTCTCAAACGAATCATCTTGGAGTTGTTCAGGAAATTTCATATGGAAGTCGTGATGAGATTACCCAAAAAATAATTAAGGATTCTCTTAATTCCATTCTGCAAACTCATACCTTTTCATTTGACGAAAAAGGCAGATTGATAGAGTCAGATATAAATGGTTTAACTTCTCAATTGTTTTATGATAAAGACAACCTCACGATAAAAGCAATTAATCATCAAAACAACGCTACAAAAATTGATTATGATGGCATTGGTAGAACTGTTTTGGTTACTGATCCATTAGGAAACCGACAGGCTAATTCTTATGATGCAAATGGAAACATTATTTCTGATAAAACTGAATCTTTTAATAGCACTTCAGGTAATTATTTATCTTTCAGCCAAGGTGTTTCTTATGATTCAAGGAACCGTCCAATACAAACTTCTGATCCTTTAGGAAACAAAGTTTCGTTTATTTATGACGACAGAAATTTAAAGACAAGTGTTATTAATGCCTTAGGACAACAAGTAAATTTGTATTATGATATTAATGGTCTAACTATCAAAACTGGTTTAATTAGAACAGGAAATGAAATCATAATAAACCAATGGAACAGAGATTTGATTGGCAGGTTGAATTCATATCAGGATGCGGAAAATAATTTGACGAAATATTTTTATGATGAAAAAAGCAATCTTTTTAAAACTCAATACCCCGATAATTCTTCAATAATTAAAGAATATGACGCTTTAGGCTTTTTGAAAAAGGAAACTGATTGCAATGGCACAATAACCAATTTCAGTTACAATCCTAAAGGTCAATTGACCCAAATGGATTTTCATGTAAATGGCGGAACACTGCCAACTCCGCCTTTGACTTATGGCTATGACAGCTTTGGAAGAATTAATTCAGTTTCAAGCGGAACTCATACCATTTCAAAAAAGTTTGACAGCTTCAACAGACCTATTGAAGAAAAACAAGGGACTGAAACCATCAGGAAAATATTTGATGACATTAACAACAGCATTGCTTTGACTTTTCCTGATGGAAGAATAGATAAATACAAATTGGATGCATTAGGCAGAATCAAGGAGGTTGTATTTGAAAAGAAAGGAACTGCAAATTGTTTGATTAATGATTTTGCAGAAGGAACGATATTATCAGCATTTCAGTATGAAGGGCTGTTTTTGAATAATAAAAAATATGCGAATAAATCTGTAACAGAATATAATTATGACATTGAAGGTTGGTTATCAGGTTTTAAGGTTAAAGACAATGCTGGTAACATAATTGATGGAGAGCAATATTTGTTTGACGGTGATAAAAGAAAAAAAATCATTACCAGAGATTCTTTACCTAACACAAACAAATATTTCAGCTACGATGGACTTAGCCGACTGACTGAAAGTTATACCGGAATAAATGCAGCGATTCCAAATAACTTAAACGACCAGCCAAGTATTGATGCTTTTTTGAACGGCTTAAATCCGAATGCCGCTGCCCATAAGGAAAGTTATACTCTTTCCGACAATGATAAAAGAGCGAGTTGGAATATAGACGGAGTGCAGTTTAATACAGCATACAATAATCTCTTGCAATTAAATTCCATTTCAGGTGGAGCAAACATCAATTATACTTATGATAAAAACGGTAATCGAACTTCTGATAATTTATTCAATTATTATTATGATGCGTTTGATAACCTTTTAAAAGTTGTTCAGAAATCAGATAATGCTGTTTTGCTTGAGCATCATTATGATGGCGAAGGCAGGATAATTGAACGGAAAGAAAACAATATTTCAAACCTGTTTTTTTATGACGGACTTCGTTCAATACAGGAAAAGCCGCAAGGCGGCAATACACTTCAAAATACTTTTGGGTTAGGTCTTGATGAATATATTGTTCAAAGTAAGGGACAATCAAATTATTTCTATCATCAAAACAGCGTACTTTCTTTAAGCAGCATTACTGATAATAACAGTAATCCTTTGCAATATTTTGATTTTAGTTCTTTTGGTTCTCCTGCTGTTTTTGATTCTGGGAAGAATATAATTCCGTCAAGTAATTCTTTAACTACTATTCTTTTTAGCGGAAGACCCCAAATTAAGTCAATAGATAAATATGATTTTAGAAAAAGGGTTTATGATGAGCAGGTAGGATTATTTTTTCAGAGAGACATTTCCGGACATCTAGAAAGCAATAATCAACATCAGTATTGTGCTCATGACCCAATTAACAGGCGTGATGCGTTAGGGTTAGTTTCTGACACATGGACACCAAAGCTTTCAGGCGTTGCTCCTGCAACAGAAGACGAAAGAGAAAACATGAGAAAGCTTATCAGCGATACATCTTTTGGAATCGCAAATGCAATTACAGCCGGAGGATTAAAGAAGATGGTTGAAAGAAAGTCAACAGGATTCGTTTCAGACCTCGGTGCGAATGCTTGGATTGGAGTTACTACATTATCTAATATGGCTTCCTTAGGCTTTCAAGATGCTATTTACAATGGTGTCTCTGAAACGAAAGGTGATTTAACAGATTGGCACTTTAATACCTTTGGAGAAACTGCTGGTATATTACCAGAAATAGGATATGGCTTGGCGGCATCTGTCATAGGAACTGGTAGAGGAGCTTTAGATAATGTCGTAAGCTTATTACCCATTGAGGAAGCGGAAATTTTACTCGACTCAAATTCTTCTACTGCTGATAAGTGGGGAGCTTTATTTTCGGGAATTTCTAAAGCAGCAAATATTGCCGCAATGGGTGCTGCTGGTAGAAATTTTAATCCAATGACAGGTGAGACAGGAACCGTAGGTTATGGTCTTGCCGGCCCAAAGGGAACTCAAGGTTTAGGTTCATTTTTAAAAGGACATGGTGCAGTAACCTTTGATAAGATATTTTTTGATAAAAACGGACCATCTACAGTTCGTATTCGAAAGATTGATATTCGCCCAGATAAATATCATATTGATAGGCGATTATTTAATGGAAGAGAAGATTGGAATGGAGGAAATTTTGGATATACTGATGTAAAGGTTCCAAAATCATTATTTGATAGAGCTTTAAGATCGGCTCAATCAAGATTTAATAAGAACCAAAATCTGAATGGGCAAGAAGGATTCAATATTGGCCTAAATAATTGTAGTCAGTTTGCGGGTGAAATGCTTTCAAAAGCTGGCTTAGAAATACTTTCTTCTTTTCCAAAATTAGCACAGATGAATATGGAAAAAGTTCCGTTTCTTGGTGGGACAGCAATTAAATCAGCAATTACCAATTCCGCCATTCAACAAACAGAAAAAAAGAAATAAAGCCTCACACAAAAAATACACTCTTGCAAGTCGCTTGAGCCAACGCTTAATTCAAAGCTTGCAAGAGAGTATTTTTTCTCCACCCAAGAAAAAATTAAAAAACAAAAAATCTCCCACCCTTCAAAAAAATAAAACTTCATTCCACCGCACCATGCAAACTCTGACGGACACAACGTTGAATGTAAATCACTTCGGACAAAGTGAGTGCAAACTTGATACGACACACCTTCGGACAACCAGAAGGGCATCCGGTAACAAGGTATTGCCAAAAGCGGGGGTGACGAGCTTCTATGACACTTTTATGCTTAACCGAACTTTAGTTTTTCAAATCAACAGTAGTGCTGTAACGCCCCGCCTTCGGCAATACCCGAACCGTTAGCAGCAATTATAAAACAATTACACAAGCAATATGGGACTTCCAACTACCTACTCTCAAGAATTTAAGAAATTCAAAGATTTCTTTGCAAAAATTAGAGACGCTCAAGCGCCGCCTAAATTTACCAATCAACTTCTTCTCGATTGGGGTTACAAGTCCAAAAACCATCGAGCGTTTATTCCGTTACTTAAGTCGTTAGGTTTTTTGACGGGAGATGGAGCTCCTACAGAACGATATTCGGAATTTCGAAACCACGCTACATCAAAGCAAGTTATGGGTGAAGCTATAAAGGAAACTTATTCTGATATTTTTCTAATTGCTGAAAATCCTACAGCAGCTGACAGAAATTTGATTGAAGGTAAATTTAAAAGTTACCACAACACCAGTGATGTAGTAGCAGGGTTAATGAGCAAGACTTTTTATGCGTTATTAGAACTAGCGGATATTTCAGGAGTTTCAAAAGTGGTAAAAAAGACCAAAAAAATTACAGAAACAACAGAAGATGATGATGAAAATGATGACGAAGGACAATCAAAAACAAATTCACCCAAGCCAAAAGGTAGTTTAGGTCTACATTATAATATTCAAGTCCATTTGCCAGCAACAAAAGATGTTGAAGTTTATAATGCAATATTTAAATCTTTAAAAAATCACCTCCTTGAATAAGAAAAAAGATGTTAGAGATTTCCTCTTTAGAGGATTGATGTTTGAATCCGAAGTATCGTTGTTTCAAGGTGCCGGGATAAAAATTGGTGCCGATAATGATATTAACGAACAGAAAACTCATTTAGAAGCATTAGCTCCTTACAATGTCAAGCTCCGAAATAAGTCTTTAGAAATGGCAAGACTTTATTCTATTGTTTTTTGCTTTGAAAATGATGTTCGGGATTTCATAAGAGAAACATTAACAGAAAATGTTGGTATAGATTGGTGGGATAAACTATCTAGCAGAATTAAAAGTCATGCCGAGACCAGGCAAGCAACTGCACTTAAGGACTCATGGCTCGAAGGCGAAAAGACAGACTTACTTGGGTTTGTTGATTTTGGCATGTTAGGTAGTATTATTATTGAAAAGTGGGAACACTTTGGAAATATAATTCCATCCCAGCATTGGTTGAAGCAACGAATGGATGAACTTGAAAAAACTAGAAATTTTATTGCACATAACAGAATGTTATTACCATCTGAATTTCAAAGAATTTATATGTATATAGCTGACTGGAATCGAATCAACGGACAATAACTGCTGCTAACATTGGTATTGCCAATAGTGGGGCTTGACGGAATAACAATCAGCAGCAGTAATTCTATTGTGCTGTGGTTCGGGGCTTGACGAATAAAGCCCAG
>Ga0209063_1001432_pt1 | contig 12315 bp, 8 predicted proteins | sample KloWWTmeKNB19Kit_FD_187177 | JGI IMG/M metagenome (GOLD analysis project Ga0209063, IMG submission 187177) | Active sludge microbial communities from Klosterneuburg, Austria, studying microevolution and ecology of nitrifiers - Klosterneuburg... | ecosystem: Engineered > WWTP > Aerobic digester >...
CGGGGTGCTGCTTATCCTCTCTCCTATTTTACTATATGGATTAAAAATGACTTTCCCCATACTCAATTATCCGGCTGAAAAGCTCTATGAAACCGGTGATCGCATCACTACTTTTTTCTTTGGTGAAATGACCCGAGAAAAATATATGAATTTGATGCACGAAGGCTCTTGGTATGACCAAGTTAAAGTCAATCTAGCAGAATTTTTCTATCGCTACGGTTATTTGTTTTATGTTAGCCGAATTTCAAAAGTAGTGGGAATGTTTCTAATTGGTTTTGTAATTGGACGTTCTGATTTTTATAAAAACCTGCAACAACACAAGAAAACCGTTTATAAAATTATAGGGATTGGTTTAGTCGTTGGGCTTGTTTTTAATTATTTTCTTGCTTCTTACATGTCATCGTCAATAAGTGGAGAGTACTATAACTTAAAAGAAAGCGGTTGGTACCTCACTATTTTTTATGCTTTAGGAGTTGTTCCCATGGCTTTAACGTATGTTGGATTGATGATGTTAGGTTTTCAAACCAAACTGGGAAATAGACTTTTACAAGTGGTAGCTCCCGTTGGAAAAATGGCTTTTACCAATTATTTGATGCATTCACTCATTGGAAATTTTGTGTTTCTGGGAGCCGGTTTAGACATGATGGGACAAGTAGGTCCGGTCTTTTTCACATTATTTGGCATCACCGTTTTTGTTTTTCAAATTATTTTCAGCACGCTTTGGCTCAACCATTTTCAATATGGCCCCGCCGAATGGGTTTGGCGTTCACTTACCTATAAAAAACGACAACCTTTCTTAGTGATTTCCCAGAATTAATTGAAAACCTAACCAAAAACATCTGTATGAACCTAAAAAAATCACTTCTAATTACCATTATACTGAGTCTCGCAGCAATTGGAGTATGGGAAGTTTATTGGCGTTCCAAAGGATACTTTCCGGATTTAGACGACGATAAATTTCTTTGGGCAAGAACACGAGCAAAAGTTGACAAAGCTTCTTCAAATGATGTGGTACTCATTGGTTCATCTAGGGTACTGTTTGATATTCAAGTGCCTCAGTGGGAAAAACAAACCGGTATAAAACCCATTCAATTAGCAAATGCCGGTGCTACTCCTCTTCCCATTTTTCATGACATCGTGGAAAATTCAACTTTTAACGGTACAATAGTAGTGGGTGTTACCCCCGGATTATTTTTTTCAACCACATTTCCACAAGCTCCGCCTTGGGATAGAGCCGCTTCGAGAGCTAAATTTTATGAAGACCAGACCTATGCTCAACAATTAAACTATGCCCTATCTATTCCCTTGCAAAAAACGTTTGCATTCATATCCAACGATGAAGAAGAATGGTATGATGACATCAATTTAAAAGCATTGCTTAAAACAATACAATTACCTAAACGAACAGCCAAACCTGATATGCCTCCTTTTTATCGATTTCAGGATATTGACATCGATCGAAATGTTCGCATGAAACAAAAAGTAGTTACAGATACTGCTTTTGCTAATTCGGTAAAAACCGTTTGGAAATTCTTTATGTCAGTTCATAGACCGCCTCCGGATAAAGAGGGAACAATGGCTTTCTTCCTCAAAGATCTTGAAAAATTCAAAGCTCGAGGGGGAAAAGTGATATTGGTGCGATTACCTTCTTCCGGTTTTTTTCATGATTTAGAAACGAATGGTTTACCCCGAAAAGACTTTTGGGATGTTTTAGTAAAGAAAGCCAACGTTCCCGCCTATTATTATTCAGATTACGAAAAACTGAGTGGCTTTGACACACCGGAATGGTCGCATTTGTCAGGGCCGGATGCAACTCTTTTTACCGAGCGATTTGTGAATATTTTATTAGAAGACAACCTAATTACTAACACTAAACCCAACTAAATAACTATGCTTTTCAATTCCTTAAGTTTTATAGTTTTTTTGGTTGTAGTAGTGGCTCTGTATTACTCCAATCTTTTAAGCTGGAACAATAGAAAACGAATGCTATTGTTTACCAGTTATGTATTTTATGGATTATGGAATCCACCATTGGTAATTATTCTATGGTTATCAACAATTGTAGATTGGGTAGCCGCAAACAATCTGGCTGTAGAAGAAAACCAACGCAAACGAAATGGCTGGTTAGCCTTGAGTATGGTGGTAAATTTAGGTTTCCTCGGTTTCTTTAAATATGGTAATTTTTTATTGGAAAACTTCACTTATTTAATGAATACAATTGGCGTTGAATACCAAGCTCAACCCATGGACATCATTCTTCCGATGGGAATTTCGTTTTATACCTTTCAAACCATGTCGTATACCTTAGATGTCTATAACCGAAAAGCAAAACCGGCGAATACCTTTTTAGATTTTGCACTATACGTTACTTTCTTTCCGCAATTAGTCGCCGGTCCGATTGTGAGAGCCGGAGAATTAATCGAACAGTTTTATCAAGAAAAAAAGGCAACTGTCGAACAATTCATTTGGGGATTGTTCTTGTTCACATTAGGACTCTTTCAAAAAGTGGTTTTGGCTGATTCCTTATTGTCTGATACCGCAGATACTGTTTTCGGTAGTAAAGAAGCTCTTAATTTTTGGGATGCATGGGCAGGAACACTCGCCTTCTCCGGACAAATATTTTTTGACTTTGCAGGATATTCCACCTGTGCGATTGGAATCGCTATGATGTTGGGATTTGTATTGCCCCATAACTTCTTATATCCATATGGTGCGATTGGTTTTACTGATTTTTGGCGACGCTGGCACATTACACTTTCCACTTGGCTTCGGGATTATTTATACATCCCGTTAGGAGGAAATCGTTTAGGAATGACCCGAATGTATGTGGCGTTAATGGTGACCATGCTCGTGGGTGGGCTATGGCATGGAGCCGCATGGACCTTTGTGGTTTGGGGTGCTTTACATGGTTTTTATTTAGTCATGGAAAAACTGTTTAGACGAAAAGTTAATATAAAAACCACCCAATGGAATGGAATTTTTTTGGCCTTTTTAACCTTTACGTTAATCAATTTTACCTGGGTATTTTTCAGAGCAAGAGAATTTAGTACCGCACAAATTATGATTGAATCAATGCTTTTTTTACATCCAAACGGAATATTAGTGTTAGAATATTTTGATTTATTGAAAGTATTTATACTTGTTGGACTATTATTCCTAACACATTTTTATATGCGTCACCATACCGTAAAAATGGTTTCTGAATCGGTACCCAACTGGTTGTTTTCCTTCGTATGGGCTGTAATGATTTTTTTAATTATAATTGCACAAGGTAGTGGTGAACAGTTTATTTATTTCCAATTTTAAAAAATGAAGTAATGAATTCACATCAATGAGACAAAATATGAAAAATAAGTCATTAATCAATAATAACAGAGATTACCTGATTAAATTATTTTGTCGTTTTGTTGTGGTCTTTACCATAGTATTAATACTTATCAACGGATTTCTTTTCTTTAAATTTTTAATTGAACTTGTTAAAAAAAATCATTCTCAGCCAATCGAATCATATAATCCATTAAATTAGATAAAATATAAATTAAAACTAACCTTATGAAATTCAAAAATGTCCTCATTATATTCTTAGTCTTTTATCTACAGGAAAATATTCATGCTCAGGAAGAAACCATTCTTGAACTAAAAGATTTATTTGACATAGAGTATATCTCCGAGCCACAAATATCACCGGATGGTTCGCAGATTGTGTTTGTCAGAAACTTCAAAGACATCATGACCGACCGTGATTATTCAAATCTTTGGATTAGCAATATGAACGGAACACGCATCCGCCAACTAACTCATGGCAATCAACGGGACTATGCTCCTCGTTGGTCAAATGACGGCAAAATGCTTGCGTTTCTATCCAATCAAGATGATCAAAAAGTAAAACTTTACCTCTTCTACCTCGATACTCGGGAAATAGTCACATTAACAAATTCATCTTTTCCTCCAAGTGCTGTAGCATGGAGTCCTGATAACAGTCAGTTAGCCTTTACTCAGTTTGTGCCGGAAACAAAAAAAACATTGCTAATTATTCCCTCCAAACCCGAAGGTGCTGAATGGAATGCTCCGCCAATTTACATTGACGAAATGAATTATAGATCAGATGGTCCCGGGTATCAGAAACCAGGTAAAACACAGTTATTTACTTTGGGCATAAATGGAGGAACACCAAGACAACGAACATTTACGGATAACAATCACGGAAGTCCAATTTGGGCAAAAGATGGTCAAAGCCTATTTTTCTCAGCTAATTTGCATGAAAAACATGAATTTGAACCTAAAAATTCAGAAATCTATACCTTAAATCTCAATAGTGGTGAAATCAAAACTTTAACAACTCGCTTTGGACCGGATTCCGATTTTGCACTTTCTCCCGATGGCAAAAAAATAGCCTTTATTGGTAATGACGATACTTTCCAAGGTTATCAAGTCACCAATTTATATGTAATGAATGTGGAAGGAACCGAAATTAAAAACCTCACATCAACACTTGATCGTGATGCCGAAAATCCTCAATGGGAAGCAAATGGAAAAGGTATTTATTTTCAATACGATGAATTTGGCGACACAAAAGTAGGTCATGTTGCTCTTGCGGGAAAAATAAGTACAGTTTTCGAAGGATTGGGAGGTTTAGACATCGGTAGACCCTACAATGCAGGAACATTCACTGTTTCTACTAACAATAGGTTTGCTTTTACTCAAGGAGGATCAGAACATCCTGCGGATTTGGCGATTTGGAACGGTGGTGAAATTAAACGTTTAACCAATGTAAATGAGGATTTATTCTCTTATCGAAAAATCGGTAAAACAAAAGAAATCTCGTGGGAATCATCTTTTGATAAAAAGCAAATGCAAGGTTGGATTGTAACTCCACCTAATTTTGACCCAACTAAGAAATATCCATTGATTTTGGAAATTCATGGAGGACCATTTGCTATGTACGGACCTTCATTTACCTATGAAATCCAAGCCTATGCTGCAGCCGGATATGTCGTTCTTTATTGCAATCCTCGTGGAAGTACAGGTTATGGACAAGAATTTGGCAACTCAATTCATCACGATTATCCAAATCATGATTATGATGACCTGATGTCTGGAGTTGATGCGGTAATAAGTAAAGGATACATTGACACAAACAATTTATTTGTGACAGGAGGTTCCGGAGGTGGAGTTTTAACTGCTTGGATCATCGGTAAAACAAATCGTTTCAAAGCTGCTGTTGTAGCCAAGCCTGTAATTAACTGGTACAGTTTTGTATTGAATGCGGATATTCCCGCTTTCTTTGCAAAATATTGGTTTGGCAAAATGCCTTGGGAAGATGTAGAATACTACCATAAAAGATCTCCTATTTCCTTAGTTGGAAATGTAAAAACACCCACGATGCTCCTTACCGGCGAGCAAGATTTCCGGACACCCATCTCAGAATCTGAACAATATTATACGGCTCTAAAACTTCAGGGAGTCGAATCTGCGATGGTTCGTATTCCAAATGCCTCGCATGGATTAGTCAATCGTCCAAGTATGTTGCTTAGCAAAACAGCGGCAATTTTAAGTTGGTTTAATTATTATAAAGACAAAAAATAATTTTGATAACATCCAAAAAAACTCCTTGAACAAGGCAAAATCACTAATTAACAAGAGAACATAAAACTCGTTTTGAAAAAAAATTGAGTTAGTCTCCCTCTATTCATAAAAAAGAGTTAATACGTAAAGTACTAATTGATTTTTAATGCTATTTTAGTAATCGATTTAAAAAAATTATTAATCAGCAAATTTGCGGCTAATTGAAAAGTAAACCATGTCAAAAATTTTTCTCGTAATACTAGTGTTTTTTGGATTTCAACAAATCAACGCTCAGGAATTCACCCGTCGCGATTCACTACAAGGTAGTCTACGCCCGGAACGAACTTGTTTCGATGTACTTCGGTATGACTTGAATTTGACCATTGAACCGGAATATAAAACAGTCAAAGGTTACAATGACATTACCTTTAAAGTAATTGAAAAAACGCAGAAAATCCAGTTGGATTTATTTGAAAACATGGTGGTGGATAGTATCATTTTCAATGAAAAAAAACTGCAATACAAAAGAGAATTTGATGCTGTTTTTATCAGTTTTCTTAGTGAATTACCTTTAAATTCTGAGCAAAAAATTAGGTTTTATTACAATGGCAATCCGTTAGTTGCTAAACGGGCACCATGGGATGGTGGTTTTGTATGGAAAAAAGACAGCAACGGAAACGATTTTGTCGGAGTGGCAGTACAAGGAACCGGAGCCAGTTTGTGGTATCCCGTAAAAGACCATCAAACCGACGAACCTGATAGAGGTGCTTCCGTCAAAGTTGCAGTTCCAAATGGTTTAATGAACGTTTCTAACGGTAAATTTATAGGCAATGAAAACCTCAATAATGGCTTTACCCGTTGGGATTGGGAAGTAAAAAATCCAATCAATAATTATAACATCGTCATTAACATTGGTGATTATGTCAACATCCATGAAAAATTAGACGATTTAGACTTAGATTATTATGTCTTAGCTGAAAATGAAGTAGTGGCCCGTAAACATTTTGAAGAAGTTATGCCCATGATGGAATGCTTCCAACAAAAATTCGGAACCTATCCTTTTGTAAATGATGGCTACAAATTAGTTGAAACTCCTTATTTAGGTATGGAGCATCAAAGTGCTGTAGCTTATGGAAATAAGTATACGAAAGGTTATCTAGGAAATGATATGACCGGCACCGGAATCGGGCTAGAATTTGATTTCATCATTATTCACGAAACCGGTCATGAATGGTTTGGAAACAGCATCACTTCAAAAGACATTGCAGATATGTGGATTCACGAAAGTTTTACCACTTATTCAGAATGTGTATACGTTGAATGCCAATTTGGCTATGAAAAAGCGATGGCCTATATCAATGGTCAGAAAAAATTAATTGCAAATCAAAAACCGGTCATTGGGCAATTCGGCGTAAATTATAAAACCGGCAATTCCGACATGTATTACAAAGGAGCTTTGATGCTCAATACGATTCGACATATCATCAACGATGACACAAAATGGTGGGCAATGCTGAAAAAATATGCTGAAACTTACCGCCATAAAATTATTGAAACAAAAGATGTTGTGGCTTTCTTCTCTAAAGAGTCGGGGTTAAATCTATCCCCCATTTTTGATCAATATTTAAAACACAAAGCATTTCCTGAATTAGAATTGAAGTTTAACGAGGGAACTATCGATTTCCGATGGAAAACTGATGTAGAAAATTTTAAAATGCCTTTTGAATGTAAAATCGGCACAAAATCACTGCGTTATGAAGCCACAAATGCTTGGCAATCGGCACCAATTCAGCTAAAGAATCCAACTGATTTCAAGTTGGACGAAAACAAATTTTTGTTTACGAGTAGCGTTGTAAAATAATAAACCACTGATTCCTTGAATTGAAATACTCTTTTCAGGAAATCAGTGGCAATTTTATTAATACATAAATTTACTCAACGTTTCTTTTCGAACAATTTTACCTGTTGCAGTTTCTTCAAAATGTTTTACAAAGTGAATTTCTTTAGGTTTTTCATATTTATCTAACACTTCAAAAACAGAATCTTCAATGGTTATCGGCTCTCCCTCCACAATCAAAACTAATTTTTCTCCTAAAACCGGATCAGGCTGCCCTATCACAAAATAGCGTCTTGGGATTCGGGTGGCTAATTTTTCTTCTATTTGTTCCGGAATCAATTTGATACCACCACTGTTTACCACATTATCATAACGTCCTAACCAAATAAATTCATTTTCAGAAACCATTTCTACAATATCGTTGGTTTCTATGATTCCATTTGAAATAGAAGGTGCTTTAATTAAAAGACAATTATTATCATCCTGCGAAAGCATTACATTTGGAAAAACCGTAAACGCTTCTTCTCCTATTCGCTTCGCTGCAATGTGCGTGATGGTTTCAGTCATACCATAGGTTTCATAAATTTCTGATTTGACTTTCAGTAATTTTTCTTCTAATGGTTTCGTGATTTTGGCACCACCTATGATTATTTTTTTTATGTGATGCAATTTATTCAACGAATATTGAGCTTGCATTGGTACCAACGCGGCAAAATCGTAGTCATGGTCTATTCGCTCTAACGGATTTGAACTAGGAGCAACAAAATCAATTTCCAACCCCAAAATAAAACCGCGAATAAACATCATTTTTCCGGCTACGTACTTAGCAGGTAAACAATGAAGTACTCTGTCACCCGGTTGTAAATCAAAGAAATCTCCTGTCGCTAGAGCTGAACTAACCATCGCTTGCTTATCAACACGAATCAATTTGGGTGTGCCCGTAGAACCGGAGGTGTTTATTTCAAGATAACTTCTGTCATCAAACCAATCTAACAAAAAGTCGCCAACCGGTTTTTCAAAATCTTCGCCTTCTTTTATAAAACTATAAGCAAAAGTGCATAAATCTTCTCTGTTTAAATGAAAACCATTCAGTTTAAACTTGTTATGTACATTGTGGTAAGTAACATCACTATTCATTTTCTTTTCCTTTTATATTAATTAATTCTTTTTCAACATTATATTCTCGAACAGTTCCTGATAATTTTTCTTTCCAATTGGTCCACTCGTATTTTCTCCCAAAAATAAACAAAAGAATTGGGAAAATAACCAGTACCGGAAATAATACATCATAACTTGCAGAAGGCTCTGATACATCTTTAAAAATGGAATGCGTTTGAAAAGCAGTCCAATCTGCCGTTACTAAAAGGGCTCCTACAAGATTATTGGCAGCATGAAAACCCAAGGCCAATTCCATTCCATCATCCATCAAGGTTATAATTCCTAAAAAAAATCCGGTTCCAATATAATAAACCATGATGATGTAACCCAACTTTCCTACTTCCGGATTTGCAATATGCATTAATCCAAACAAGATAGACGTAATCAGTAAAGGAGCTAATTTACTTTTAGTCACCACACCAATTCCTTGCATCAAATAACCCCTGAACAAATATTCTTCAAAACTCGTCTGTAAGGGTATTAAAACAATGGCTAGAATTAAAAAAATATAAAATTTTGAAGCATCAAAATTAAGTATAAAATTTTCCGGTGCATTGTAATATAGGATTAAGGTGGAAACAATACTGAATAATCCCCAAATAGTAAAAGAAAACAAAATTCTTTTCCAATCCACTTTTTTTCGGGAAGTCGTTAAACTTCGAATACTTTGCTGATGAACAAATTTTACCCAAAAAAGCAAGAAAAGACAAGCCGCTGATAACGGGCCAATCAAAATCACAAAAGTCAAATTCACACCAAACTGATCAATAAACAGCTTTAAAGTGTCTTCCACATTCACGTCTTGAGTTGAAAAATAATTCACCACCATTAATCCTAAAAACAAAACAGGAATGGGCAAATAAAATAAAAAATTAAACCTTTTGGTGTTGATTTGTTCAATATACATAGGAAAGCATTTGTTTTCAAATATAGGACTTTTGTAAATGCACATGTTACATTTTTTTTAACAAAATTTGAATTTTGATGCTGTTACTTTGCAAAAAAATAAGAATGATTACCATTATTCACAATCCAAGATGTGGCAAATCCAGAGAAGGCTTAGCCATCCTGGAACAATCAGGAAAACCTTTTCAAGTCATTAAATACCTTGATAAAAACCCTACTGAGGCAGAGTTAAAAGCCATTATTCAAAAACTTCAACTGGCTCCTATCGATTTAGTCAGGCAAAAAGAATCCGTTTGGATAGAACAATTTAAAGGTAAAAACCTGTCAGATACTGAAATCATTCAGGCCATGGTTTCAAATCCTATTTTAATAGAAAGACCAATTGTAATGAATGATTCCCGAGCAATTATTGGCAGACCACCCCATAAAATTATTGATTTTATTGCTTAAAGCATAACAATCATTTAACAAATCTTTGGGATTTTTCGGATAAACCAATAAGTAATTTTGCAGTCTTAATTCAGGCACATAATATTTAATTCATGAAAAAAGTATTTTCCTTATTTACACTCCTTTTTATTTGCAGTACTTCACTCCTTCACAGTCAGGATAGACAAGCTCCAAACAAAATAAAAGTTTCAGGAAAAGTGATTGACAAATCTACTTCACAACCCTTAGAATACGCCACCATTGTTTTTCAAAACACTAAAAAACCGGAAATGGTAACAGGCGGAATCACCAACAACAAAGGGGAATTTGACATCGAAATCAATGCCGGTATGTATGACATCAGAGTGGAATTTATTTCTTTCAAAACCGTAGAATTTAAACAACGTAACTTACAGTCAAACACTAATTTAGGAACTATCACTTTAGCCGATGATGCAACCCAATTAGACGGAGTTGAATTACGTGCCGAACGTTCCACCGTAGATATTAAACTAGACAAACGCGTGTACAATGTGGGTCAGGATATGATGGTAAAAGGCGGAACCGTGAGCGATGTTCTAGACAACGTTCCTTCCGTATCTGTTGATGTTGATGGAACCGTGAGCTTAAGAGGGAATGAAAATGTTCGAATATTAATTGACGGCAGACCTTCAAACGCAATCAATATTAACGATGCCTTACGAATGATTCCGGCAGATGCCATTGATAAAGTGGAAGTTGTAACAAATCCATCCGCTCGTTATGATGCGGAAGGTGGTGGCGGTATTATTAATATAATCTTGAAAAAAGGTAAAAATCAAGGTTTAAACGGAACTATAACCGGAACAATTGGCGATCCAACTAATCGAAATCTTACAGGTAACATCAATTTCAAATCTGATAATTTCAATCTTTTCACTACACAAGGTTTCAATTACCGCGAAAGTCCCGGGAATTCATTAACAAATACCGAATACTTTAACGAAGACAGAACTACTCGAAACTATATCTATGAAACCAGAGAAAATTCCCGTAATGGAAACAATTATAATGGAAACTTTGGCTTTGACTGGTATTTAGACAAAACGATTACTTGGACAAATACATTATCTTACCGTAAAAATTCGGGAGATAGTCCTGAACATGTTGAATTTGATTTTTACGATGCCAATAAAGTATTTCAATACACTACAATTCGTGAATTAGAACAAACAAACGATAGTGAAAACATAGACTTGTCCTCTAATTTTGTTAAAAATTTCAAAAAAGACGGACACAAATTAACCGTTGATGCTTCCTTTTCAGACAATGCCGATTTAGACTTTTCATTCATTGATGATGAAAATTTTGAAGACGTAAGAACTTTTAACGACCAAACATCAAAACGAACCATACTACAAACCGATTACGTTTTACCAATTGGTAAAAATGGACGTTTTGAAATGGGTTACAAAGGAGATTTTAACGAAAATTTGACCGACTTTACTCAAGAAGATTTTAACGAAAGTTCTAACATTTGGATTAAAAACGACAGCATCAGCAACATCTTTGAATACAAAGAAAAAGTAAACGCACTCTATACACAATACGGAAACAAACTAAACAAATTCTCCTATTTCTTCGGTTTGCGTTGGGAAGATTCTAACATTGACGTGAATCAATTCATCACAAACGATTTTACCAATAAACGCTATAATAACTTTTTCCCAAGTGCCGTTTTCTCCTATGAATTAACTGAAAGCACAAACACTTCATTAAGTTACAGCAGAAGAATTCAACGTCCAAGAGGTAGATTCCTGAATCCTTTTCCAAACTATTCCAGTAACATCAATATCTTTCAGGGAAATCCTGATCTAGACCCGGCCATGACCCATGCCATTGACCTGGTATATCTTCAAAAATGGAAAAAATTAACCTTGAGTAGTTCAGCTTACTATAACTATACCGAAGATTCATTCCAATTCATCCGAAAAGAATCCGGTGCTTTTGTAGAAACCGAAGTGAGCGGTGAAACTGTTTTAACGCCAATCATCCTTACAACCCCGGTTAACTTAGCCACCCAATATCGTTTCGGATTTGAATTTAACTTGAATTACAACCCATTCAAATGGTGGAGATTAAACGGTAACTTCAACTTTTTCAGAAATGAAACTGATGGAGAATACATTTATACAAACTATTTAGGAAACCAAGTCGTTCAAAACTTAGATAATATTGCCATAAGCTGGACAACCAGAATCACTTCAAAAATAACCTTGCCCTACAAAATTGATTGGCAAACCAATGCTACCTACAACGCCCCGCAAACCACTGCACAAGGAAAGAATTTAGGAGTTGTTAGTGCAAACCTTGCTTTCAGTAAAGATATTTTAAAAGACAAAGGAACAATTGCCTTAAACGTGAGCGACCTTTTCAATTCC
>Ga0209063_1001436_pt1 | contig 12304 bp, 10 predicted proteins | sample KloWWTmeKNB19Kit_FD_187177 | JGI IMG/M metagenome (GOLD analysis project Ga0209063, IMG submission 187177) | Active sludge microbial communities from Klosterneuburg, Austria, studying microevolution and ecology of nitrifiers - Klosterneuburg... | ecosystem: Engineered > WWTP > Aerobic digester >...
TGCAACCAAACCTTGATTGCCATCGGGCTATTAACACCACTGCTTAAACCGGCTTTTACAAGGATTTTTTACTGCGAAGATACCTTCGTTAGCTCAAAAACTCAACTGTTTTTATAGTAGGGGGATTGCCGATAACGGTTCGGGGCTTGGCGAAGTGGCGGCATTCGGAGCACTTCACTGTCACCCAGCACGAAAGTTAAATAGTAGCACACAGTTTGCTTAACCACTTCACCCGCCATTTCCGCCAAGCCCTTGTTATGGGCATGTGCTTCTTTTTCAGTCGTCCAGTTGTCGTGTCTGTATGTGTCTGCTGTCTGCATTGTCGGCTTGTGTGTCGGGTGTTTTAATTTTTTTTAGAGCAAGGGAAAAAATATTTTGAAATTCTTTTTGGGTTGGGCAGGCACACTCTTTTGCAAGCTTTGGTCTGTGCTTGGGTTTGTGCGGCTTGCAAATGTGTGTGACTGCTGCGCTGGCATATTATGTGTCGTCCTGAAAAAGGTTTACACATTAAATTCTGTTTACAAGAAATATCAAAATGCAAAGTTCTTTGTCAAGTTTGTGATAAATTACTTCTTCTTCTTTCTTGGTCAAGGCGGTATATTTAAAATTACGCCTTCCGAAATTACCACCGGTTACTGTCCGCTTGTATTCATGTCTCAGGTTTTTAATTGATGCCAGCTCAGTGTCAAGTCGTTTTTTATGACAGAGTTCAATCAACGTGATTAACGTGTCCAGTTCGTTAGAGACGGATACAAAACTGTTCACCACAGCGTGACTGTTTTGTGCGGACACCGTATTTTTTTGCAAGCATTCAGTTACAGTTCGGTTTACGTCCCTTAATGTAGATTGCAATCCTTCTATTTTTCTAACGATTACATCTTTCTCAAACTGATGATTGTGCATTTGTCTTTCCAAAAAGATTGGAATGTAGACTGCCAAGAAAATTGTAACAATTAGAGTAATTAAATCAACGGCATTGATTTTATCCTCAAAGGGAAAAGAAGGATAGTAGTGTGCAATCGCTAAACCTAAAGCGATACCAACTGCAACCAGAATTAAACCTATGATAAATCTGCTCATTTGTTATTCGCTTCGTTTATATACTCTTTTACATCAGAGATTAGAAATGGGTCATCATCTGATTTGAATTCCAAATGCTTTAAAACAATTGCCGCATCCTTATAATGCCTTGCAAGTCCACCAAAGGCGGCTTCTAAAAATGAAGTCGGATAGCCTGCCGTATCATCAAAGTCAACGTAGAGTATTTTCTTTTCTGCAATGGCTTGCTGAAACTTTGGCAAAAGAATTTTTTCCAAAAATTCTTCACCAGGGAAATCGCCTTCAATTTCCTCTCTGACACCCGGAGTTTTTGTATAGTCGTCAGATATTTTAATGATTATTTTGTCCATCTGTTATTGGTATTTAATTCCCAGTAGAGGAATGTTCCTCTAAATTCTTTTTTAAGTTTTGTAAATTCATTTGTTGACAAATCTGCTTTCACATCGTTTGATATTATCTTCAAGTTAGAATAGTAATTACGTTCAAGACCTTTATAAATTGTCGGTAGTCCTTTTCCTCTATATGGTATCTGTGTGCTTGAACGCTTTCTTCCGCTAATAATTTCCTTTAAAATATCGCAGTTGTCAGAACCACCAAAAAGCGAAGCAAATTTAGCCCCGAAATCATTCATTTTAGTTGACTTGAATATACCCACGCCTGTATCAATAAAAGCGAAAGATACGTGATTATCTTCCTTGTCGTGATAAACTGTAAGCCACCAGGTTTCATGTCCGATTTCTTTTGGGTTGGCATGATAACAAGTGTTTGCCATACTTTCCAATAGGGCTTTATAAATACCTGGACACCTTGCTTCTTCATTAAAAACAACTTTTGTGGCTCTGCGAATTAATTCATCTGCAATTCTGCCATCTGCCTTTTTGTTTCTTCTTGTCAAAATATAATTCTTTGTGTCATCTGGATTGCCCGTATTGTTTCCGAACACGCCACTTTCCACAAAAATCTTTCTAAGCTTTTCATTTTTCGGATAATTTCCTCTGACTGTAACACCATTTGTCAACTGGCGATTTTGAGTAAGTGAAATTAAAAGAACAATTGCATCGTTAGTGAGGTTAGTAATTTCACTAAGGTTTATCATTACGTTTTGTCTCCTTTTAAAATGTGTTTTCAAATCATCCATGTAATTCAAAACTTCCTCTGTGTTATCAATGAAAGAAAAGTTTGAAGGAGCTTTTTTGTTTATGTAAGTTTCGCTTGCTCGTTTCTGTTCTTTTTGCTCTTTCTTTAAACCGATGTATCGTTTGTTCCTTGCTTCTTTCTTTGCCTTGCTTGCAAGGCGTTGTTTCAAACGCTTTTTGCTTCGCTTGGTATTCCATTTTTTATAATCATGAGTGGTGTAAAGTTTTTTCATTCTTATTTTGCATCTCTTTATCCATTATCGTTCTGCCGCCATTGAAACCCGAATTCCCTTTTGAGAATACTCTTTTGGTTTTTGCTGAAAGGTTTCTCTCAATATGGCATTGAGTAAATAATCTGCTTCCTTTTTGCTGTGGGCTATTTCCTTTTCTAAGGATGCACACAATGCCATTAACTCATTTACTTTTTCTACAATACGGGATTGTTCTGCAAGAGGCGGAATAGGGACGGTGAATTTCGCAATTTCTCCCATACTCAAATTGCCTCTTCCAGTATCAAATTGATTTTCCATCATTAATCCGATACCGAAATCCGAATTAAGAAGATTTACCAAATAGGTTTTATTCAATGAAGTTTTTGGAAATCTGATTATACAAACAGCCTGGTTGATGTTCGCAACCTCATCAGTATTCCAAATTGCAGTTCTTCCAATTGATGCACCAACGATGTTTGTTAATATATCACCTTTCATCAATATAGAACGAGGTTCTATTTCATTGAATTTCTCTTCTACATACTTTGGAGTATCTAGAAGTATTGAATTTGTCCCGACATTCTCACTTGTAATAAAAAGAATTCCGGGACTTTCTAAATATCGGACACCCTGCCACTTGGGAGACGAGCCTTTTGTAATTAGATGTGCAATTTCTCCCAATCTACACCAAGCCCAACCTTTTGGCAACTCATAAGGAATTTCGCTTTCGGTAATTGGCGGTAATGGTTTATCTTTTTTGATTTTGCCTTGCTTAATCAGTTTTTCTTTTTCGGCTTTGATGCGTTTGAGTAATTCGCTTGCCGGTTCGTCCTTCGGGTTTTGCGTAACCAACATTCCTTTAACTGCATCCTGTAATATGGATTGGCGGAGTTTCTTCAATAATTCCGCTGTGTCATCAATGTTTTCCTCCAACTCCAAAACTTCTTGTTCAATGTTATTGAGTTTTTTAAGAATTTGTTTTTGCGTTGGTTTATCAGGTAAATAAATTTCAAGAGGTAAAAGCCGCTTTGCCTTTAACTCTGTTTTTATACCTCCTTTGGTTTGTTCTTTCAGGACATTTAAAAATGTCTCACTTTTCAGAAACCATTTCAGATATTCAATATCAATTTCGTCTTCATTGTAGGTGTATGAAGAATAATGAATAGTCGCCATTATATCTTCTTCGCCTCTGTAAATCGCTATTGCCCCTTTCTCTGCATTGATACCTGAAATCACAAGGTCGCCTTGCTTAACCAAAATCATATCTGTCTTGGTTTCGGTAGTCTCGCTTAAATGAATATTATTGCTGAAATCTATCTTATCAATGCGTTTCAGTTTCATACGCATCGCTTCATCAGGCTTGTATCTGCCTTTGCGTTCAGACAGGAAGGTGCTTATGGTTACTTTTCTCCAAGCCATTAGATGCTGCTTCTTATATGTTCAACTAATTCCTTCCCACGATTGAACTTTTCAATTATTTTGTCCATCAGTTCACCGGATGAAAGTTGGTTTTCTTCTTCGGGCTTGTTCGGATTTTTAATGTCCAAATCCCATCCATTGCTTTTGATGTCAGCAATTTTCACTTTCCAGCATACTTCACTTTCCTTTCGCTTTTTCCACCATTTCATAATGGATTTAAATTCATCAAAGCGAATTGGTTTTGTTTTGCTGTAACTTTTTTGTCCTTCGGGCAAACGGTGTTCGTAATACCAAATCTCCTTTGTGGGTGTTCCTTTCTCAAAAAACAAAAGATTGGTGGCAACCGTTGCGGGGTGAAAAGTAGATTGTGGCAATCGCACAATCGTGTGAACATTGCAATCGGTAAGCAACTTCTCACGGATGCGTTGTTTTACTCCATCACCGGTAATGCTGCCATCAGGCAATACAATTGCGGCTCTTCCTCCGTCTTTTAGCAGTGCAGCCATCAGGATTACAAATAAATCCGCACTTTCCTTGCAACGGTAATTAATTGGGAAATTGGTTTCAACTCCTTCTGCAATGCTTGCCCCGAAAGGCGGATTAGCCAGTATCACATCCACCTGGTCTCGTTTGGTGATACTGTTGTATTCCTTTTTTAAACTGTCTATGTAATCAATTTGAGGAACTTCAATTTCGTGCAGTATCAAATTGGTCAAGCACAAAACATAAGAAACGGGCTTTAACTCCCAACCAAAAACAGTTTGTTGCAACTTCTTTTCGTCATTCAGATTTTTCACATAGTCGTTGCGTATATGGTCAATAGCTGCTGTTAAGAAACCGCCAGTTCCACAAGCAGGGTCAAGCACTACTTCACACAATTGAGGGTCAGTCATTTCAGTCATGAATTTGGTGACTGCCCTTGGCGTATAGAACTCGCCTTTGTTTCCGGCATCTCTTAACTCTTCTAAAATTCCTTCATAGATAGAGCCAAACACATGCTTGTCTTCGCTGTTATTGAAATCAATTTCGTTGAGCTTGTTTATCACTCTCCGCATTTCAAAACCGCTTTTCATGTAGTTGTTGTTGCTCTCAAAAACTTCACGAACAATGTAAGCCCGTTTGTTTGGCACATTGATTTCTTTGAGGTAAGGAAACAATTCGTTGTTCACGAATTTCAGTAAATCCTCTCCTGTAATTCCTTCGGGGTCGGCTGCCCAGCTTCTCCACTGAAACCGTTTTGGAATTACTGATTTATACTTTCCTGTTTCGTCCAATGCTTCCAACTCCTTGTCTTTATCGTCAAGGATTTTAAGGAAAAGCATCCAACCCAATTGTTCCAAACGCTGTGCATCACCGCTGATACCTCTGTCGGTTCTCATGATGTTGCGAATGGTGTTTATTACTGATGATACATTACTCATTACGCTGATGCTGATTTATAAAGTTCTGTTTCTAATTCTTTCAATGCCTTTAAATAGTTTTCTTTTCCTCCGAAGAAATTCAATATCTCTATTGGGCTGCCCAATGTGTTTAATGGGTTTAATTTCAAAATTCCTAAACTCTCAATATTTGTAATTCCTTCGTCTGCGTATTTGTCCAGCAAACTTTCCAATACCTTTTTCGCTTGTTCACCATACTTGGTAAAGTAGTTTCGCTTCTTCACATTATTGGCTCTTTCTTTTCTTGTTAGTGGTGGTTTACCAAAGGCAACATGACACACCAAATCAAAAGGGTCAAGTTCTTTTCCAACTTCATCACTTAAAGCAGTGAGCAAAATTCCCTGCTGTTCCAATTCTTCTAAAATGATTTGTTTCTTATCTGATTTCTCCCACTTCAATAGGAAGTCGTCAAGTGATGAAAACTGTTTGAGAATATTTTTCCTTGTGTAATCTTTCAATGCCTCTGTAATCAGTTTGCCGTCAGCACCAATGTATTGAACCCTTTCATTTAGAATTTTTACATCAACACCGTTCACCTGAATTTTTCCACTTGGTTCATTGACAATTTCACCTCCCTCAGGAATTTCAGGGTATGGAAATTCAATTACTTCTCCTGTTTCTTCGTCAATAATTTCATTGTGTACGGTTTCTTCAGACGGATTGCTTTCATTCATTTCGTCATCTTCACCCAATTGCTTAATCATTACAGGGTCTCCGTCAAAAGCAGGGTCGGCAAACAAATCAGTTACATTTCTGAAATCAATGATGGTGAAATATTCTTTTACAGGGTCTTCGCAAATTCTTGTTCCTCGTCCAATGATTTGTTTGAACTCGGTCATGCTTTGAATGTTGCTGTCTAACACGATTATTCTGCAATCGGGAATATCTACTCCGGTTGTCAGTAATTTTGAAGTTGTTGCAATAGATGGAATTCTTTCTCCGGGTCTTTTGAAAGTGTCCAATTCCATTTTACCGATATTGTCATCGCCTGTAATCCGCATGATGTATTTGGAATTGGCTGCAAACAGGTCTTGATTTTCATTTACCAAACATTGCCTCATGCCTTCGGCATGTTCAATGTCAATGCAAAACGCAATGGTTTTTGCATAGCGGTCATGTGCTTTCAGATAGTCGCTGATTTTTCTTGCAACTAAAGTTCTTCTCTCGTCAACAATTATGTTTTTATCAAAGTCGCTTCGGTTATAAATTCTGTCCTCAACTTCGTTACCGTTTTTGTCAAGAAATCCCTTCGGTGGTCGCCAACCTTCCAAGTCAATATCCAAACTCACTTTGATTACTTTGTAAGGAGCAAGGAAACCATCGTCAATACCTTGCTTCAAGGAGTAGGTGTAAATCGGGTCATTAAAATATTCAATGTTGCTTGTGGTTTTGGTTTCTTTTGGTGTGGCTGTCATGCCTATGTGTGTTGCACCTGAGAAGTATTCCAAAACCTCTCTCCATTTGCTGTCTTCGTTTGCACTTCCTCTGTGGCACTCATCTACAATTACCAAATCAAAAAAGTCACGGCTGAATTCTTTGTAAACATCTTTGTCAGGATCATTGCTTGTCAAACCCTGATACAATGCCAAGTAGATTTGATAAGAAGGGTCTGCATCACGATGTCGGATTATTTTCATTGCGTTTCCGAAATGTCTGAAATCACCTCTTGCGGTTTGGTCAATCAAAGCATTTCGGTCTGCCAAAAACAAAATCCTTTTTTTCGTCCCGCTTTTCCATAAACGATAAATAATTTGAAAAGCGGTGTAAGTTTTTCCGGTTCCTGTTGCCATCACTAAAAGCAAACGGTTCTGTCCTTTTGCAATGGCTTCAACTGTCCGGTTAATGGCAACTTGCTGATAATATCTTGGTGCTCTGTTTGTGCTGTCAACGAAATAATCTTGTGAAGCAACTTTCTCGACTTCGGTTTCTGAAATTCCTTTGTAGCGTTTATAAATCTCCCAAAGCTGGTCAGGCGAAGGGAAGGAGTTCAAACCGAATTCGGTTTCAACTTTTCCTCCTGTCGCTGTCTTGTCATGAAATAAGAAGCCGTCTCCGTTGCTGCTGAAAACGCAAGGGATGTCCAACTTGGCGGCATAGTCCAGTGCTTGCTGCATTCCTTGTCCAACTGTATGGTTGTTGTCCTTTGCTTCAATGATTGCAATTGGAATGTTCGGCTTGTAATAAAGAATGTAGTCGGCTTTGCTCGCTTTTCCTCTTGCTGTCAGTCTGCCTTTTACATAAATTCGTCCTGCTGTGAAATAAACTTCTTCCCGAATTTGGGTAGCATTATCCCAACCAGCACCTGTAATGGCAGGCGTGATGTATTTAGTGCAAATGTCCCTTTCGGTTAAAGATTTCTTATCCGTCATTCAGTAATAAATAAAAAGTCCAATTTATGAATTAAAAAAGAAGCGTTGGCAAAAAACGGCTCTTTTGCAAGCTTGGGTTGCGGGTCGGCTTGTGCGGCTTGCAAATGTGCCGTTTGTGGGCTGCCAAAGAATTTCAAGATATTTTGTGTGGGGGCAAAAAAATTAAAACACGAAGCATAGGGCTGTCGTGTCGGCAAGTCAGTCAGCAGTTGCTGTCCGAACTGGTCGTATTTATATGTCTGTCCACTGGTCAAGTTTGTTGTCGTCTGTTTGGTTTAAGTCCTGTCGTTCAATGTTAGCACGGTCGTCAAATAGCATTGCCCATAACGTTTTGCAGCTACAAGAAGTTGGCGATTTCGAAGCACAAAACTGTCTGCCACCACTGAACTTGATACGAAGCACAAAGCTTCATTTAACCACTGAACCGCCAATTTCTTGTAGGTGCTGTTAGGCGTTCGCCCTTCTATTCTGTCAGCCAATTTAATGCTTCTTGTGTTATTCCGTTATACCAATCTACTTCGTTGTCTGTCGAGTTTGCTAATTCATTTGAACGCTCGAAAAATCGTTGAACGTGTCTTGGTTCGGGGATATAATTTGCGTTATGAGAGTCTTGAACCATTTTAATAAAAACATTCAAAGGCAATGGAACTATTGTCGAAGTCCCACCATAATATTGAATGTTCATTTTATGCAATGCGTAAAAATGAGCTTTACAAGCGTCATTTATGTTTGGTGCAATGAATAAACAGTAAGCAGGTTTTTCAGTTTCTCGTTTATATTTTGCAAGGTGTCGTGTTACTGGTTCACCTTCTGTTTCATACTGTCTCTGTCCGCTTTGCATTGTAACTTCAACAGTCAACCCGAAGTCGCCATAATCGCAAACAATGTCAGCCATATTGCCCTGTGCCGTTGACATTGGATTCCCAAAGTCATCAAATTTTAGATTGGCTTTTATATTACCTCCGTCCAACATTGTCATTGCTCGCCAAGTATTCCACTCCAACATTAGTGGCGTGTCGTAAAGTGAATTATCAATTATCTGGTCAAACGTTGTAGATATTTCTTCAAACTGTCTGTAGTCTTTAATTGCAGCAACTTGTTCAGTTAGTATCTGCTCTTTTCTATTTTCTAACTGGTCTGCAAATAAGTTCTTTAGTTCAACCAATGAAGCAGTTGCTGGAATTTGAAGTTGTGGAAATTCAGCTTGGATTTTTTGTTCGAGTAATGCTCTATTGTCGGTTAATAAAGCTGGTGTTTGTGGATTGCCAAGATATGCAACATACTGTCTTTCGTTATCAACGAAACAAGGTTCTCTATCTGCATTTTGAAGGAAGTAATCAACCTCTTGTATTTTTTCAGGAACTATGGAAATTGACTTTCCTAAATGTGAAATATTTACTAATCCTGTTGCTCTCAAATAACGAACACAAGCATCAGCATAATCCCGCATATTACTTGCTTTTGTGTTTAAAAATTTTGAGATTGAAGCGTCATTAGTTTCTCTTGTTCGTGTATTACCCGAACTAATATCCGCACTATAAATTTCTCTCAATTCTCTATCAAAATATTCAGCCCGAAAGCGTTTGTAATTACCTTCGTTCTGTGCTTTTGCTATTCTAAATTGATTGATTTTTTCAACTATTGTATCAAATTCTCGGTAGTCAACTAATTGCAAACCAAACATCTTTAACTCATCAAATTTCAATGAGCCAAAATGCCTAACAAGTCTGAAAAGTTCGAGATAGGGTTTTACCCAAAATTCTGCTGAATTTTCTGTTGGTTTATGAAAAGGGGAAGGAACTTGAAATTTAAGTAACTGCCTTAAAAAAATTTCGTCTTTTCTTCTTGAATTTACTAATTCCTCTCCTGCCGGAGTAAGTTGTATGGTTGGAGAGAGAATAACGAAACCGAGTGCTTTTGGTGCTCGGTTAATTCTGTCTCTTGCACTAAATGCTGGGTCATTTGCACCTTCGCCATTGAAAAAATTTTCTTCTTTCAATAGCTCCATAAATGCTCTTTGTGTTTCGTTATTCCATTGCTGACCTGCGAAATGAGTATGCAATAACTCAATTTCAGGAATCATCTTGGCAGGTGTCCTTGGGGAAGTGGTTACGAAAATTACTTTGCTGTCAATTCTAGCCATAGGAAACAGATTCTTCTTCTAGTATAAGTATTGGATTTCGTTTTATTGCCTCATTGCCGTAATTTGAAATTAGAATGTGGCTTGCTTCTGATTTAAATCTATTTCTAATGTTTACTGCATATGACTTTCCATATTCATCAACAATCATATCTCCGTATAATTTTTCAGTTAGTGGTGTTCTGCCAATAACCATTAGCGCCTTGCACTTTAGATTTTTGTATTGATTAGCTAACTCAATATGATTTCTTTCATTAAATCCGTCTTTGTGTTCAACATTTCCATAGTCAGAAAAAATACAATCGTAAGGCGGGTCTAAGAACATAAAATCATCTTCGGTTGCCATTTTAAAAATTTCAGAATAATCAAGATTATAAATTTCTGTTTTTGCAAGTAATTTGCTGTGAGATTGCGTTACTAAAGAAGTATTCAAGTTTGCATAACGACCATAAGGAACATTAAATTCTCCTTTAGCATTGTAGCGTATCATTCCAGAATACGCTGTTTTATTTATGAAGAAATAAATTAAAGCATCAGAGTATTTTTTATCGGTCAAGTCGTTGAACATATCTCTGATTTGATAATAGAGAGGTTCGTTAGCGTCATCAACTCTTTTATCAGGTGTTTTGCTTTTTAGTTCTTCAAACTTCTTTCTATTTTTTGTGTAAGTTTTTTCAATTTCTGAAAGTTCTGATTTAAGTGTTTCAAAGTCATTTTTAACGCCTAAATAAAACGAAATCAGCTTTGAGTTAATGTCGTTAATGATTGCTTTCTTTGGTTCTAAGTGAAAGAACAATGCGCCACCGCCAAAAAACGGTTCAATATATCGTCCACTAAATTTTGGGATATGATTTATTAAGTGAGGGATTTCTTTTGATTTTCCTCCTCTGTATTTTACTAATGGTTTCATACTTTGGCTGATTTACGTTTATACTGAACAATACTTTCAGCAACCACATTTAAAATTTGTGTTGCTTCTTCCTCTTCGGCTATAATGTCGTAAACCTTGTCTGCCGACCACAAGCGTATCAACTCTTTTGAGTCAACTTCTAGCAAGTCTGCAAGAACATTAACCTGTTCCCGTTTTGCTCGTCTGTCGCCCTTTTCAATCTTACAGTATGTTGCAGTGTCTATTTCTAATTCAGCAGCTAACTGTCGTTGAGGGATTTGTTTTTCCTCTCGAAGTGTCTTGATTTTATTACCAAAGATTGTTGACATAAGTTCGTCTTGACATTATTTGGCAAATTTAGAATTTATTTTGAAAGTCAGCAATTATTTTTGAACAAATATTTGGGTGGTGGTTGGGCTTGGTCTCTTCATTTTGTTCGTCTGTTGATGTCTGCACGGTGGTCTTTTAGGGTGACGCCTAACGTTTTGCCGCTTTGCGAAGGCGGGGATTTTCAGCACTAAACTTCATTAAATGCACAAAGCTTGGATTTAGCACTTCTCTGTCATAGAAGCACGAAACCCCCGCTTTTGCAAAACGGCTGTTAGCGGCTGGCATTCTTCTTTTTCAAGAATTTTTCTGTCACAATACGAACACCTGCACTAAACCAAAAAGGCATTATTACGTCCCCTGCAATTCCGTCACCAACTGTCATATCAACTTGCAATAGGTCACTGAAAAAATAGCGATAACCTACTTGCCAAGATGTCCCTGTCCCTGGAATGTATGGGTCGCCTGAAAAAACTTCGCCCACTAAGTGCATACCTTTATATGCTTTTATCTGTGTCCCTAAACCCCACGTTGAGATTAACTGGTTTGAGCCGTCAACGTGTAAATAATTGCCACCAAGATTTCCGTGAAACAGAAATTTGTCGCCTTCACCAAAACATTGTGAAACTGTCAAGTAGCCAAATGTTCCGTAACCTGCTGGTTTAAATGAACCTTGTCCAACGGGTAAAAATGTCCCAACTACCATTCCAAAACCCGGGGGTTTATTTGGTTTATATTCCTTGAACAGAATTTTTGCTTGTAATAACGGTAAAGCATAAGCAAATGTCTTTTTGCTGTCGTGTTCTACTTGATAACCGTAAACTCCGCCTGCTGTCAATTCAAGTTTTTTGTTAGGTCCGTAAGCACCTAAAATCCAATGTTGCCCCGCTTCTTTGTCCACTCGTATCCAAGATTCAAGTTGAGCAAGTCGTTCTCCAACTACTCTGGCATCGTCTGTTATAAACGGTCTTACCAATACTTCTTTTGTTGAAGTGATGTTGCTGTTTGATGTCAAACCGAAATTTGAGGTCTGTCCTGTTGGTTTAGGTGTCCAATTAAATGCAAGGTCGTTTTGTGCAAACAACTGTCCTGTTGTCAAGAAAAATACTGTTGATAATATCGTTAATTTCATTTTGCAAATCTAAATTTTTTATGGTTCGGTCTGTTGTTTGGGTGTCGCTCTATGCTTCTGACTAACGTCAAATTTCCACACTACAAATCAATTAGATACAAATCCTAAATCTGAATTAGTCAGGTCAAATTTAGCAATTTGTTTTCTTATTCTTTTTACTAGACCAAGTTTTCTTTTTTCGT
>Ga0209063_1001438_pt1 | contig 12289 bp, 21 predicted proteins | sample KloWWTmeKNB19Kit_FD_187177 | JGI IMG/M metagenome (GOLD analysis project Ga0209063, IMG submission 187177) | Active sludge microbial communities from Klosterneuburg, Austria, studying microevolution and ecology of nitrifiers - Klosterneuburg... | ecosystem: Engineered > WWTP > Aerobic digester >...
TCCTTTTGAACTTCTAGTTTCTTTTCAAAGCCCGCCATAAATGAAGCAAGCCAATCTTTTACAGTTACATAAACTTTTCCGTCCTTTTCAATAATAGCTCCAAATTGTTGATACTTATTGATTTGGTCTCCCAAGTCTCGGATAATCATTGGGGAGATTCTTGTGATAAACTTGTTTCTTTTAAGAACAACTTTGTCAATCTTTCCTTTTACTTCCTCCATTTTAGCTAGGTGAGCTTTAAATGTTGTTTCAAGTCCAACTCTTTCTTCTTCTAGCTTAAGCATTTCCTCTGTTAGAGGTTCTAGGTCTTTTGTGTAGGGTGCAATCTTATCATTAAACATTGCTTTGATTTTCTTATCTCTTATCTCAAAAGCAATTTCTTTATCAGAACCAAGCTCTGTATATCGCTTTAGGTTATCTGCAATACTATTAAAGATTGATACTGACTCCTCTGGTGTGATTATTTCTTTTTCCATAATTATTTTAAAAGTGATTTATAAAAATCTTCATATTTGTGAGCGTGTTTATAGATAGAATATTCTTCTAAAACATACTCTTTTGCTTTGATTGCTTTCTCCTTATATTTTAGTGGATTAGCAATAAAATCTTCTAATACATTTTCCCAATCTTCCTGTGTCTTTGCAAGTGTTAGGAAGTTAATATCTTGTGGATTAACTTCGTAAGGACTTAAACCATCTTCAAACGATTGTCCAATAAATGGTATTGCGAATAGTGAGCTTTCTAGGAATTTAAGATTTGATTTACATCTGTTGAAGTAGTTATCAGCTCTTGGTGCTATTACAACATCGCAAGCTGTGTTTTGTATCGTGTTGTAGTAATCCCCGAATACAACATTTCCTATTTCTTCTATGTGAGGAAGTGAACGCCAGAATTTCATATCATCTTTGTATGAAGTATATTTGTCTTCATCTGGAACTCCCAGTAAAACGAACGTAACTCTATCAGCTATCTTCTCTATTGCTTTCTGTGCTATCTTCCAGTCATCGTTTGATACAACCGAACCAAGTATTAAAACTCGAAGTCTTCCTGATTTGTTTTCGTCTACTTCACCCTCATCATCTGGGTCAATACAGTTAGGTATAACGACTGTGTTTTGATTTACTTCTCTTAGCTCTTGAGCAAGGAACTCAGTCGTGCATATAGCCCCGTGGGAGGCTCTGAGAGCTTCGATTCTTACTCTGTTGACCTTTTCCCCGAACGCTTGTTCTTTCTCGTTCTGAGGCACTACACCCTCTCCTAACTTGAATGTATCATCATCATCAAACACAACTATTTTATTCTTCTGCTTTGCCAGTTTCATCAGAGTAACAAGGTCTTCATAGTTTGGTCTTTGAAATAAAACAACATCAACTGTATCCATCTTTGCGACTAGAGCTTGACCATCATTTTGTTTTTGTCCATCAATAAACTCATTTGATACTTGGTATCCATTTGCTATTGCTGGTAAGTATCCTCGATAGTAGAAGTTGCCTGACCAGAAGCCTGTAACGTGTAATGCTTTAACCATTTTGTTTATTTATTAGTGCTTCTAAGTTGTTTAGTCTGTCTTCTAGTTTCTTGTTCTTCTCTCGCTCTATTTCAAGCTCTTGGTTTTCTCTGTCTTTAGCTTTTTCTTTAATCATTTCAAGTTCTTTTCCAGTTGGAACGTATTTGTTTTGTCTTTGGCGTTCTAGCCAAATCTTATAACCTTCTTCGTTTACAATAATTCCGTTCTTAATAAGAATTGATGGCTTAATGCTCGATACTTCTAGATGAAGATATTGACCATTAGCTTTTTTGATTTCTCTATCTCTGTTCATATTTTATATGTAACTATTTAATAAGTGATGTTCTCTATGCTTCGGGTAACCATAGAATAGAAACCCGAAACACCACTTGCGTGAACTACATTATAGCATTATGCGTATGTAGCGTGTCCTAGAATTGCAATACCTGCTGTATCTCGGTTTTCAATGACTCCGTAGCAGATGTCTGCTGAAATCAATGTTCCTAGATATTCGTGGATGTAAGATTCTTGAACTCGAACTCCCTGCATTCCTGTGTATCCTTTGTCTGCTCGAACTGGGAAGTTCAATCGTCCCCAGTGAATAGCATCTCGGTGTGCTAGTAAGTTGTATCGTCCAGATGTTCCAGATACGTTAGGAACTGCTGAAGTAACAATTACTTGAACTCCTAATACAGATGGGAATAGTGTTTGACCAACAGCTCCGTTTGAACCGTTAGCATCGTATCTTACAAAGTTATCTAGAATACCAACTTGTCGGTATGCTGCATAAGGGTGGAAGATAAATGCTGTGTCAGATGAACCAATGTCGAAACCTGGTACATCGTTTGCTCCCATAACTGCTAATGCTTCCATAAGCACGTTAAGTGATACGTTAGAAGTTGAAGCACCTACTGCTGTTGAGAATCCTGAGAATAGAGCTGCGATAGCTGTATCAAGGTCTTTTGCAACTGAGTGTGCTAGTCCTTCAAAGTATGAAGCCTGTAATGCAGGTGATTTCATCATTTGTGCGAACTCTCTGTCTTCAAACATAAGAGAAGCCTCTTTCCAAGTAGAAACTGTCAAAGTCTTTCGAGTTTCTTGTGGTGATTGTAGAGTTACTTCTGCGTTGTTTGTCTTTGTGTTAGCAGAGTATGAACTTCCGTCAATAGTGTAAAGAATGTCTCCACCATTTAATAGTTCATCACTTCTGTCAACGAAGAATTTTGCTAATTTTAGATTTCTGAAGAACACGTCATTTATTCTTTGTCCCCAGATTGCTGGTACACTAACGAGGTCTGCTCGTGTGTAACCGTCTGTTCCTAGTGCCATATATTTTTATAATATTATTGACCAAGTACTTTTTCCTTTAACATTTGCTTAAACTCAGCGTCTGAAAGCCCTGGTGTCTGTAAGTTCTTCTTAGTTACTGGCGAACCAGAACCTTTTGAAGCACCCATTGTCGCTAGAGCGTTCTTCTTTTCAGTTTGAAATGTCTTGTCAAATGATTTGAAGTAGTCAGTTTCCAATACTTTCGTAATGTCTATACCTTCTACTTGTGCGATTTTCCTTGCCTTATCAAGGTAAGTATTCATCTCATCATATTCAAGACCTTTTGAGCCAAAAACAGATATTAAATAGTTTTCGCCTCGGTCGTTTGTAATGTCTCCTTTTTCAGTCTGAGATTTGACTTCTGATTTAGTAGATTTTAGTCTAGCTATTTCAGCTTCTAGTTCCTTCTTGTCTTTCTCCGCCTTTTCAGCACGAAGTTTTTGATTTAGATAACGAGTATCTTCCTCATTTGAAGTGTCGTTTGTGTCGTTGTCTACACTAGTGTCAACGTCTTGCTCTGAAGCGTCAAGATTTACTTTATTTTCGTCATCCATAATGTTAAGAGCATTTTTTTAAGACGTTAGCCCATCGTCTCTTATGGAATAATGTGTATTTATTTAGCCGAACTATACTAAACGGCTCTATTCTGGGCTTTGTTTGGTTTCTTTTCGCCAAACTCTAGCCCCATTTTAGATTTACTTTTTAAAAGTGCTTCCTTTGCGTCTTTAATCCCTGATACATCCCCTCCGTTATACATTTGCTTTAGTGCGTGTTCGTCTAAAGTATTCTGAATGTAGTCATAGACAGCATCTCTTGTTGTTATGTCGTTGTAGAAGTGTGTTAGTGGATTCATATTACGCTACTTGTTGCTCTGTTTGAGCTTGTTCTTGTAATTGCACTTGTTCTGGATTATCTAATTGTTGTGTTTGTTTGTTTAGTGCATTTGTTATCTCTGTTGGAGAGATTCCCACCCCTGCTAGTTCGATAACTTTAGCAAATAGCTTGTTCATTATCGGGTCTTGCAATATTGTTGGGTTAGCTCCGACAGTTGCTAGGATGTTTGAGATTGATTCGAATGTTGCTGATTTGTTTAGCTGTTCTCCTGTGATTAGGATGTCAACGTCAAATTCTGCGTCTTTGAAGTAATCGTTTGGAACTTGGATAAATCTTTTCTCTCCTGTTTGCTGTAAGATTAACTTTTGTGCTTCAAGTTCTTTGTCGTAATCCTCTTGTGTCATCACCTTACCTTGAATTGCTTTCTCTATAACTTTCTTGTTTGCCTTATTGATTGCAAACGCTTCGTCTATCATCATTAGTTCGTCTATTGTGAAGTCAGAAGATAGGATATGTTCTCGTGTTAGTTTTGATTTGATGTGTGGTAATACCCAATCAGTGAATACCTCTCGCCAGAATAGGTCAGCTTCTTCTCGTCTGTATAAGAACATTGATTGAGCTTCTTGGTTTTGGACTGCGATAGCTCTAAATGGTGTCCCAGAGGGCATAGTTTCGCCTGTAATCGCTTCAAATGTAGAAGTTGCTCTACTGTATTGTTCGTCCCATTGTTGTGTTATATTTCTTAGTTCAACAAGTGAAGGAGGTGTTAGGTTTAGGAGGTTTGTTTGTGAGCCTTTCTCTACTCGCATAATATCTCCGAAGACCATATCGTTTACTATGTTGTTTTGTAGAACATCGCTATCTGAAACAATGAATGGTCGAGCGGCGATTTCCATAATGTCTTGCCACTTAAGCATTGAGTCATTTGTAGCCATTTGAGCTTGGAAGCCATCTTCTGCTATACCGATTCCAAGTGAACGTCCTGACGCTTCAAGCCACGGAAGGTATTTATAGTCAGTTTTCTTTTGAGCCATTGAGTGGAGTGTGCAGATTGGCTTTTCTTCTCCATCAGCTAGAACAAAGTGCTTTTGTAGTGTGTAGTTATCTTCGTCTCCTTTCTCATCTATGTAGGTTTCTGGAAATTCTCCCTCTACTTCAAGAACGCAAACTCTATCTGAGTTAGAATAGTTCTTTCCGTAAACAGAGCGTAGTATCTTTTCTATCTTATCAATGTTCTCCTCGTATTGATTCCAAACATCTTTCTTCTTTGATAGCTGGACAGGTGTTAGGTAGTGTTTTTCAATCTTAGTTCCATTGACTATATCTATTGGGTCAAAGTATACGTTCTTCCATTCTGGTATTTCAACCTTTAGTTCTCCGTCTTTGATAACTTTCTTGGCTAGAACGCCACCATATTTTGCACGAGTGAAAGAGAAATCGTTTATAGTCTTTCCGAAGCCAGTCTTTCGCATCCATTTCTTAACCTCTTTACCGAATATCATTGACTTGATGAAGTGGTTAGGATTCTCAGAGAAGATTTGTATATCCTTAGTGTCGAAGTCAGTTGCTCTTGTTGCTACGTTTACACGATAGTTGATTATGTTATAAAAGAATTTCTCTCGGTTGAACTCATCTCTATTTCCATTTAAGTAAGCAGAGTTTGTGTAGTATTCAATCTTCTTTACTATGTCTTGTGGGTCGTGGAATAACCCGTCAATAATCTCGACAGGCTCTGAAAACGATTCTTTTATTCTTGAAAGTTCTTTTATTAAATCCATATAAAAATAACGAAGACGCACAGGTCTCCGTTTCTCGGTTAGTTATATTATAGCATACGCTATTCTAGTATCTCTTTGAATGTATGAGTTACGATAAAATAATCGGGTCTTCCCCTTTGGTCTGCCATAATCTCTAGTTTCTCGTAAGGTTTTAGAGTTCTTATGGCAAGTAATATTTTACCCTCGTTTGTTGACAGTTCCATTATATTTTTTGAGCTATTTCTTTTACGTCAATGCCTGGGTATTTAGTAATACAATATTCAATGATTGAGCCTTTTAACTTCTTATTTCCATTAAAGTATTCTGGGAATTTACTTTCTATCTCTGGAAGTATCTCATCGAAAGACGGGTTCATAAATATCAAGAACTTGTTTACATAACATAGAAATAACACAACCTCATCCTCTTGGACTGTGTAAGGTTTCATTATGTTATCAGTTGCATTATAGTGAGCGTCTGTCCAATCACCAATATCTTTTGGTGCTGATACTACAATCTCTAAGTTGTTTATCCATTCTGTAAATGTCATATTATATTGCTCTTGGTCTGCTATTGATAATCCTGTTTCGGTGTAGGCGGTGCATTGTTTCCTTATCGTCTTGTTTTGGTCTTAGGCTGTGGAAACCATAAAGAATTGCGTCCATTGCGTGGTCGTTACCATCTTCTGGGTCGTTTAGTATCTTTCCTTCTCTGTCTTCCTTGAATAGATAAGCGAGATATTCTCTCCAGATGTTTACTGAACGCTTTGTAACACTTATCTTTTGTTGTTGCACGAAATCAATGGCAAACTTCTTAAATGATTTCTTATTTCCTAGACTGTCTTGACCTCCAACCTTATTAACCCCAACAATGTTTACTCCGTGTAGTTTTATCTCATCAATACTTTTAGGCTCAGAGCTATCTCCTACGACAAGCGTGCTTGGTTCGCTTAGGTTGTTTATTGTATCAGCTATCTGATTATTAAGCATTCCCTTTCTGTATAGTTCTTCATCAATTATATATCCACCATTGTATTGGTAGATTGAAACAACTGATGTAGGGTCGTTAGTATAACCAAAGTCTAATCCTCTACGGACAAGTTTAGCTTCGTGTGGTATTTCTTCGATGTTTGCCCAGTTCTTGTAAATCTTTCTTTCAAGTGAAGATGGTTCTCCTAACCATTTGTGTTTATAAAGTGATGGTCGTTTTAGTTTGTCGTCTTCGATTTCATCTATGATTACTTGAGGTATCATCTTATACTTTAAAGCAATATCATAGTTTACATTTATGATTAAAGTGTTTGGTCTTCCCTCTATTACAAGTCTTTTGTGAACAGGGTCATCTTCTAGTAGTCTGTTGTATGTATAGATTATCTGTGAGCCTGGCTTTCTGACTGTTGGCGTTAGAATATCAATACTTTCTTTTGAGATTGTCTGTGCTTCTTCTACCCAAGCAATATCAATACCCTCAATAGATTTGATACTTTGCTCGTTGTGTTTTAATCCTTTGAATAAGAAGTCTGAACCAGTTACCGTGTTTACAATAGATTTATCAGTTACCTTAAAGTCTGTCATTCCATAATAGTTTATTAGGTCTGAGAGTAATTGGTGTGATGATTCAGTTATCGAGTTCTGGAATTCTCGGAAGCAACCTACTCTTATTTTACTCTCTCTAGCTCGAATAAGAAGAACCCTAGCAACAGAGTGAGACTTCAAAGAATAACGACCTCCATAAACACTGGCTTCTCGCCAATCCTTATTAAAGAGGTCTTTAAACTCCTTCGGTATCTCTATTGTTTTGAGTGGTGTTTCCATCATCTAAGAATTTAACTAATATTGGTTGTATTGATTCTCCATTTGTTGTTACGTCTGTTTCTTGTTTCAGGGAGAAATCGTTTTTCATTCTACGTTCAGCCCATTTCCAAGAGTTCTCTTTTCTTAGGTCTTCTGGTAGTTCGCTTTCTCTTAGTATTGCATCTCTTAGGTTAGCCATAACCGTTGTATTTATTGCGTTCTCTGCTCCAGTTATTTTCATCAAAAGGGCTTCGTCATCATTTACCCATACAGATAGTGTTTGTGGTGTTAATCCTATAAATTCACAAGCCTTATTGCGTGAAAAGCCCATCTCTAAATATGGTATTAAACTTTTGACAATGCTGTCTTTTTGTTCTTTTGTGAATGCTTGACCTTGTGCCATAGTTATGTTGTTATCCCTCACAAGACAAACACACGTTAGGCTCTTTCCTTTTAGGCTTGTCTTCTATTACTGTGTCAGCGTTTAATCCAACCACGTCATTTATTTCTTCGTTTTCCATAACTATATTTTCTTTAATATGCAGAATCCTTCCCATACGTTTATTGTATACATTAGGCGGTAAAGGTTATCTACGTTTTTAATGGCTTTCTGTGTCATTTCCCAGTTAGCGTCGTGGATACATACTATTGCATCTGGGTTTAAGTGTGCGTGGATTCTTGATAGTGTTTGCGTTGTTGGTTCTGTTTCGTGGTCTGAATCATAAAACACCATATCTATGTTTTTCATTTGAGAATAGTCAACCTTTAACATATCCTCATCGAATAGTTTGTATTTGTATTCCTTTAGGGCTTCTTCCATTATACCACGGTCGGGTTTTTGACCTCCTGTATTGTCGCCAGAAAACCATTCAACTAGGTAAAGTTCTCGGTCTGTGTCCTTTATAGCCTCAGCTAGAAATGATGCACTTCTTCCTCTCCAAGTTCCTATCTCTAGTATGTTTCCTTTTGTTTGTTTAGCTATTTCGTGGAGTGTGTAACATTCGTATTCGTCTGGGCTTTCGCAAGCACCCTGAGTTCTGTCGTATATTTCACGAAGTTTTCCTGTTAGAAATCCTTTGTTTACTTTTTCTATTATATCAATCATTGAAAATGTATATCCATAATCTTTCTAAACACCACGGGGCTTCTGGGAAAGTGTTAGCTAGGTTATATAAATTATTATAAAATTCTTTTGGGTGTTTAAGTATCTTTTCACGTGAAACTGTGAATTGAGCACCTACTATGAAATCAAGTTTCTTTGGTATCTCTATTCCGAGTTCATCAGCCAGTTCTTTTATCTTTAGGTTTGGGTGGTGTGGGTTTCCATTGTGGTCTGATTGGTACGTCTGTCCGTGGATTGTGAAGTCTTTACTTATATCATCAGTTAGGATTGTTGGAGCGTGGTCAAAAGGTCTTCCCTGACAAAATGTTATCTTCTCTGGGAGGTTGTCATAGTTCTGTAAAATATACCAAGCGTAAGAGCTGGCTTCCCTGCCCTCGTTAGGAATATCTTTTCCTTTACTAATTATAACACAGTCTTTACACCAGTTTGTGTCTTCATTGTATCGTGCAACGACAAAAATTCTTTCCATCTTTCTAATTTCTCTTGGTAAAAGTTATAATACTCGCTGTTTTCAAAGTCTTCGTTAATTCCCACACCTCTTGCCTCTTTAACCAGGTTTACAAAAGGATTAGAAGCTCGGTTGTGGTTTATGGTTGCGTACCCGTTTACCATACATAGATTTTGACTATCTATCCATTTCTTTACTTCCCAACCAGACCAAATATCAGCAAAGCGGTTTATATCTCCATACATAGGAGCTTGATAGTAGTAAGGCATAGCTTCACGTTTAAAGGCTACGTTCATTACACAAACAGGCATTAAAGCTCCTTTAGGTATTGGCATTTTTCTGTGTCGTGGTGTTTGAGTTCCTAATACTAGCTGTGTAGAAGCATCAAAGTCATATACTCCGTTCCAAAGTCCGTGAGAGAATACCACCTCCGCTTCTTCTCTAGCCCAATATGGGAATCCACGCATATATATATCATCTGTTGAGTTTATATAGCTTATTGGTTGTTTTGTATTTAAAACGTCTAGGTGGTCTTGGATTGTATCGCCTTCTGGTAGAACGTCATCGTCTAGGCTTATAAATATGTCGTTTCCGTCTTGCCACGCTTTAGCAAAGCCTAGATTTCTTACACCATCGTTAAAATTGTATATTAAATCAGAGTATTCACCCATTACGTCTTTTACACTTTCTCCATTACAGGTTGGATTTTCTCCGTCTTCTACTTTATAAAGATTTACGTTATGTTTTTCAAATAAAGGTTGCCACGCTTCTATAAAGCGTTTCCAAGAGTCTTCTCTAATTGTTGGAACTATTACAGCTATTTTAATCATCTCTTTTCTTGAAAGTTACAATCCTTTTCCAGTGTTTATTATTATCTAACACAATACCACATTCACGACATTGACCCTCCTCACTTCTTCTGATTTTTGTCCAATAATTAAATGGATTTATCTTTCGCATCACTCGTCTAATTGTCCAGAATAATGAATCAAATGGAAAGTCTTTAAAGTTGTTTATTGTAAGGTATTTAAGCCAGTAAACTAAAAAACTATCTTTTTTGTTTTTTATTGTTGTATTGATTACAAACAAGTCGCTTAATTTTATAGTTTTATGTTTTCTCATAGCTTTATCGTCTTTTCACTTCCTAATACCTTGTTACAAAGAGAACATCTACATACGAAATATTTATGTTCACATTCTACTTGTTTTTTTAGTTTCTCTTTTTCTTCGGATTTCAACCTATTAACACGATAGAACTCACTATCTATCACGTCTTCAGAGTCTAAATATTCTTGTCCTTCAACCATATTACTTTTTCTTAGGTGTCGGAGTTCCTGTAACAGGTTCAGGTGTTTTTAATTGGTCTAAAAAGTTCACAGCTTGGTTTATATCATCAACTGACATTATTACTTGTTTTGCTTTTAAAAAGTCTTGTAGTTGTTTTAGTTTGTCGTTCATAATTAAATAGGTTATTATAATGTATTTATTATATACAAAAAATCCCCTATTTACAATGTGGGGATTTCGTGGGGATAACTATTTAAATAAATCAACAATGAACCATATCAATAGTGTGAAGTAAACTATCTGGAATATTCTTAGTGCTGTTTTTTCTTTCATTTTATTTCTCTAAATCTTTTAATCTCTTGGAGAATATTTGAGATACTATTGTTGGTTTTGATGCCATTTTACAATAACTTTTAAAGTCCCTTTTAAGTTGTTTTATATACCATTGTGGTAATTTCATAACTATTTCTCTAAATCTTCTAATACTTGTTGCCAGTGGGTGAGTTCTTCTTGGATTTGTATATATTCACCTGTATAAAAAATAGATTTTGCCCCTGTTCTATTTGTTTTAAACTCATCTAATTTAATATTTAATAGGTTTTTCTTTTTATTCAACCTCCGAATCTCACCCTTAGCTATCTTCTTTAGGAGTTCGGTGTTTTGGTTTTCTATGTGAAGTGCAATTTCATCGGAGTATTCTCCTAGTCCGAGTTTTTCTTTTTTCTCGTCCCATAGCTTCATTAAGTTATCTTGGACTTCATTATTGTGTTTTAGTAGTGTATTCATAGTTATTTAAAATAATTCTAATAAGTCGACCTGTTTAAACTCACCACATTCAGAACAGCTAAACAGTTGAAATCTATCTTTATGGTTTCCTATTGAGTATCGACTCACTGTTATCCATTTATGTTTACATCTTGTGTATTTTAAGCGGTGTTTTTCCTTCAACATTTCAATATATTTTAATATTATTTCTTCCATACTATTCTAATGATTTTAGTGATAATATTTCGTCTAGGGCTTGGTTAAATGCAAACATTTCTTCCTCCTCATTAAACCCATTGTCTCTTGCTTCTAGTAAGTTTTTAAGCTTTTTACTCTCTATCTCCTCACGGATGGATTTTTTAAGGTCGGAGATTTCTTGATTGATGAAAGAAAGTAAATCAGCTATTGGTGGGTTACCTATCATTACTGGCTCGGAGTTTAATACAGAAACATTTATTCCATAAAGTGAATTAAATTCTTTTTCAAATCTTTTCTTCATCTCTTCGTTAGTGTAAAGACGAACTTTTAAGCCCGACATACCTTCACTTCCACCATCTATGTCTATGGTTAGGTTTTCTTGTCTTCCCTCCTCCACCCCTTTATCGTATTGAGATTTTCCGTAGGAGGTGAGGGTTTCTTTTATTTTTCCGTGTAATTGATAAATCTTATGATAAGTTACAGTATCTCCTGGAATGTCCCATTCCCAGTCAATGTCTTTGTTATATATTACATCTTTCACTATCTCCTCTATTTCTTTATTGTGTGGCATAGGGTTTTTATTTAACTCCTTTGAGTGTGTTGATAATGTCGTCTATAAGAATATTACATTGCCATTTTTCTTCTTCTGGTAAATCTCTATCTCTGAAAGATTCAATAATTCCCACCATCATCTCCTCTAGCTCTGGTATTCGGGATTTGAGGTCTTGGATAAGTGCATTATGTCCCACATCTCCAATAAGTTTTATTTCATCTTTTTCTTCTCCGAGCCACTTAGTTATTATTTCTTTTAGCATAGTTTTGACTATTCTCACTATTAGTAAATTCTTTTCCTGTTAGCCAAGTTATAAATCCAGTAAATGTTGGTATGTGTTCTAACTTCCTATATCCATCAAAACTACCATCAACATATTGTGGCACTTCTTCTACTAAACTTTCCAAGTATTCGTTTATTAGTTCTTTAATTTCACTTTTCATAATATTTACCTGTTATCAGGGGTTTTAGTTACAATACTTAATATACGCAATCGGTAATCCTAAGTCTTCTGCGTGTTTAAGTTCTTCTTCTGTTATTTTTCGACCGCATCTGTTAGTGCAGTTTTCACTTCCGCAGTATGATTGGTCTTTGAAACATATCATAATACTTTTAATTAGTTTTTAATGTTACCTGTGGTGCAGGGTTGGGTTGTTAAATTATTGGATTACTTGTTGTTGTAGCAATAACTGAGG
>Ga0209063_1001441_pt1 | contig 12272 bp, 5 predicted proteins | sample KloWWTmeKNB19Kit_FD_187177 | JGI IMG/M metagenome (GOLD analysis project Ga0209063, IMG submission 187177) | Active sludge microbial communities from Klosterneuburg, Austria, studying microevolution and ecology of nitrifiers - Klosterneuburg... | ecosystem: Engineered > WWTP > Aerobic digester >...
CCACCTTCACATTCGATCCTGGGGTAAGCTTCATCAGCGCGTGGCCAACTCCGACAAGCGTTCTTGGCAATACGCTCACATGGAACCAAGCCTCGCTGGACCTTTTCCAGGAGCGCGAATACCAGATCCGGCTGCAAATACCGGCCGATGTGGGCTTGATAGGAATAGACCTGCTCGCCAACGCAACGGTGAGTACAGCCAACACCGATGGCGACCTCGCGAACAATACGGCCAACGCGTCCATCACCGTCACCGGCAGCTACGACCCCAATGACAAGACCGCTTCCACCAGCACACGGGCGAGCGAGTCCCTCTATTACATCAATGAGGATGATTGGGTCGATTACACCATCCGTTTCCAGAACACCGGTACGGACACGGCTTTCAATGTGGTGGTCACGGACACACTTCCTTCAACACTCGACCCTGCGACGATCTCTTTGGTGACGGCTTCGCATGCTAACACGTGGAGCCTCCAAGGGCAGGGTACTTTGAAGTTCATCTTCCCAAACATCCTGTTGCCGGACAGTAACGTGAACGAGCCCTTGAGCCATGGCCTCATCAGTTTCCGCATTCGCCCGAAACAACCGCTTACAGCAGGCACAGTGATCGAGAACATCGCCAACATCTACTTCGACTTCAACCCGCCGGTGATCACCGAGCCGAGCGTGTTGGTGGCGGAGTTCAGTACGGGGGTGGTGGAGCAGGTGAACGGTGCACAGTTGCTGGTGATGCCAAACCCCACCGAGGGCCAGCTCATGGTACGAAGGAGTGGCGATGACCTTCGCCCAGGCATGCTGGTCGTTCGGGGTATTGATGGCAGGGCGATGCTGGAACAGCGCATGCTGGGCTCCAGTGCGATGCTGAACATGGAAGCCTTGGCCGCCGGGGTATACATGCTGGAACACGTTATTGACAATGGGAGCCGCACCACGGTGCGGTTCGTGAAACAATGAGCGATCGAATGAAGGACCAACGAACAGTTATAGCGAATAGGGGAGCCCCTCGTACACCTTGGTCTCGCATTTCCACCTTGCTAATGGGTATCATGCTCGGTGTTGCACCACTTCATGCCATCGAGATCTTTGTGAACGCTGTGGGGCCTTCCCTTTGTGGCGGTCCGGATGGTGCCATCTATGTGGAGGTATTGGGCGGCCTGCCCCCGTTCACCGTGATCTGGTATGATGCTGGTGGCGGTGTGATCGAAGAAAGTAGCTCCTCCGTTGCGAACCTTTCGCTGGAAGGTCTTTATCCCGGTGTCTATTCCGTCACTGTGGTCGATTCCCAGATGGACATGGCCAGTACCGGTCCGATCGACGTGGTCATCGACGGTGCGGTCAACCTGGCCCTGCAAACGATTGCCACGTGCCCGGGTGAGCCCCCCATTGCCTTGGTGAACATGTTCCAGAACGGGATCGTGGACATCTGGGGAGCTGATGTGATCGACTCGTCGCAGCAATTGGATGAATGCGGTGAATTCACGTATCGGGCGTTGATGTTCCCGAGCTACGGAACCTATCCACTGCAGTTCGAGGATCAGAACGGCTGTATCCTGGATGCCTGGGTCGGTCTCAATGGCCCGGAGACGCTCCCTGTGATGCAGGTGGTGGATGTAGCGGGTTCGTGCAGCAACGGGGCGAGCGGGAGCATCACTGTGTCCTTTGGCGGTTTTGGGCTCTATCCGCAGGTGGTGACCCGGTTGAAGAACAGCGCGGGGGTGGTCGTAGCGGGCGGTTGTTCCCAGGCCGGGATCGAACCCGCAGGTTTCATCGGCACGCCCTATACGTTCACCGGTCTTGCTTCGGGGACCTACTGGGTGCATGTTTCCGGGCAGACCTTCAACTTCAATTTCACGGATTGGTACGATTACCAGTGTCGCGATTCCATCCAAGTGTTGGTGCCCGCACTGCCCGGTGATTGCGGCGTGGTGAACGGTCGCGTGTTCGTGGACAACAATGCCAATTGCTTGACGAACCCCGGCGAGAACAACGTTCCGGCCACCGTAGTGCGTCTCGAGCCAGGACCCTATTTCGGCAACACCAACAGCACCGGCCAGTACAGCGTGCAGGTGCCTTATGGTACCTACGATGTCTTCGCCGAGCATTCCGTGCTGGACCAAAGTTGCCCGGTGGCGCAAGTGGTGCAGCAGGCCGTGCACAACAACGTGAACGTACCGATGGAGGTGGGTGCGCAGCTGGACATGCAGGTGACCATGAGCGATGGTGCCGCGCGGCCAGGTTTCGAATATCAGATCGCGGTGAATGTGCAAAACCTGACGGCATCCGCAGCAGGTACCGTGACACTTATAGTGGAGCACGATCCGTTGTTGGATCTGGACTCTGCGAACCCGGCGCCCACTTCCACAGCGGGTAACACGCTCACGTGGTCGGGCGGTGCCTTCAACTTCCTAAACGCCTTCCAATCCCGAACTGTGCAGTTGCGTTTCCAGATGCCGCCGGATGTTGGCCTACTGGGGACCGACTTGATCACCACGGCCACGGTCTCAACCACCAGCGCCGATGCTGACCTGGCCAACAATACATTCCAACAGGTACGCACCATCACCGGCGCGTACGACCCCAACGATAAATTGGCCACCACCAGCAGCGGCAGCAATGATGTGTGGCAGATCAATACCGATGAATGGATCGATTACACCATCCGCTTTCAAAACACAGGAACGGACACCGCGTTCAACGTGGTCATTACGGACACCCTACTAGGGACCCTCGATCCTGGAAGTATCATCATGGGTGCGGCTTCACACGCGTTTACGTGGGATCTTCGGGGCCAAGGCACACTGAAGTTCTACTTCCCCAACATCCAACTACCCGATAGTAATGTGAACGAACCGCGCAGCCATGGTTTCGTCACCTTCCGGATCCGTCCGCGCACACCTGTGTTGCCCGGCACCGTTATCGAGAACATCGCCAACATCTACTTCGATCTCAACCCACCGGTGATCACCGAGCCGAGCGTGTTGGTGGCGGAGTTCAGCACGGGGGTGCAACAACAGGACCAAAGCCAATTGAGTTTGGCCCCGAACCCGGTGAGCGATCATATCAGACTTTCCATGAAAGGCACCTTAGCGAATTCGCAATGGGTCATTCTCGCAATGGATGGGCGCATGGTTTACACAGGGAACTTGGGCGCTGACCAGCCGACCATCGACATCAGTTCGTTGGCTTCTGGAACCTATTTGTTGCGCCTCCATTCCACTGATCGAACGCTTACCACCACCTTCGTCAAAACCGCTAACCCATGATCCGTGCAACTACGCTTGCAGCCTTGCTGTCCCTATTCCTTGCTGCGGAATGCGCCGCTGTTTCAGTGGTCGTCGAGAAATATTCCGATGCGGCCTGCGGACAAGCGCTGGGGACGCTGAACGCCGTGGTGATGGGTGGAACGCCGCCTTATACCATCCAATGGAGCAATGGCGCCACCACGGAATACATCGAATTCCTTTCTGCAGGAACGTATACCGTGACCGTCACCGATGGCATTGGTGATATGACGATTGGCAGTGGTGAGATCCTGGTCACGGCTTCGCACCAAGAGATGAATGCCCAAGGATTCAGTGGCTTGGTCCATTGTCCTGGCGATTATCCGTACACGTACTTGCACCTGGAGGATCCGCACAATGGACCGGAGCCGCACAACGTAACATCCCCGGCGATCCTCTTCGGGAATTTCAGCGATCATTTCGACGCCTTTCCATTTAGCTACATCGGCGTGTGGATGGATGTAACACCGGGTAGTTACAACACGATCAATTGGACCGATGCTGCTGGGTGCCCTGGTTCTACAACGCTTCAGTTCTCAACGGAATGGGTGGAACCGAACGTCTCGATCGTGAGTGTTCAGGGTGCCTGCGGAGGTAGCAATGGCCGCATGAACCTGGCTGTTAGTGGGGCTGCCGTCAACCAGACCTTCCGCGTGAATGTGCGCACGCTGGATGGACAGATCCCTCCCAACCTTGTTGGAACATATGGGAGCCGGCTGGTTACAGGCAACACGACGTTCACCTTCCCCAACCTTGCTGCTGGCGCATATTGGGTCATTACTGATCCGGACCAGCTCGGCACTGAACCGAACGATCCGATGTATCCGCTCTTCTGCGTGGATTCCATGTACGTGGAGGTGCCGGATCTGCTCGGTCAATGCGCGCTTGTGAGCGGGTCCATCTTCCTGGACCACGATCAGGATTGCGCACAGGATCCCGGTGACTCCGGCCTTGGCTTCCGACTTGTCGAGTACTTGCCCGGTCCGTACTACGCCGTGGCGAACCCCAGCGGGAGCTATGGGTGCTACCTGGCGAATGGCAGTTACACCATGAACGTGTCGGGAACAGGATCCGATCTTTATCCCGTTTGTCCGCCGGTGCAACCAATACCGGTGACCGTCAGTGGCGTGAACCAGGTGGTGAACGTGGCGGATAGCAGTTTGATCCCGTTGGACCTTGAAGCGGAACTCTACTCCAACGCTGCACGCCCAGGATTCGTCCAGAACTTATGGGCCCTCGTGGAGAAACCGTCGGGCATGGCCGCTGGCCTCATGGATGCCACGTTGACCTTCGACCCGCAAATGAGTTTCATCGATGCCACACCTACGCCAACGAGCGTGACTGGTAACGTGGTCTCATGGATCGGGCTTCCTGCAGTTCCGGACTTCGGACGGACCAACTTGCACATTCAAGTGCAAGTACCTGCTGATGTGCTCCTGATCGGGCAACCGTTTTCGCATTCGTTCTCTATCTCGCAACCGATCGTTGAGATCGATCTTGCCAACAACACCACTGCCAGGTGGGGCACCATCACGGGCAGCTATGACCCCAACGACAAGACCGCACGCACCAGTAGCGGATCGAGTGAGAGCCTCTATCTGCTGGATACGGATGAGTGGATCGATTACACGATCCGTTTCCAGAACACCGGCACGGACACCGCGTTCACCGTAGTCGTGCGCGACGTGCTTCCGGCGGAACTGGATATGGGCACCTTCGAGCAAGGTCTGGGTTCACATCCCTTCACCGTGAGTTTCATGCCCGGTCGCAAAGTGGAATGGCATTTCGACAATATCCTATTGCCGGATAGCGGGACCAACGAGGCGGCCAGCCATGGTGTGATCACCTTCCGCATTCGGCCAGTAAATACTCTACTTCCCGGAACGGAGATCAACAACATAGCGGGGATCTACTTCGACTTCAACCCACCGGTGATCACCGAGCCGAGCGTGCTGGTGGCGGAGTTCAGTACGGGGGTGGATGAACAGGTGATCAGTGCGATCTCTTTGGCGCCAGTGCCCGCGAGCGATGAGTTGATAGTGACCAGCGACGCTGCGATCGCGAACGTGCGCATCGTTTCTGCTGACGGCCGTGAGGTGATGCGCGTGAGCGCTCGATCAACACAACTACGCATCGACCTGAACGGTTTGAAGAGCGGAGCCTACCTGCTCATCGCTGAACTGGAGAATGGAAACACGGCGCGCGAGCGCTTCATCAAACAATGAGGATCATGAACTTGCAACGGACCCGAAGCGCCGCCGCCATGGCCGCTATCTGCTTCGCGTTCGTCTCGAATGCTGCCACGGCATACATCAATGTGGGGAAGCCAGAGACCTGCGGAAACTCCAATGGGGAGATGTACGCGTACATCAGTGGAAGCGGGTCCGTCCCGCCATACACCTATTTGTGGAGCAATGGTGCCACCACGGAGACGGTGACCGGTGTGCCGGGAGGCAGCTACTCCGTTACGATCACTGATGCGGTGGGCACCCCATACAGCGCGAGCGCGACCGTGGAGAGCTTCAGCGCCTTGCCCTTTGATGGGAACATCAACTACTATCCGAGCTACGTTTCGTTCTACGACATTACCGGTTTCGCTGGCGGCGCATGTGGGGGCCTTTGCAATGGCATGGTCGGCATGCCCATGGTCTCCTTGGGCGGTACACCACCGTTCACTGTTGATTTCAGTGTGGCTGCGAACTATGAGGGCTTGGATACCTATGGCTTCCCTTACTACTCCGGTTTCTGTGGCGGCGATCTCGTGAGCTATACCATCACGGATGCGCTGGGCTGCCAGGGTTCCAGCATTTTCACCGTATCGACGATCGACGAAACCCAGATGCCTACTGTAACCGACATGGAAGGTGCATGCGTCGGTTCGGAGATCGGGAGCGTTTCGTTGCAAACGGGCTATCCGGTGCGGTACTCCGTCACCGATGGCATCGGGAACATCGTAGTGCCGGAGACGACCTTGATGGAGTTCCAAACCGCGACCTACGATGGATTGGCGGCGGGGATCTACACGCTGAACGCCTATCCCATGCTCGGCCAGTGCATGTTCAATGACTACTTCGAAGTGCCCGATCTCGGCCCCGGCTGCACGACGGTGGAAGGCAATGCGTGGTTCGATCAGGATGGCGACTGCGTGTGGGATGGTGGCGAGGTGGGCGTGCCGGGGAGCGTTATGGTGATCCAGCCCGGAACGCAATACGCGATCACGGGAGGCAATGGGCACTACAGTTTCAATCTGGCAGCGGGCAATTACACGATCGCGCAGACCAACCCCACGCTTGTTCCCTATTGTCCGGTAACGCAGCCCGTGCCTTTCACGGTGAACGGGCCCATCGCCAACATCGATTGGGCCAACAACAGCACGGCACCGCTCGATCTGCGCGCGAACATCAACTCCACATGGGCACGGCCGGGTTTCTCGCACAGGATCTCTGGCGGTGCGGCCAACAACACGGTGCAGGCCACGGGAGCCGTGGAGGTGATCGTCACCATCGACCCAACGGTAGTCATTGGGAGTGTTTCGCCAACACCAACTACGATCGCCGGAAACGTGTTCACCTGGCAGATCGCTGAATTGGACTACTTCAGCTCGCAAGGCTTCGTCATCAATACCACTGTGCCAGTCGGCACGCCGCTGGGCACCATACTCAGCCACAGCATCAGTGTTTCCAGCGCGAGCACCGACACCTACCTGGCGAACAACACGGATAGCGAGACAAGAGTGGTATCGGGCAGCTACGACCCCAACGACAAGACCGCAACGACCAGCTCGCAGCAGAGCGATGTTCTGTACTACATCGACGAGGACGAGTGGATCGATTACACCATCCGTTTCCAGAACACCGGCACGGCCGAGGCGCTCTTCGTCACCATTACCGACACGCTGCCCGAGGAACTGGACATGACCACCTTCCAGATGGCCTTGGCATCGCACGCGCACACGTACACGTTCAAACCCGGTCGCGTGGTGGAGTGGTCCTTCGATGCCATCAACCTTCCGGATAGCACCACGGACCTCGCAGGTAGTCAAGGTTTCGTGAAGTTTCGGATCCGGCCGGTACAGCCGGTGATCGCAGGCACGGTGATCGAGAATACCGCCAACATCTACTTCGACTTCAATGACCCTGTGATCACCGAGCCAAGTGTGCTGGTGGCGGAGTTCAGTACGGGGGTGCATGCGTACACGGATCCGGAGGTGATCCTTCTCCCCAATCCTGCTCGCGATGCATTTGAGATCCGTGGGCTGAGCCAGGATCCGTCGCGCGTGACCCTGTTGTCCATCGATGGACGAACCGTTCGATCCTTCTCGAACACCAATGGCGAAAGTCGATTCATGCTCGGCGGTATTCCCAGTGGTGCCTATCTCGTTGAATGGACCTTACGCAACGGAAGCGCCACACGACTTCCATTGATCATTGAACGCCATTAGGTCCACACTGATGACACACGCAAGATCCATCACTTTATTATTCGCATTGCTTTCCGCTGCACTTGGCCACAGCGTTACCGTTACCATGCAAGCGTTCCCTGCTCGATGCAGCTTGAACAATGGAAGCGCCCGTGCCGTGCCGGCCAATGGTATCCCCCCATATACTTATTCGTGGAGTACCGGAGCGACCACACAAACGATCGGCGGTCTCGCGCCTGGAACTTATGACGTGACCGTCACGGATGCGATCGGAGGGGTCGCCAACGGTTCAGCCACCGTAGTGGCCCTGTTCGAACTGGCGATCGAAGGCAGCTTCATGGAGTACCAACCGGATTGCTCCTTCAATTGTATGGGGCTGGTGGATGTCTTCGAGAGTTCACTGAGCGGAACACCCCCTTACATATATAGTGAAGCGCCACAGTCGTTCCCCTCCCACTTCGGTTACGAATGGGTCTGTTCAAGTACTCCGAACGTGATCACCATTACGGACCTCAACGGATGCCCTGGCGAGGTGGATCTGGGAAGTATTGTCAGTAACGTGGAGAATAGCGTTGTGCAGGTGAACGCCATCACGGGATCCTGCGAAGGTCAAGCGAACGGCACCATGAACGTGACCCTGCTGGGAGGCAGTGGGCTTAGTTACGTGCGGCTGTACAGCTTTTCGACGCAGAACGAGCAGTTGTTCTACCCACCGCTGAACACACCTTATGTGATCACCGGCCTTGCAGCTGGGGATTACTCGATCTCTTCCTGGGTGAATGGATGGGATGGGCAACCCTATTGCACCAATCCCGCAGGAGGTTTCAACGTCCCCGAGATAGCAGCACCGTGCGGGGGCGTTTCCGGGACCATCTTCAACGATGCCGATCAGGATTGTGTGCAGGATACCGACGAACCGGGACTTCCTTATCGCATCCTTACAGTGCAACCCGGGCCGCGTTACGGAATGACCGATGCGCAGGGCGACTACTTCATCGGCATGCCCTTCGGATCGTACACCTTGGCGCAGCCATTGGTGAATGAAGCACAGCTCTGCCCAATTTTGGCGCCCGTGCCTTTCACGGTGAACGGTGGAACCCCGTCACTCACCATCGACCTCGCCGATAGCAGCTTCGTCCCGCATGATATGGAAGTGCTGCTCTACACCACCGCGTTCCGGCCCGGTTTCCCGTTCACCATCTGGGGCTCGGTGCGCAACAATACTGCGTATCCAAGTGGGACCGTTTTGCTATCGTTGAACTACCCTGCTCTGCTGGATCCTGTTTCCACCTCTGATGGCGGTACGGCAACCGGAGGAAATGGACTGTGGAACTTCCCAGTTGTATCGGCCTTCTCGTTGCAAGGCTTCGGGATCAGCGGGACCTTGCCACCGGATATCGGCCTCCTGGGTGAAGAGTTGATGATCACAGCCATTGCCACGAACTCCATCAGCGAAACTTCGGTGGCAAACAACACCAAGGTACTGACACGGACCGTCACTGGAAGCTACGACCCCAACGACAAGCACGGCACCACCGACGTGACCGGCAGCAACGAACAGTTCTTCCTTGATGTCGACACCTGGATCGACTACGTTGTGCGGTTCCAGAACACGGGTACGGATACCGCTTTCACCGTTGTGATCCGGGATGAGCTCGAAGCGGACCTCGACATCCAAAGCCTGGAGATCCTCACCGCTTCGCATGCCTTTGTACCTTCCTTTGGCAACGGCCGCGAATTGGTGTTCACCTTCGCCGACATCCTGCTACCCGATAGCACGACCGACCTGCTGGGGAGTCAAGGCTTCATCGCTTTCCGAATGAAACCACGCAGCGGTCTCCTACCCGGTGCCGAGATCACGAATACAGCCCGGATCTACTTCGATTTCAACCCGCCGGTGATCACAGAGCCCAGTGTGTTGGTGGCGGAGTTCAGTACGGGGGTGAACACCCAAGCAGCAGGATCCATCATCATCAGCCCCAACCCGACACACGACGGATTCCATGTGGACCTCCCCGGCAACAGGACAATACAGATCTTCGTCCGCGACCTGCATGGACGTTTGGTGAAGAGCATTTCCGGACCGACCGATCGCTTGTGGATCGATACACAGGACATATCCAATGGCAGCTACATCGTGGAAGCCATTTCCACTTCCGGTGATCGATACCGTTCCGTGGTACACATCATCAAACATTGAGCAGATGGGTAGACCGATACTCTCTTTCGTGTTCGTACTGTTGGGCATGCACACCTTTGGAGCCCTGAGCGTCACCACCAATGTACAGGCCCACAGCAACTGCGGCCGGGCGAATGGCAGGGCCTTTGCGAACGCAACAGGTGGCGTGATGCCGTACACCTATGATTGGAGCGGCGGCATCTCCAGCGGGAACGCTGTGATCGGTCTCTCCCCGGGTACCTACACCGTGACCGTGACCGACGCGGCCATGGAGCAAGCGACTGCGGACGTGCTGATCGAAGAACTCGATGGCTACGGTTCCAATTGGCAGCCATTCGGTTCGCTGGGGATCGGTGCCAGCTATTGTGCTGGTGATCTCGCCCAGATGATCAATTACTCCGGCAACAGCCTTGTGGAACCGTACGACCCCTCATCACCCTACGGTCCTGGACCCTATTCCTATTGGGGCGATGCCGTAACGAACACCGGGCAAGTGTTGAATTGTACCGACCCTTCCGGGTTCATCGTCTATGATGTGATCTTCATCGATGCCCTGCCTGGCACCCAAGTGACTGTGAACTACAGCGATACGGATGGTTGTGAAGGCACCAGGATCGTGACCGTACCGCCCCCCTTCGAGCCGCCCAACCTGCAGGTCCTGAACATCACACCGAGCTGCCAGAACGGCGCGGCCGGGACCATGACCGTAGGCGTGAACATCACGACCAACAACACGTTCGGCCTGTATGTCAGGCCCGTGGGGCAACAGGTGGATTGTGTGGCCGCTGAACCGGATCTCCTGGTGTTCGAATATGCGATCGATGGAGGTGTCAGGACCTTTACAGACCTACCACCTGGTGATCATGAACTGGTCTGGACCACCGATCCGAGCGGCTACAGCCAGTTCAACCAAAGCTCGCCGGTCACCGCGTGTGAAGGCGTGATCCCGTTCACCGTACCCGTGGTCTCCGCGGATTGTGGCGGTCTCACAGGCAGGCTCTTCATCGACGACGATGCCAACTGCATCCTCGGTGCCGAGAACCGTATTCCTAACACTATCGTCCGTATCGAACCCGGTCCGATCTACCTGGTCACCGACCAAACGGGAGGGTACGACGCCACGCTTCCTTATGGCAGCTACACCATCACCGAAGAGCATCCGGTGTTCGAGCAGAGTTGTCCGGCGGCATTTACGCTGAGTTCCACGGCCACCCAGCAAGTGAACGCGGCTTGTGCCGGTGGGGTGCCTTTGGATGCCATGGTGAGTATGACAAGTGGCGCTGCCCGTCCAGGTTTCGAATTGCAATACGGCATCCGTGCCAGCAACTTGACGCCCTCCAGCACCGGTGCCGTGACACTCACCATGGAAGTGGACCCTGTGCTCGGTTTCCTTTCGGCCAACCCCGCACCAACGACCGTTGCCGGCAATGTCATCACATGGATGGCACCTGTATTCAGCATGACCCAGCCGTTCCAGGAGCGCACGTTCCAGGTCCGCTTCCAAGTGCCGCCGGATGTCGGTCTATTGGGCACTACACTGCAAACAACTGCTTCATTGAACACCACGAATACGGACGCGGACCCCACCAACAATACCTACGTCCATGGCGTGGTAGTGACCGGCAGCTACGACCCGAACGACAAGCTGGCCACCACAAGCACGGGCAACACCTCCGTGTGGCAGCTCAACGAGGACGAGTGGATCGACTACACCATCCGCTTCCAGAACACCGGCACGGACACCGCCTTCAACGTGGTCATCACCGATACACTGCAAGCCAACTTGGATCCCGGATCGATCATCATGGGTGCAGCCTCGCACAACTTCACCTGGGAGCTGCGCGATGCGGGCACGCTGAAGTGCTACTTCACCAATATCCTGTTGCCCGACAGCAACGTGAACGAACCCTTGAGCCACGGCTTCGTCTCGTTCCGCATCCGGCCTCACCTGCCGCTGTTGCCCGGAACGATCATCGAGAACATCGCCAACATCTACTTCGACTTCAACCCACCGATCATCACCGAGCCAAGCGTGCTCGTGGCGGAGTTCAGTACGGGCATCCAGGCTCATAATGCAATCCCACCCAGCGTGTACCCCAACCCGGCAAACGACCAACTGTTCATCCGGTGGATCACACCGATCACCAGCCCTTGTTCGTGGGCGATCTTTTCCAGTGATGGCCGCTTGCTTGATGAGGGCACCAGAGCCATGGATGAAAGCCCCTTCGATACGAGCGAACTTGTCACCGGACTATACTTTTTACGCGTGTTCGATGGATCCCGGACCTTCACCATGCCCTTCACCAAGACCGAACTATGATGAAACACCTGCGGCTCACATCCACCTTCCTGCTGGCCTTCCATGGTTGCCTGTTGATGGCCCTTACAGT